>Ga0307508_10005918_pt1 | contig 11541 bp, 10 predicted proteins | sample 9_EM_MG_FD_203089 | JGI IMG/M metagenome (GOLD analysis project Ga0307508, IMG submission 203089) | Populus trichocarpa ectomycorrhiza microbial communities from riparian zone in the Pacific Northwest, United States - 9_EM | ecosystem: Host-associated > Plants > Roots > Unclassified | place...
AGAGCGGCGAGCGCCTCGGAGAGCGACGGCGGCAGGTCGGTCAAGTCGACCCGTGACCAGGCTTTCTCGGGGAGCGGCCGGGCATCGGCGGCGACGGCCGAGGAGATCGCGAGATAGCGTGCCCGCACGTCGTACTCCGGTTTCACGGCGGCGAGCGGCACCCCCTGGGTGAGGGCCTCCGCCGCGGGTGTCGAGGTCAACACCAGGTATCCGGTCCCCTGGAGCTGATGCTGGCGGTGGATGGTGAGCGAGCCGTTCTCGACCACTGGCACGACGGCGCCCTCGTCCGTGCCGGCCTGCTCCACCTCCAGCCCGGGCGGCAGAGCGACGGTGAAACGTCCCAGGCTGCCGCGCGACAGCTCATAGAGGATGACGTCGTGCCGCCGCGGTCCTTCCGGGCGGAGCTGGAAGAGGGTGAGGACGACGGTCTGCGCGATCAGCTTGTCCGCTTCGGCGCTGTCGATCTTGCGCCGCAGCTCCAGCACCTGCTTCTCGCCACGGCGGGCCGCCAGCCGCACGTGCCGGCGCCCCCCTTGGATCTGGTCCTCCACCACCACCGCTCCCGGACAGCTCCAGGCGAGATCGGCCGGCAGATCGATGTCGGTCGCGGCGACCGGCGCCACGACCGGCGCGAAGACCAGGCGCTGGATGCCGCCGTTGTCGTCGAGATGAGCCCGGCCGCTGACCTTGACGGTGTACTTGCCGCCGTCCGGCGCCACCAGCACCACTCCCCCGCCGCCGCCGAGCGCCGTGACCGCCGCGGGAACGCCTGTGCCGTTCCCTCCGGTGCCTCCACTCCCTCCACTCACCGCCTTCACCTCCGCTTTCGCCGGATAGCCCGAAAAGGGCAGGTACACCGGCTTGACCGGCGCGCCCTGGATGAGGACGTCGAGCTCCGAGCTGACGTCCACGTCGTCGCGGCCGGCCCCATCGACCACCAGCGCCACGTGCTGGGCCACCACCTCGGCCACCGGCGCCTCGCGTTGCGCGGCCTGTCTGATCTTTTCCTTCGCCGCCCGCTCGCCGGTCTCGACGAGCGTCAAATACTCCTTGAGCGGCAGGGAGACCTCGCCCGGCCGCGGCTTGTCATCGGCCCGCAGGACCGTGCCGGCCAGGCCGGCGACGAGGAGAGCGAGCGCGAGAACCGCGAAAAATCGACGACTCAGAATCGTTCTCAGGGTCGTTCTCAGGGCCGTTCTCAGAACCATGACGCACTCTCCTTCTCGGTCTTGATGCGGATCACCAGGGGCAGCGGAGTCGCCGACAGGGCGTTCCAGCCGGCGACGACCTCATTGAAGCCGGGCGGCTGGAGGAACAGGCCGGCGCCGCCGGTGGCCGCGACCGTGCTGGTGTTGGCGAGGACCTGCTTGGCGATCGCGTTGGCGGTGACGGACTCCTTGTGCACGGCCGTCTGCGGCGGTAGCCGCAGGCCGCTCGCGCGGGAAAGATCGGCCAGCGTCGCCGGCCGGTCGTCCGGCAGAACCAGGCGCACCTCGACGCGGGCTGCCGGCGCCGAGAGGGTGGGCAACGGCACCTGGAAATCGGCGCTCCCTTTCGGCAGCGCCAGCGGCAGCAGACCGGCGAGATGGATCACCTGCGACGCCTCACCGGACTGCAACGGCACCGCGAGCCCGCCGCTCGCCCCCATGCTCCCCACCGCCACCGGCTCGCCGTCGCGGCTGGAGGAGACCAGCTCGAAGCCGGGAGGCAGATCGATCCCGAGCTGTTGCGCGCCGCGGTTGCGCACCTCGGCCCACACCTGGTAGGCAGCACGCCCCGACGATCCGACCAGGACGTCCACCAGCAAGCGGTCCACCTGCGCCGCCAGCACCTCCGTGCGCTCCGCCCACTCCACCTCCCAGCGTGGCGGCTTCGCCGGATCGAGCACGGCGATCAGCCGGCCGGCGGCCTTGCGCAGCCCTTCCGGCAACGCCTTCGAGTCGATCGTCTCCGCCGCCCGCACCATGCCGGGATCGGCGAGATTGAGCAGCCCGTCGCCTTGCAACGCCGCCTTGGTGAGGAAGAGCGTGCGGCGGCTCCCCTCGGGCAGCAGGAGCGGGCTCGCGAACGCCTGCGGCGGATCGCCCGTGAACGTCAGGTCGAGAGCGAGCGACGTCTCCACAGGCGCCAGCGGCGTGGCAACCAGGACGCCGTGCTCGACATTCCAGCCGGCGAGCGGACCGTTCACCGAAACCAGATTGAGCCCGGCCGGGATCGGCACCCGCAGCACCTCCAGCCGCCCCTGCGCGATCCGCGCCTCGACCCAGCCGTGCACCCGAAGCTGCGTGCGCGAGATCACCACCGAGGTCGCCGAGGTCGCCTCGAAACGGAGCGGAAGCTGGGCCCGCGGCGGCAACGTGCGCCGGCCGTAGAGGGTGAAAACGGCGCCAGGATCAGAGCTATTGGATTGGGAAAAAGCGGCGATGAAGCTCCAGGCCGCCGCATCGCGGCGGATGAGCCCGGCGCCGCTCATCTCCACCTCTTCCACCTCCGGCTGTCCCTGCAACCGGCCGCGCACCACTGCGGCCGGTGGAAAACGCACCTTGAAGCTCCAGGCCGGACGGATCGCCGTCTCGTCGCGGCGCACCGGCACCACCGACTCCAGCTTCACCTCGTGCCGGCCGCGCCCCTTCACCTGAAGCGCCCAGCCGTCGTCCTTCACCTCCACCCGGCCCTCGAGATCCCCGAAGTGGGCCGTGGTGAACGAGCCGGCCTCGCCGAGCGGCACGCGCTGCCAGCCGTCGGCATAGATCGTCAAAGCCAGCGTCTGCGTGATCCGCGCGCTCGACGCTCCGGCCACGACCGAGAAATCCGCCGACTCCAGAGCGAACGGCGCCGGCGGCACCGGTGTCGCTTCCGGCACCGGATTGGCGCGGCTGCGCAGCTCCTCATACTGGGGCAACGGCAACGTCACCTGCTGGGCTCCGGCCACCGCGGCGGCGAGAACGCACAGTATCCCCATCCAAACGCACACCCGAATGCAGACCCTGATGGGTCTTCTCATAACCCTGACCTCCTTCAATGCCCCCGTCATACGCATAGGTCGATTTCTCAAGCTCCCGGCTTTCCTGATAGAACAGACACAGTAGCGGGCAAGAAGGAAACCGTCTGTAACGGATCTGTCACGGAGGACTTCATGGCGCACGTCACCTTCATCCACGGAATCGCCAACAAACCACCGCAGGACCAGCTCCTCGACCTCTGGCTGCGCAGCCTGGCGGACGGCGGCGGTCTCGACCTCGGCACCGAGGGCGTCACCAGCTCGATGGTCTACTGGGCGGACGTGATGTACAAAGATCCGGCCGCGGAGGTCGAGACGGAAAACGCCGGCGACGAAGCCGTGGCCGTGCAGCAAGACGCGGCGCCGGAAGTGAACGTCGACCTCGGCGACGCCGGCGAGCTCGCCTGGACGGCTTCCCTGGCCGCCAAGCTGGCCATCCCCATCGCTACAGACACCGCCGTCGAGGCGGTCGCCGACCTGGGCCCGTCGCCGGTCAAGGAGACCCTGGAGCGCATCCCGCTCCCCTGGTTCATCAAGGAGCGCCTGATGAAGGTGCTGCTGCGCGACGTCCACCACTACCTCTTCAACGTCAAATACGACCCGGGCCGCGGCACCACCTACCAGGTGCAGGACGAGATCCGTGGCCGCATGATCAAGGCCCTGCAAGAGGGAGCCGGCAAACCCGGTCCCCACGTCGTGGTCAGCCACAGCATGGGAACGGTGATCGCCTACGACTGCCTGAAGCGGGTCGCCGACGCGCCGAAGGTCGCCGGCCTGATGACCATCGGCAGCCCGCTCGGCCTCGACGAAATCCAGGACAAGCTTCAACCCGAATGGACCCGCGACAACGGCTTCCCGTTCGACAGGGTGAGCGGCGGCTGGGTGAACGTCTACGACAAGCTCGACCCCGTCGCCGGCTTCGATCCCAACCTCGCCAACGACTACCGCAAGGATAAGAAGAACGTCGTCGACGATCTCAACGAGCAGAACTACGGCTCCTGGCGCCACGACATCTCCAAGTACCTGCGCGGCGAGCACCTGCGAGAGAAACTGCGCGGCTTGTTGAAGCTTTAGGAGGAGGGACGACGATGAGCTGGGATCCTCAGGCAAGTCTGAAAGCGATCGAGACCGCGGCCGAGAGCTTCAATCAAGAGGAAGCCGAACGCCTCAGCAAAGACCTCGTCAGCGGCCTCGAGCACGGCGAGACGATCGAGGCCGCCACCGCGCGGAAAATCCTTGGAGCCCTGCGACGTAAGGGGTGGTTTGTCCTCTTGGAGAAGGTCGCAGAGGCGCTTTGCTTCACCGAGCAGGACGATGCTCAGGTCCGGCGCCAGTATGCCCAGGCACTGATCGACCAGGGGAAGATCCCCGCCGCCATCTACGTCATCGAGTCGCTGATCACCCGCACGGCGGATGATCCAGCCGAGAACGCCGAAGCGCGCGGCCTCCTCGGCCGGATCTACAAGCAGCTCTACGTCAACGCCGTCAACGCCGGGGGATCCCCAAATCTCGCCCTGAGCCACCTCAACCTCCAGCGGGCGGTGGACGCCTACCTCTCTGTCTACCGGAGCGATCCGGCGACGCACCTCTGGCACGGCATCAATGCCGCTGCCTTGGCGGCCCGAGCGGCGCGTGACGGCGTGGCGTTGAACAATGGTCCCGATCCGGCAGCCATCGCCCGGGACATTCTCGCCACCCTGGCTGCGCAGGAGGCGAAGGCACCCCTGTACGCCTGGGACCTGGCCACCGGCGCCGAGGCCCACCTGGCCTTGGGCGACGCGACCAACGCCCTCCTCTGGATCGCTCGGTATGTGCAGGACAAAAAAGATGTCGACGCCTTCGAGATCGCGAGCACGCTACGCCAACTCACCGAAGTCTGGGGTCTCACCCTCGACAAGCCGCCGGGAGCGATCCTTCTGCCGCTCCTCCAGTCCCAACTCCTCGATCGCCGGGGCGGCAGCATCGTTTTCGATCGCGACAAGCTCGCCGAGCTCCGCCAGAAGACCGCCGAGGCCGCACCGGCTCTCGAAAAGGCGATCGACGCCGCTCCTCCGCCCAAGAACTACGAAAAAGTGCTCGGCAAAGAGGGTGTCGTCACCCTGAGCTGGTACAAGCTCGGCCTCGATCGCGCCAAGGTGGTCGCCAAGGTCCTCAATCCCGCAGGAGACGGCTTCGGGACCGGCTTCCTCATCCGTGGCGGCGACCTCGTGCCGGCGCTCGGAGACGAGATCCTGCTCCTCACCAACGCCCACGTGACGAGCAGCGATCCGGCGGTCCGGACAAAATACGGTTCCCTCGATCCGGACGACGCCACGATCATCTTCGAAGCCTTCGAAGCGGCGGCGGGCCAGGAATTCAAAGTCAAGAAACTGCTGTGGACCTCACCTCCCGACGAGCTCGACGCCAGCCTCCTCCGCATCGACCCGCCGGCGCCTTCGCTGCAAGCGTACTCGCTGGCCAAGAACCTGCCACTCGTGGACAACATCCAGAAGGTCTACGTCATCGGCCACCCCGGCGGCCGGACGCTTTCCATCTCCCTGAACGACAACCTCCTGCTCGATTACGACGACCGTCTGGTCCACTACCGCGCGCCTACCGAAGGCGGCAGCTCGGGAAGCCCGGTCTTCAACCAGAGCTGGCAGCTCATCGGCCTCCACCACGCCGGCGGCACGAGCATGCAACGGCTCAACGGGAAGGAAGGAACCTACGCCGCGAACGAGGGGATCTGGATTCAGCGGATCATCAAGGCGTTGGGGGAGGCGGAGGTAGTCGAACAGCATCACGCTTAACGAGAAAGGAGCTCCTCTTGGATGAGGGGCTATCCGACAGGATTCCGTAGGGGCGGTCCACAGATGCCGTCAGGCACCCTGTGTGGCCGCCCTCCACGGTGCGCGAGCCCTTGAACGATTCCCTGCCTCCAGGGCTCGAAGCGAAGCCTAGTACCCCGTCAACGCTGAAATGACAGTCTGCGTAGGGTGCGCTGTGCGCACCACAACCGTCCCTTGTGCGCACAGCGCACCCTACGACTCTGCGTTGACAGACGACTAGCCCAGGATGGTTCGTTTTGCCGATGCCCTGCCCGGGATGCCGGCTTCGTAGGGGCGGTTCACAGGATGCCGTCAGGCACCCGTCCACGGCTCGGACTTGCCCTATATCGGCTACCGATATAGGATAGACTTCATGCGACCGATCTCTGTTCACGTCGAAGAAGAAGACTACAGGAGCCTCAAAGGCTTGGCGGAACGTTCCGGCAAGCCGGTGGCGGAGCTCATCCGCGAAGCGATGGCGGAGTACCTCACACGGCGAGGTGGCAGCGGGTCGATCCTCGACATAGCGCCTCACTCGAGCGGCCCGCTCCTTCAGCCGTGGTCTCGCACGGATCTCTTCGACGAGATGCTCGAACCGTGATCCTCGGGATCGATACGGACATCCTGACCGCCTGGGCGATGCAGGGCCATCCGCGCCACATCTCGGCTCGCAGGCTCTTCCACGCAGAGACCCGGAATCGAGGCAACCTGCTCGGCCTGGCTCCTCAAGTGGTCCACGAATTTCTGCACGTTGCGACGGATCCGCGGCGGTTTGAGAAGCCGCTCGCGTTTCAGGACGCCATTCGGGTTGCGACCAGACTTTGGGAAGGAAAAGAAGTCGCTCGACTGATCCCCACTCCAGACGTTCTCCCTCGCACTCTCGACCTGATGGCAACCTTCGACCTCGGTCGAAAGAGGATTCTGGATACAGCCCTTGCGGCGACCTTTGAGGCCGCTGGAGTGCGCAGGATCGCAACGCTCAACCCCGGGGACTTCACGATCTTCCCGTTCCTGGAAATCGTCAAGATCCCCGCGGCGTAGTCTTTGCGCGGACCGCTGTCAGGGGAGCAAAGAAAAGCAGCCGGCGAGACGCCAGCGCTCCCAGGGAAAAGCGCCGGACCGTCTGTCCTATACTCAATCGTTCATGGACTCTGTCTTCCTCGATGCCCTGACGATCCTGCTGTCTCAGGCTCTCCCGCTCCTCCGCTCCGCCGGTGGCAAGGCGGCGGAGAAAGCTGTCGAGGAGGCGGGCAAGCAGGCCGGCGCCGGGCTCTGGGCGAAGCTCCGCGGCAAGGTGGAGGCTAGGCCGGCCGCCGCCGAAGCCGCGGAGGATGTCGCGCGCGAGCCGGAAAATCCCGATGCCCGCGCCTCGCTCCGCCATCAGCTCAGTAAGATCCTCGCCGCGGACCCGGACCTCGCCGTCGAGATCGCACAGCTCGTGGAGGCCGCTCGGCCGAGCTTCCAGGTGACTTTTGAATCCGGAGCCCAGATCGGCACCATCGTCATCAACGCCAACGCCGGACCGGCAGACTCCAAAGCGCTCTGGCAGAGCCTGGGCACCGCCCATCCTTCCGCGGACCTGACCCGCGCCACCGCCGCCTATCTCCAGAGCCTCGTTCAGCGCTACCAGTATCTCGACTTCAAGGGGCTCGGCGTCTCCGACCGAGTGCCCCTCAAGATGCCGCTGCTCGAGATGTACGTCCCCTTGAAAGCGCGGGTAGAGACGCCGGAGGGAGAGACCTGGCAACGGCTGCGCCTCGCCGGACGCCGGCCGGCCGAGGAAGAAGCGGAGGCGATCGGCCACCGCATCAGCGAGCCGCAGCCGATTCTGGATCTCCTGAGCAGGAACGACGGCCTCGTCGTCCTCGGCGATCCAGGAGCCGGCAAGACGACCTTTCTGAAGTTCCTCGCTCTGGCCCTCGCCACCGGCCAGGGGGAGCGGCTCGGTCTCAAGGTCCGCCTGCCTGTGCTCGTCCCACTCTCCGCCTATGCCAACGCTCTGGCTGAAGAGGACATCCGTCTCGATCGCTTCATCGCCCGCTATCACGCGGAGCGGGGCGTGGACCCGTTGGAGGATCTGTTGCACGAAGGCTTCGCGCAAGGCGGCGTCCTCCTCCTCCTCGACGGTCTGGACGAGGTGCGCGACCCCGGCCTGCGCAATACCGTGATCGAGCGGGTCATCCGCGACTGCTACAGCGACCATCACGCCGCAGGGAACAAATTCGTTCTCACCAGCCGCATCGTGGGCTACCGCGACGTCCGGCCCCAGGCCCAAGACCTCGCCGAATGCACCCTGGTGGATTTCGAGCAGGAAGAAATCGAAGCGTTCGTGGACAAGTGGACGGCGGCGATTGAAAAAGCGGCCGGCGGCGACCCGCTCCTCGCCGGCCGGGAGGCGGCCCGCGAACGCGCCGAGTTGCTGGATGCGGTGAGCCGCAACCCGGGCGTGCGATCGCTCGCCGCCAACCCTTTGCTCCTCACCATCCTCGCCGTCATGAAACGCCAGGGCGTCACCCTGCCGGAACGGCGGGCGGAGCTCTACAAGACCTACGTGGAGACCCTGCTGCGGAGCTGGAACCTGGTGCGCAGCCTGGCCGGCCGCACCACCCGCGACCTGGACGTGGTGGAGACGCTCAAGGTGCTGGCGCCGCTCGCGCTGTGGATGCACGAGACCTCTCCCGGCGTCGGCTTGGTGAAGGAATGGGACCTGCGCCAGGAGCTCGAGCGGATCTACCGCGACCGCGGCACCGCCGACCCCGAAAAAGGCCACCCGCGGATTCCTCGAAGACGTGCGGGAGCACGCCGCTCTCCTCCTCGACCGCGGCGGGCGCCAATACGGCTTCATCCACCTGACCTTCCAGGAATACCTGGCGGCCGTTTCTCTGGCGCAGAAAGGCCAGCAGGAGATCGGGCCGGTCGTCGAAACCCTGGCGGCCCACGTCGACGAGCCGGCGTGGCACGAAGTAAGCCTGCTCACCATCGGCTACCTGGGGATCGTCCAGGAGCGCGACGAGGCGGCGAGCGCGGTCGTCGAAGGTCTGCTCGCCCGCCGGCCCGGCCCTCCCGGAGAGGCCCTCGTGCTGGCCGGCCGGGCTGTCGCCGACGCGGGAGCCTCCGGTGTCACCCCCGCCTGCCGTCAAGCCGTGGTGAACGCCCTCCTCGCAGCGATCCGGTCCGCCGAGGTGCCGGCCCGGCAGAGGGCAACGGCCGGCCGCGTGCTCGCGGATTTAGGAGACCCGCGACCGGAAGCGACGACGGTAGGCGGAATGGAATTTTGCCTGGTGCCGGCCGAGCCGTTCCGGATGGGCAGCGAGAGCGCAAAAGGAGGTTTCGGAAACGAGGCTCCCCGCCACGAGGTGGAGATATCCTACTCCTTTTCCATGAGCAGATACCCGGTGACGGTGAGCCAGTTCCGTGAATACGTCAGGACCAGTGGAAATGAACTCGGCGATCCCGACGGCCTGCGCGGCCCTGCCAACGCGCCGGTCAATTGGGTGAGCTGGCACGAAGCTCTGGCGTTTTGTGCCTGGCTCACGGAGCGGTGGCGCGCCTCCGGGAGGATCGAGAGCAACCGGGCCGTAGCTCTTCCTTCCGAAGCGGAATGGGAAAAGGCCGCGCGTGGAGCTGACGGCAGGGTCTATCCCTGGGGAGACGAGTTTGACCCGGAGTTGGCGAACTGCGATGACGCACAGATCGGTGAGCCCAGCGCGGTGGGCTGTTTTCCGGCCGGCGGCAGCCCGTACGGCTGTGAGGAAATGAGCGGCAACGTGTGGGAGTGGACACGCAGTCTCCTGGCCGACTACCCCTATCAACGGCTGGATGGCCGCGAAGATCTGCAAGCCTCCCGTCCCCGTGTGTTGCGGGGCGGCGCCTTCTCCGATGATGCATCGAGCGTGCGCTGCGCCGTCCGCGACGGGGACGATCCGGCGGACCGTTTCAGGAACATCGGGTTCCGGGTCGTGTTGCTCCCATTCTCCTCTGGTCTCTGAACCCAACCCAGGGCGTTGCCCTGGGCTAAGGAAACCCCGAGCCTTCGGCCCTTCTCCCAACGGCGGCGTCATCAGGCGTGCTCAGGCGACCGACACCGACACGACTCCCGGCGCGTGCCTTTCGGCCTCGGCTCAGCGGGAATGGCGAGCCACGTACTCTCGCAACACTCCGTCCATTCGTGCCTGCCAGCCTTCGCCGGTCGACTTGAAGAACTCGACGACTTCAGGGCTGTAGCGCACCGAGAGCAACTGTTTCTTGCTTGCCGACTTCGGCCGTCCGCGTGCCGCGCGCAGCGGCACCATGGCTTGGAGCTGCGCATCCGTCAGAGGCTGGGCATCCGGGTCCGCCTTCGCGGCGGCAACGATGGCTGCATCCTCCTCAGGAGTGGGCAGTCTGATGGCTGGCTTAGATGTTCTTGACATAGTGCTTCACCTCGCGACGCTCGGCTCGGCGCAGGCTGATGATTCGCCGCACTTCGCCATGGTCCACAAAGGCCACGTAATACAGGATGTCCGCTCGAGGTGCGAGCGCGATCATCCGCACCTCGTCGTATGCAAATCGATCATCCACCCACACCAGCGCAGCATCCCAATCGAGCTCGTCCGCCAGAGCGAGCGACACACCGTGCCTCGCCAGATTGGTCGAGTCCTTGGTGGGGTCGAAGTCATTCAGCATGAGATACTGTAGCTACGGAAAATAAGACCGTCAAGCATCCAGGGGCATCCAGGGTGGCACGCACGGGAGAGGGGTCGGGGGTGAGGGCGGGGTGAGGGCCCCGGGCGGCGGACGCTGCCCCTTTGCTATGCGGGCCGCATCAGGAGGAGACGCCGCGCATGGAGCTTCAGGGCAAGAGCCAGCCCCTTACGGCCACATCTCCTCCGATGCGAGCACGGCGACATCTATGCGCAGGCTCAACAGCTCCAGGTAGCGCCGCTGCTTCGCGGCTCGGCGTTCGCGGTCCGTCTCGGTGCCGGAGGCCGCACGGCGCAGCGCTTCCTCTATGGTGGCTCGCGCTGTGGCCTCACCCAGCGCCTCCTTGGCTCGGTTGAGCAGGTCGTCATCGATCTCGATGGTGGTGCGCTTGATCATAGGTGGATGTTACCTCAAGCCGCTCTCACCGGGGTCGAATCAACCTCCTGACGCCGATGCCATGCCCGGGGTGAGGGCCTTTGCTATGCTCCCACCCCGGCCCGCCATCGGGCCGCTTCACGAGGAGACGCCGCGCATGGAGTTCCAGGGCACCGACCGCTACTACCTCGACCCCGAGCTGGGGGCGATCGTCAATATGGCTCTCGTCATGGAGAAGCCGCTGCTTCTCACCGGCGAGGCGGGGACCGGCAAGACGCAGCTCGCCTTCGAGGTCAGCCGCGCGCTCGGCATGCCGATCGAGACGCTACGCTGCAAGTCGACGATCAAGGGCGAAGAGGCCTGCTACGTGCAGGACACCGTGCTGCGTCTGAACGACGCCCGCTTCGGCACGGCGGCGACCGGACGCGACGTCAACAACTTCTTCGACTATGTGATCTGGGGACCGATCGGCCGCGCCTTCCGCAGCGACGAGAGGGTCGTGCTTCTCCTCGACGAGATCGACAAGACCGAGTCGGACATCCAGGACAACCTGCTCGACGTGCTGGAGGACTGCCAGTTCACCATCCGCGAGGTGAACCAGATCATCCAGGCCGACAAACGCCCGTTCATCCTGGTCACCTCGAACGCCAAGCGCGAGCTGTCCGATCCGTTCCT
>Ga0307508_10005919_pt1 | contig 11539 bp, 11 predicted proteins | sample 9_EM_MG_FD_203089 | JGI IMG/M metagenome (GOLD analysis project Ga0307508, IMG submission 203089) | Populus trichocarpa ectomycorrhiza microbial communities from riparian zone in the Pacific Northwest, United States - 9_EM | ecosystem: Host-associated > Plants > Roots > Unclassified | place...
CCAGGTGCTTAAAACCCACCTAGGTACTCAATTTGACCGCGTTCCGGAAGATATTGAAGAGCTTCGAAAAAGTGACCCAGATACCCGTGCACCAGCCATACATGACTGAGAAGGTCTGTCGTCACCTGTCAAACTGCGCTCAACGATCCGATATTTGCGATAGGTCGATAATTGCGCATTCGCGTCGGATGCGAAGATGCTTGAATTGATTTCCAATGCCGAATCTCTATATGCTTTGCATTTTAGTGAGTATCATAATTGGTTTTTCCCTGCGCCTCATAAACTGAACTACCGGTGAGCCAATGGCCATAAAAGAGCCGCGCGGGAAACACTTCGATCAGCCGTACGGAAAAACACCCATCACACGCTATCGTTCCGGTCTGGATTGTACATCGGGCTCGGAATTGCCGCGCTTTCCCTCGCGTTAATCCTAAGTGATATATAATACCCTCACGTTTTTAGCGTCGACTAACCCCGTTGTAGGTTTCCAAGAGGGGACTCGGCATGAAATCCCTGCTTGGGATATGCTCCTGCAGGTCTATGGTGGATTACTACTGCCAGTTCTTCTCGCATTACTCATCGGGGCGAACATGCTTGTGTGGAAACAATACCGAATCAACTATGTTTTCATTTTTGGTAAGCTCCTCACAGGTTCAATTCCGTTCATTCTTTGAACCCCATCACGCCACTACCCCTCTGTAGAACTTGACGTCCGGGCAGCGATTGACCCGCACCAATTCGTCGAGATACCTTCGTTGCTGTTCTTGACGTTATCTTTTGCCGCGTTGCTCTCGTTTAGTGGTGTCGGTAGGTTTGCCGCAACTACATGGCCGTTAGGTATCTACTCTGCATTCGTATCATTTACTGCTCCTCACTTATTTGCTTAATAGCCTGGCTGGGATTCGCGATTATTTTTATTTTGAACCCTTTGCCCGTGTTTGCGAGATCGTCCCGATATTGGTTTGTGAGAAAATTCGCGATGTTGTTCGCGTCAGGTGCCGTTCATGTTCGGGTAAGCATGCTCTCGCCATCGAGTAACGTACAGATGAGCTAAATATCATCTTAGTTCTCACGTACGCAGCAATATTGTTGCTCCTGATGCGATGAGCCGTGACTCATGCTCCGCCGTCTTTGGCAGACTTCTGGCTCGGTGATCAATTCTGCAGCCTTGCATTTTCACTAGCTTCCCTCTGGACGCTTGGGTGTTCGATCCACAATGATTGGAGGCTTGGCAGCTCTCAAAAATGCGGGGTCACGCACTATTGGCAGGGGCCGCTTTTGTTGAGCTGCCTCCCATCATTCATACGCTTCCTTCAATGCATGAAACGTTACACCGACAGCAGGCTCGGCGTACACATGATCAACGTCAGATTTATCACACAATCGTTAACTTGCTCTTCTGATGTTCATACTCACAGGGCGGAAAATATTTATCGAGTGTGTTGTACTATATTTTCTATTATCTCTGGAGGCACAATGGCGCGAAAATTGGAGACAAATTCTTCGTACTGTTTTGCCTCGGTGGATCGTTCATGTCGTTTTACACATCGGCTTGGGTATAGTCATTGTTTTTATCTTTCTATAGTCCAGGTCCCTGAAGCTAGATGTTGTCCCCCTAGGACATGCTCGTGGATTGGTCTTTTCTTCATCCGGCGGCGGAGTACAAGTTCCTTCATCCCGAGCTCTTGTACACGGACCATATTCTGGTGCGCCAAAATTAGACTTAGCCATAGTGGTTTGCTCACATTTCGTCACACAGGGTTATTATTTTGCAATTGTGGGCACTAGTGCAACGCCACGGTGGATGTGTACTCATGCATTCATTAGGTGTTCAATTCGCTCATCCGTTGGTCTTGGATATCCTACTTTCTGGTGCCCTCAGGGCTGGGGATCACGCCAAGAACGTTTATCGTTGCGTGCCTCGAAATATTTCGCAGGGCGCACTGGAATATCTGTGGGTGTGAAGTGTCATCTCATATCGATCGCGAATCTAATATTTCGCCACATGAAGACCGTCTGGAAAGCGAACAGCTCGGCAACATGGACCAGTACCGGGCAACGCGGGAGGTGCCACTACCATACACCCTTGAGCAGGAAGCTGATGACGATCAGCTTCGAGGGTCAGCTTTCGCTGAATCAGACAATTGTTCGATCGGACGCTCGCTGAAGTCCAAACTCCCATCGGTGCGCTTGCCACGAATGTATGGGGAGCTCCCTTCGGATCCGTGGGACCAGTTCGTATGAGCAGGCGAACTCTACCCTTTCAAGACCGTCGCGAGTCAAGCATATAATTCGATTTGACTGTCGCGGCTCGCGATTAGCTATCATAAGCAGTGCTTTGGGCACCCAACGACCGGGAAACCTTTGCACGCACCCAAATCACTACGCGCACCCTTCCCGTCCAAACCTATATGTCGCTTTTTTGAGTAAGCTTAAGTGTAGGAGAAAACCCTTCGTGGTAAGAGTATATATGGCGGCCTAGTCGGCTCTACACGTAGTGTGAAAACGACGTAACGGGGTGGGCGCTGTTGCCAAATCGCGGCTGCACGCGCCCGTGATGCTTAGAGTGTCGAAGGAAGAAAGGGCTGCTCAAAGGTTTCAGGACTGATCAAAGACACATGTCTGACCCGTCCGTCAATGTACTTTGTCACATCCGGGCGCGGCGGCGGGTTTTTGGAATCAGGGATATACGCCCGGGATGGAAGAGGAACCACAGCATAAAATATTCAGAATCAACATAGGTCCTCGACTCTGAATAGAGAGGGTTTTGTCGACAAAGTTTTTCCGGCGTACGCGCAGTATTCAAAGTAAGGGCTTGTTCTTCCGATTGGTTTGTGTTCAGTTGTTTACGCCAAGCACGCTCTGGTCATTTGCTCTAAATCTTGAGAACGCACAATATTTATATGTCATCTCAAGAAAGAGATGAGTACTCCCCGTTTCTTGAAGCGCCTGAATCCATCCCGGTCGTGTCGTCGACCATTCAAGAAGAGCGTATGCCGCTCAAGTCACTCTCGCGTTCTCGGTCGTAAGTCTATTGAAACCTTTGTTCAGTTCGTTGCTTTGATACGCCATGAATCGCGCTATGAGCGCCGTAGGTCGTCAGCAGGTCCTTTCGCACATTCTAATATCCGCATGGTGTCGCGATTGAAGAGCCGTGCATCGCTTGAGTGGGACACCCCTACGCCTAAGAGCCGTCTTCCTCCACGTCCTACATTTCTGTGCGACCTGGACGCGCACCTTTTGCCCACAGTTGACTTCTCTCATTTCAACAATGCCAAGTCAATTGTACGGCTTGGTAAAGCGGATGCTGGTAATGCGCGCTTGGCGAAGTCGTGGAACGGTAAGCCCGGGGACCTATCATTATCGTTCCATCCCGAGCACACCTCGACTCCTTCGCGAAATGGCAAAAGAGCGCTGTCGCTGTCAACGCGCGCCAACGTCTCCAACAACTTTCTAAACAAATCAACAACGCTTGCTGAAACATCACATACTGTCCCATTGATTTCAAATTGGGCTCCCTCCACCCACCTATTCACGCCTGCGTCTTGGCCTTTAAAATCTGCTCCATTTAAACGTTTTCCGGGATCCCGCGTATTTGATTGCTATGCATTCCCGCCAAAATTGGATAGTGCTTCAGTTCGAGAGTGCGTTCATCCCGCCCTTCCACAGATCTTATTGTCTTATTGTGCATAGGTCAAGTGGAGAAGCGCCTGACATTCACCATCCGCACCATCTTTTGTCCAACGCTCGGGACAGCATAACAGTCGATAGTGCGAAATCAGATCGATGTCGCAGGACTTCGACAAAACGGGAGACACTTTCAAGGATACCTAGGCTATTGAGCCTTCAACACCTGCGGCCTACCCCTGCTGTTATTGCTTCGACAGAGGCATTGGCCAACGAAGTTCGCTCCACACTACAGGGCGCGAAAGTGGTACATCACCAGCAGCATGCGTCGTGAGTAAACTCAATCTCGTCACAACTCCGACCGTGGCCATCACACAGCTCCCGCACAAATAGCTTCGGAAGGCGTCTCAGCCATTCATCCGCTCAACTGACTTCGCGTCCCCAATCCACCACCAGCGGAGGCTCTAATGCTAGCCACAAGCCTACGCGATTGTTGCAGGAGAATCCTGCGAAGATGGCGCGGTTGCGGGATGAAACTGATGCACGTCCCAGAACATTACGGTCTTCCGTCTCAACCGGGTGTTTAACCTCCGGCGCCTGGTCACGGAGACAAAAACCCAAACTCAGTCGGCGTGCACGACTGGAGCGTCCACCCAGCAGTTGCTTGTCCACTGTGGGATCTGACGCCGAAGAATTCTAGATCTGTTCCTACGGCTTTGTAATGAGCTGACGTTCTTGTTTCATCTTTTACCCAAACCTGGCACTTTGCTGCTTGCCATCCGCTTGCTCGCTTTATTGCGCATACCCGTCATTCCTTGCTTATACCACAAATTTTTTATTTGGTGACAAACGCTCTTCTATGACCAAAATTACTGCTACAAGTAAATTGAAGGGAACCAGGCATCATACCCATAATACCAGGTTGACCCACTGAAGCGTCCTTAACAGCTACACGGGAATAAGTGGTCCAGCGCCAGACTTTGACTTACGGTAAAATCCCCAAATGGCGTGGGTGACGAAATTGAAAGGAATACAACAGCTTGCGCCACTTCGCGCGGGGTATATTCGAAGGTAACAAGACAGGCACGCTCCGCCAAGAGAGAGAGGGTGTACAAATCAAATAAGTTACTCCGGTTCAATGTTGCAGTGGACGATGACTTTTTCCCCAATGTGACAGGTTGTAAAGACGCCTTCCGGGATTTCGTTTTCTTCACATGCCGTTCTTAATCTATTGCGGGGCTCGAGGAAAGGCTCATTTGTTAGGGTGAATGTTCTGGCACACAATAGTTCAGTGCTCGGCGATCTGGTGGCTCGCTGTGGTCAACTTACCCCCAATGCATTGCGATTGCGCGTCGAGCTCTGACATCTTTGAATATCTGGACACTATCTTCAGGAGATGAATGCACGCTCGAAGTGAATGTTCTGGGGTCATAAGCTCTGCAAAGAGCGAGGATGAGCGACAGTGAGATGTTTGCAATATCGTCTTACGTACCCAATGGGTAGAAGTGCAAGGTCAAACCCGTTAAAACGATCGCCGATTTGTGTAAAGGCCGGACAGACGTCTGGAGCTTCTGTTTTACCAGGAGGCACGTAACCGTAGCCGGTGTCCCCAGCGAAGAAGCAACTAAATGGCTCATGCTCGTCGTTAAGGACCATTGAAAATGCCCCGCCGTAGTTTCTCATTGCATTTCGACTGGTGTCTGTGACGGACGTGACGACATATCCACACCACAAGCCGTGGTTTCGATCATTGATCCCGCGGTTGGATTGATGCTGAGATGGAACGCAGGTAACTTCAAACGACATGGGGATAGTGATTTCTGCGGATTCTCTGCTTGGTAGGTGCACGGTGAAGATACGACTTTGCCACCAATCAAGTGAATGTACGCGTAAGGTTGGGTCGTCATCACAATGCATATCGCGAAGCACGCCTTCGTTGTTTAATGGAACGACGAAGTGTGGAGGGATATCCCCGTCTTGCAGTGCGCGCAAAGTGTTGACATCCATACTAAATACAGCGACGTTAGGCTGACAACACTAACAGAAGTGTTTGAGTGCTCTTACTGGTCATAATGATTATGCTAAAGTTTGTGACGGAGGTATTAGGACAGTCGCCACATCAAGCGGGAAAGACTCGCCGATATCAACACTACATCAACGCCTTCTAACTCTTCCACTTGACAAGGGGCCGCTATCGGGAGCCAATGAATCAGCTGGCTGCACCGAAGTAAAGGAGTAACTCGACCACACCTGTTCGACGCCGAGTCTTCCAGAAACTCGCGACTGCAGCAACGCGATCTGCACAATGCTCGCTGAACACAGGATCGAATAGAACCCTTGCTCCCCTTTTAGCTGTAGACGGGGCGGGAAGCTCGAGGAGAAACGAGGCATGGCTGTGTTTCACACAAGCGAGGCGAATCGTCACCACACCGCCCCCAGGGGCTGAACACAAGGAACGAGATCTGACCTGAGCCAAGTCGCTTTGAGGCTCCCCGCATCCTGCGGATCGCTATCCCAATTCGGCTTCATGACTTTCAACTCCTGCTCGAGGTTGGGTGGGTTTGGAACATTCCTCCAATCAAGCGCCAAGAACTATCAAGATGCCTATTTGAATATCGAGATGTTTAGGGGTGTAATTAGATGATCCTATACCTTTAGCGCTGTTGTGTCCTTGACAGCGTCGGCGTTAAAACTAGCCACAAGATATCAGGCGCATAAGTCCACGTAACTCGAAAACAAGCTACTCACGACGGCCAAGGGTTCTTGAACAGCGATGCGGAACTATTGACGTGATGATCTGGCCTTCGTTCTGGTCGCCCGTTGGATGAAGTTGGTGGCACCTCAACACAAGCGACACAACATCCATCAGAGGTCATATTGCGAGACGCGAAAGAGGAAGTGCGAGAAGATGAAGGGGAAGGCGAGATGAAGCTGGCAAAGTGTCTTATAATCTTCATTCGTAGGTTTGTTGCAGCGCTTGGAGCTGTTCCACCCCGGTGGCGGTTACGAGAGTGAGGGACACAGCCCATCATCGGTTGAGTTCCAAATTAGGAAATCAAGTCGATTCATTATTCAATATCAGGTGTTCCTCGAACATTTCACTGAGTGTCTATTGAGGCGGTGAGGCGGCATTCCGTCCTTCTACGGTGGCCAACGGAGGTGAACCTGATCACAGCTATGTGGACCGCCTCGAAATAAATGAAACGGGCCTGAGCGCAAGGGTCTAATAATACACTGGCTCTCAATTGTGCGGCTTCACTCAGGGCACAACATATGTTCAAGCTCTAAAGTCGCAGGTGTACTTGGCACTGCGCTCATCGGCAAAATGATTACAGCAGGAAGGGCAAACCCTTTACTAGCGATTGGCAGAGATAGCGCGGAGCTATTCTTCATCCTCAAGGACCACGCCGCCAGAAGCTACATATTCTGCATGCAGTACCTCCAGCGCCTGAGCGGTGCAATCAGCATCGAGTCACTTATATAAATAATGTGTACATCACCTGCCGAGCAGCAACGTCTCGCGCAAGATTCTTCTTTGAACCAACACCCGTACCAAGCGCCCTTCCCTCTACTGTAAATGACTACTCGCACAGCTAACCCTAAAGAACATCAAGTCATAGCGCACTAACCATGAACAGTGACCGTCCATTCCGGCGCATTCTTGGGCCCCTCGGATTTCTAGTTTGGGGAGTGAGCAATGGCACTCCGTGCACCATATGTAGAAAAGCGCCTCACTTCGTCCCAGCATAGTTTAGTCGGCCTTCCCTACGCGGACAATAAGAGACACACATAAAGTCGAATAATGACCTTCAAGAGCGTACCGTTTGCTGTAACCAATTGTTCAGCTTCTGGACGCTGGACGTGGATGCCATGGTTATATTGGTGAAGCTTGTGGCGCGATGAGACGCCTATAGGCAGGAGCGCTGGCATTTTATAGCATATCAACTGTATGGCGGCTGTTCAAGTGGCAATTGACGGCCAGGTGGTATGCATGACAGGCGAGAAATGGCAGTCGTCCTGAGTCGGCCCAATAAGACGCAATTGGGTCGCTGAATGGCACAAGCTGGACCGCAGCAGGATGCCAAAGCACTACGTTTCAGAACTCAAGGGGGTCGAAACGGACCCATCACACATGCAGGGAGGAAACCGCGGAGGACTTGCTTGATGAATTGGACCGGAGGTCAACTTAGAGACCGAATTGTGGGGTAATGGGCAAATGGAGAGGTCAATGATGAGGAAATAAACGGCCCAGCTATTATCCAGAATTAACACAGGCTGAATTGGGTGTACGGAGAGATCCCACTTGTGGCAGTCACGTAAACAAACCACAATAGGTGTTCAACCGATGTACCCCAGTCAGCAGTCTTACATGCATGCTCAAGTACCACAATATTCTCTTCGAACTATATCGGAAGATACAATTCGCTCTGTGCCGCCTAATTCTGGCGGATCAAGACCTATCGCACCACCAATCTTTGCTGCTTCTGTGCCTCCAACGCAAACAAGCGTGCCATCTCCGGCAAGAAGACCCTTGCCCACCCCAACTTTGCCATATCGGGAGCACTCGCAAACTCTGCCCGTCGCTGTTGCTTCTGGTGCCGAATCTGGTCAATTGCCGCAGTTTGCTCTCAATGCAACGGTGTGCTATCAAGTTCGCGCTGGACAGCGGCGAATATTGATTTATTTCAGCAGTCTCAGCCGTTGGGGTCCCGAAAACCGCTTCCGCGACCGCCATCGATGGTTTCGCCAGCAATCCCTTTGTCAGGGGGGATTAGCACTGCCCTTTCCCCAGATCTTGCAGGAAACCAGGAGCAGACGAACCCCTACCGTGAGTGAAATTGCCTCTAATTAATAGGTTGGCAATTAGAATCAGCCGAGTTACGCGTAGATGGTAAACAACTTCCACAATCAGCGACTGCTTTCATTCCTGCGTGGCAACAATACCGTAAGCTTGGTGGGGGATCGACAAAGGAATTGTCAACAAATGTATTTGAAAGCGTTGTTCCCCGAAGAGCGCTCCCTGTGCCGAAGCAAGCTCCTGCGGTCAATTCAGGGGGCGCATCACGTCCCGTTAGTGTGCCACCTAATTTCGTGCCCTCAAGAGGGTTCATGTCAGCCGAGCAAGAATACAAAACACATCCAGAAGCTTCTAACGCTCGCAGTGCAGATGAATATCGCCCGGCCTCAACATCGCCCCCACCCCCACCTTTACCTCCTCGCCCGCACCTCGTCCAGCAAGGAAATGCCCAGAGCTCGGCATCTCCTAATTCATCTCCGTCAAAAGAATCCCGCAAGCTGCCCTTGGTCCCTCAGGGAATGACTGTCGGGGCCAGAATCTCGGCTATAGAATCTCTGAAGTCAATGCCGCCGCGTGTCCCCGAGCCCCAATCCGTTTCCTCTGAGTCCATTGAAGGAACAGCGCCGACATCTGGGCCGATCACCGGCGCGATTGCATCTCCCAACCTTAATGATAGGGGGAGTGGCATGGTGACAAATCCCGAGCACGCTCGCGGTGTGACAGCGGAAGCAGCTCCTACCGTATTTAGTCCGACAAGCGGAGGATCTTTGCTGGACAGGAAAAATCCGGACTCAGTTCCCGAAAGCACTCAGAGACCTCCAAACGCACAACAGTCCAATGTGCTGGTCAAGGAACGCCGCGCGGCATCATCAGAAAGGCCGCGCTCTCCCGTTGTCCCAGAGTCGACTCAAGAAAGCGAACGAGCCGGTGCACCAAGCTCAGTTAAGGCCGTAGAACCAAGCATCAGTACGCGATCACCACCCCCGAAATTTTCTTCATTTATATCCCGCGCGCAGACCGCCCCTGCTGGCTCTTCATGGCCTCGTCGACAGGAGCCACAGTCCATGGCTATGCGCATGGCGACGCTTGCGCTCGAGGAGGAGGCTGATGCAGCTCGCCAACGAACACCATACGATGATAGCGATGATGTTAACGATGACGAGAGCGAATCCTCCTGTGAAGCGGAGACTGATCAAAAGCTCATCAAAACGGCCTCTGGATCGCTGAATGAATTGAATCAACACCCTGCTGGTGACTATTCCATTCCTGATGTCCAAGTGAGCGCGCCGGAGCCCGTGGCAGAGATCCCAGCCAAACCTCCCGGTATCACGGTTTCGGACGACGAGTGTATTACCATTGCTATCCCGGTGCCTCAGATCAACCTCCCAGGCGATGACGACGATGACCCTGGGACAGACCAACCCTCCGACAAGCCCGTACATTCACGAAGGCCGTCGATCACTATATCGCCGACGCCTTCTGTCCATGCACGGGTTCAAATGGATCGACTACCCCCCGATCCTCCTCGCTTTATGTCTTCAGCGCCAGGATCTGCTGGCGTCATTAGCGGATCGGCCGCTGCGCTGTATGGCGTCGGTACGAGCCTCCGCTGTGCCGGATGCCACGAACCGATAGTAGGTCGGATAGTGAGCGCTATGAATCAACGATGGCACCCAGCGTGCTTCAAGTGCGTCCCTCGCGTTTCACGAGCGCGATTACGAGCGGAGCTGACCTTCACGCAGATGCGTCGTATGTGGTGAATTACTAGAACACGTCAGTTCATACGAGCACCGGGGTCGACCATATTGTCACCTTGACTACCACGAGGTTATTGTTCCTACATTAATATTTTACGCTTCTGAGTCTCATTGCTCTCCCTGACGCAGCATTTTGCACCCAAATGCTACCACTGCATGACGCCTATTGCGGATGAGCGATTCATAACATTGGATGATCCCGCTTTGGGTGGACAACGATACTATCATGAACTGCACTTTTTCTGCGCCGAGTGCGGCGATCCCTTTTTGGATCCATCAAAATCTTCGGCGGCACCAAGGGGCCCTGTGTCGCACGCCACTCAGGATGAAGACGATGTGGGTTTCACCGTATACAAGGGCCATCCGTACTGTCAGAATTGTCATGTCCGGTTACGCATGCCGCGATGCGGGAGCAGTTTGAAACCAGGCCTCCGCCTGCTGCCCGGCATTGGCTGCCATAAGCCGATTACAGAAGGAACAATAGAGGCCGTCGGCCGTCGATGGCATTTAGAATGTTTCACGTGTTCGGTATGTCATCCGTCGTCGCGATTTGATCCCTTCATCTCATTGTCGCTTCACGGTGCATATTACTTTGCATCCACACAGTCCTGCAAGCAGCCCTTCGAAGATCCTTCATTCTTTCAACGAGGCGATCAGGCTTACTGCGATCCGTGCTACCGCATCATTGTAAAGAGCGAACTGTAAAGGCGTCTAGAGCGGAAAAGCTGTCACCCGCTTGCGTGCCTACGATTAGGCGTCATTTCTGCCATCACTCACAACATGTATTACACGAGTATGTTGTAACCTCGAAGCATGTGCTGTGGATTGCTTTCGCGTTGTGAATTAGCCATTCAATGGTGTTGATTGTGATTGCTACTACCGATGATCTGACCGCTGATTCCGCCCTTTGTGTTCTAGTCTCGGGCAGTCCTAAACCGATGTATGATCCTTTCTGTGAGGCTCAGCTGCGCGGCAAATTTGTACGAATTGTCATTATTTGAGAAGCCGTTCTGTGACACTAGCCATATTTGGATTCGCAGCTTTTCTTTGGCGCGTGTTGGTTACGTCCTGCGGGCGGCCTCATGTTGAGATTGTTGGTTGCCGTAGCATGGGCGTAGCGTGCACAACGCGATGCACGCTCATGAGATACTTATCTCGAACAAGAGCCCCTTCGAGGTGCATCCTCTTAGCACCTCCCCACTTGCATATTCTGCGCCGTGCGCATACAATTACTCCGTGTTCCACATCTACAACCACTGCCTCTCTAGAGTTTCTCCATCATGTCTACCGGAACTCTCACCCCCAGAACCCCGGGGACTCCATACCCGACCGCCAACACTCAAGCCGTCAATGAATT
>Ga0307508_10005920_pt1 | contig 11538 bp, 11 predicted proteins | sample 9_EM_MG_FD_203089 | JGI IMG/M metagenome (GOLD analysis project Ga0307508, IMG submission 203089) | Populus trichocarpa ectomycorrhiza microbial communities from riparian zone in the Pacific Northwest, United States - 9_EM | ecosystem: Host-associated > Plants > Roots > Unclassified | place...
TCAGAATTGCGTAGGAGGAGATTCGTGACTCTTAACTGGCCGCACAATTAACAAGGTTTCGTAGAAAATCAGCATCAGAACGGCAGAGATTACCCCTCCGTCAGGTGGCCTTATGTCATCCTTAATCTTACCTGGCCGCACAATTAACAAGGTTTCGTAGAAAATCAGCATCAGAACGGCAGAGATTACCACTGCGTCGTCTGTTCTATTTACGTCGTGCAGTCCTTCAAGCGGCTATCGCTGTCAATCGATTCGCAGCATACTGACCAGGTATCCTCAGAATTATAACCGTTTTTACGAGCATAGCCTTGTTATTCACCCTATAGGGTTATTTTTTTCACGCACGAGTAGGTTTTCTTTCCGGTCTCCCTAATCTTTAGTCACACGAAGAACATCTCCCGACCGCACATTTCACAATATTTCAGAAAATCATCATCAGAACGGCAGAGATTACCCCTGAGTCTGGTGCCCTTACATCATCCTGGGATATATTGCTTAGGATACCACTATCATCCTATGGATGTGACTAACTCCTTAGCAGTGTATCCCTTCGAAAATACACCGCCCTTCCTGTGCGCACCTGCCTTATTCTTCCTCTGTTCCTCTCCCTCATCTGTTTAATAACCCCTCCCTCTTTGGGAAACCTCGTTATTTTTCCAGCTCCCTTAGTTTCCCTCCCCGCTCTCCACGTCCCCGTTCTGTCATGTTGCTTTTCTTCTCGCCTGTCGAATTTTCGAGGACATCGTTTTCTTCCTCAGTCTGTTTGGAATTTGACCTCTCCTTGATCCAGGTCTGTCTGGTGCTGCTTTTCTCGTGTCCGCCCCGCGTGCTCAAAGATTGAGTTAATTCCGCAATCTCTGTACTATCCCTTTCCACTTGTTTGCGGATTTTTGATTGATAATACTCGTAAATTTATGCAAACAGTTTTTGGTGATGTGGCGCAACAGACACATGCTTGTGACTTTCCTCGATTCTTTCTTGCAAGATGGGCGAAGAGCTGTATATTATTGTTGACGTCGACTGCGCTAGTCTTTTGGAGAAGGCCATGCAACTTGATCATGACGGTTGTGAGGAAGACGACGGCGAGGACTCAGAGGGCCCCGAAAACGAGGAACACACTGCAAGCTATGGGGATCACCCTGGAAAGAAAAGCCGCATTTCTGGCGATCCAATCGACGAAACAAAGCCTTTAAATCGTTCACATCGCAATCGGAAGAAAAAGAGAGACGCTGTGGCCCAAGAACAGGGACATCTGAGGCGCATGGATACTGTTGTTGACCTCATCGGCAAAAGTGATTTGGTCCAATTGCAGCAAGACGCCTCAAAGGTGCTTTTCGCCTCATCATGTGGCTACGGTGGTAAGAAGGAAGGTGGAAAAAAGAAGAGGAAGAAAAAGACGGGGTTGAAAATCCTGTATACTATTCCTCAGGCTGTTAACCTTGGGATAAGGTACATATCTTGGGATGGAAGGTTGTTGTGTTCGCTATTTTTTGCTCTCAAGGCTAATTGGTTCAATCTGTAGGACTCCGCGGCCCATTCTTGATAGTCTGCGGAGAATTATTATGGTTCTTGTTGGATCCCCGGGTGATCTGACCTTTGATCAGACCTGCTGTCGTTTCTTTGACACAGTGATGTTTGAAGGGAGAAAAGCGTCGTTTTCGAAAGCTGAATGTAATCACCTTCGAGGAAATTTTCCTGCCCTCAATCTGGGTGTTACCCATGCGAAGGGAACGTCACAACCTATCAACATTAACAATGGATCACATACTGAGATGCTGCAGAGGATAATGGGCAGCAAGGATGCCCAGAGGTTGGCTTCTTTCGCAAGTGGTGAGTTTTTTCTAAGTTGCCATTTATGTAATAGACTCTGATTCCTGCCAGCATCCTTCAACCTATGGGCTCCTGATGTATTCAAGCACTACCAGGAACACCTCGATCCGCTCTTCGCTCATGATCCCAGCCTCAAGCGCATTTTCCCTAAATGTATCTTTCCGGCTGCGGCTCTCAACTTTGGCCCAAATGTCTGTTCATATCGGCATCGGGATGTCTTAAATTGCCCATATGGTTGGTGCGCCATCTACGCGTTTGGTAAGTTTAATCCAGTAAAAGGTGGCCATCTGTACCTGTGGAGTTTGGGCATTGTGGTGGAGTTTCCTCCCAACTCTCTGGTTTTCGTCCCATCAGCTACAGTTGAGCACTCAAACTCACCAATCGCAAAAGATGAAGAACGGGTATCATTTACTCTCTTTTGTGGCGGTGGCCTCTTTCGCTGGGTGGATAATGGCTTTCGAACAGAGAAGCAGCTCAAGGAGCAGGACGCTGAGGAGTATGCAAGGATGTGCGATAGAAAGGCTGGGCGTTGGAAGGATGGATTGGCTTTGCTCCGTAAATATGAGGATATAGCTCTAGATGCTATATAGATTTGTATGGTTCCCTATCAATCATTGACTGAGAATCTGTTGCCTTTTGGTCGAAATGAGATGATGTTATGATTGCGATACACAAAAAGTTCCTGGAGAGCGCAATAACCGGTGATTGTGTTCAGCCAACAAACTATGACTTGTAAGTTACGTTTGTTCAGTTTCCAACAATATTTTCCTTATTCACCCCCTCCTGGAGGCAATTCCCAAACCCTCATAGTTGTGTTCCTATCTGGTGCCAAAACCATTTTTGGCCGAGTTCTCGAGCGTGAAGAGCACGTTTGAAGGCCCCGAAGGCTTGAAGCGCTACTTTGTTCAGATTCTAATGGATCTTGAAACAAGGGAACAGTATACACTACTGTACTGAGGGGAAGGAGTTAGGGTATGGGTGATATCTTCTTGGACGAGGACAATGTCATTGCGGGACCAGCGATTGCAATGTTCACATTCGATGCGAAGAGAAATTCTATCTGAGGGTGTGGAAGAGCGCCCAGTTGTCAGATGTACAGGCTCCGCGGACAGGGATACTCACAGGTTAGATCAACTCACAAACGACTTCATTGTATATTAAGTAATTACAAAACTGGAAAAATATAGGAATGGATTGGAGCAGTATACTACGGCCTCAACTACCGTGAGTTCTAGTTGGTCCTCAAATTCTTGCTTTTCAAACACCTACTAGCTGACTCGAGAAGCAATAGTGTTAGGCTTGTCATAATTCTATCAAACTAATTTCCGTTCTCCAGACGCTGAAGCATGAATTCGTCGTGCTCGCGACGGATCGGTCCTCCTGGGCAAACTTCTGCATGCCAACCAATCTCCATGTCAATCTCGGCAGGATATACAACAACTCCTTCGCCCTCCAATCGAAATCAAGAAGCTTCGTAAATTCTTATTGACAAAGACGACAACGTTTGGTCCTCTCAAGTCTCCATAGACATGGTTCTGGCCATGCAGCGCAGAAAGTGTCTGCCTGAGTGGCCCAACAATCTTTTGTGAGATGGACTTGGCATGAAGGGTTCGACCTTCGACAAAGTCCATCACGATAGCGAATAGCCCAATACCAACAGTCGCAACCATTCCACAAAACCAAAGCCTTGGTGCACAATTTTGCTTATACGCGATCTCATGTGCAGCGGCACAATATGTTGGCGTAAATTTGACAACGACCTTGCGCTCTCGGCCATGGTGTTGAATTGATGCCTTGAACACAGCTTTTTCGGAATGTTGAGGGGCAAGGCGGGCTAAATAGTTGATTTCGAATTGGTACCCCTTCGAAATTCCTGAAATGAGGAAATACGGATGGGGTGATTGGTGTGCCTATTGAAGGAGAGGATTTGGTGGGTGAGTTCAGTGTAGCACCTTCGCAAGTCGAGGAGGCAAGATTTTAGGACCCTCAGAATCTTCGCAACATCGTAAATGCGGTCATTAAGATACGGTGTTCCATGTATTCCACGAACGGTTGCGAAACGAAGCGATCGGTGAACACTGCGCCAGATATCATCAAATATGGACCAGAAATACCAAGCGTTGCGAATACTATCGCGCTATACAACAGTTAGTTTCCTATCAGAGACTCAGAAGAAGAAAAACGTACAGCTTTGTCAGAATAATAAGCAACGTAACCACATTGGGCTTGGTGAATCGGATCAGAATGGGCCTCTCCAATACCGTTCTTCACTTCGGTGAATTCATAAGCACCGTGTCGCGGCCAGGAAACCTTTCGCAGAAACATCGCATCATGCCGTCAGGCTTAAAGATCCGCTGGCCAAACGGAGTTCCAGAAAAGTTCGGGAGACACGAAAACATTTAATGTTTCCTGTGTCTTTAATATCCGAGTCTTTTCATCAGCATAGAATGCCACGGAGTCAATGAAACGTTGCTCTGTCGATGGGTTCAGCTATTTGCTGCTTAAATGTTGTAAATACCGGGTGGTAAATGGGCCTTCCATTGTATATCGCGTCTTCCCAGTCATCCGTCTGGGTGCGGAGAAGAGTCGAGTTCATTGCACCACTCAAAGGCACATCACATTTGCGAGCTTCCTCGACCGCTGTTTCTCGTCGGGCTACAAGAACAATTTAGTCATATCCCAAGCCATTGCCATAACACGTACACATAAGTCTTGCCTCCTCTTCAATCGTGTAAAGAGAACGACGGGATGTTGGTTCGGCAACTATTTGCCATGCCATCTACGATTCTAAATTTCTCATTGAGTAAACTTACCAAGAGGCTGCTTTTACCACAATGCGCAGGTGGTCTTTAGGCGCATCGTCAAAGAAAGAAGGCAGCTCCATGGAGAAGGGCTCCAACCGCTCGCAGTTGGCAAGGTCGAGGGAAAGAAGCTGTATATCGAGGACATCGTTTATTGAAAGAGACGCCTTGAAAAGCGTCGGGGAGTTTGCTGGCAATGATAGTACATGGCCTCAATTACTTAAAAACAACAACTAATTTAATCATCATATTGGGTGAGCTGCAAGGTGATCAGCGGGGAGTGAGAAAGGAACCAGAGCAGGTAGACTTACATCAAGCGTCAGGCGCCGGGAACTATTCAGGGCTTGATCTCGATAAATGCCAACCAAGGTGTCCTTTCTCGTATAGTAACCCTTTTAAGCTGGAAGGAATCAGATGCATGCAGTCGAATGTAGTTTGCGACTTTGGCAACGCTGGTGTTATCCAGCGCGGCGTCTACCTCGTCCAACACAAAGAAGGAAGCTGGCTGGTAACTAAGGAGGCAAGGAATCAGTTTGACTTTGTTGAAAGGCGTACCAAAGTTCATACCTGTGGATCGCGAAAAGGAGAGCCAAAGCCGCCACTGTCTTCTCTCCTCCAGACAATTGTTCCATGTCTCTGAATCGTTTCATGGGAGGCATGGCATGATATTTAATACCGCCATTATATGGTTCCTAGGATGTGCATGGGGCTTTATTCTTGAATGTCGATGTATTCTTACCTCGCTATCTTCCAAACTCAGGTAAGCAACGCCACCCATGGGAGCTGCCTTTCCTTTTGTCAGCTCTTTTTAAACCTGATCAATGCGATCTGAAATATAGTTGTAGGCCTTGTTAAAGAGGTCGCATCTGCGCTTCTTCACATCGTTGAAATGGTCCCTTGCGCACTTTGACTCCTTTCGTGCCTGCTCCGCTTCTCGCTCAGTATCAGCAAGTTTCATCTCAGCGTCGTCCAACCTAAGTTGGGGAAACACTCAGTAGCATTCATGAGAGAGTGAAAAAAGGACATACCTTTCCATAGCTTTCATATTAGGAGCCATCCGTTCGATCTCAGCAGTTTTGTCGTTGACTTCCTTGTCCAGGCGTGCTAGTGCAGCTGCTGGGTCTTCCGGATCTTCGTCATCGATGGAGAAGTCCACTTGAATGCCATAGTCAGCTGCGGCCTTGGGTCTCTGTGTGCTGTTTTCTTCTCGAAGGTTGTATCCAATAGGAACAAGCATTTGTAGATAAAGTCAACGAAACGGAAACAAAGATCACCTCTTCCATAGGGACATTCTTCAAACTCCTTCGAGAAGGGGTAAGTGAACCTCTTCAAGTCGGCACCTCCTATACAAGGCCGAACATTCCAAGAAAAGCTTCTCGATCTCATCGTTCCAAAACAATCTCAGCCAAACACATTCATTAGGTGCTATAATGTGACGCTCACCCAAGTCGTAATTTCTTTCAAAGATTGATCAAGCACCTTCGAAGCCTTCAATGCGGCTTTCTTAGCAGCATCGACAGCCTTAGGCTTCTCGTCTAGGACATCCTGCAAATGCTCGCAATTCCTCCCTAAGAACCGAGATATTCACTTCAAGATCTTTGATATCATTTCCTCGAGCAATCTTTTGGGCTCCGAGCTTTTTCCAGATAAACTTGCTCAGCTTGGACTATTGTCTCAAGACGGACCAATCGCTCGTCAGCCTGTTTTAAGCCTTCGCTTTCGAAATCTGCTCTACGACTATGATTCAGAGATCAACCAGAATTGGAGGTAAAGCAAAACACACTGGTTTGTCAATCTCGCAATCTGAGTGTCAAATCTCAGACGTGCTTGACTCTCCTCTTGTGCAAGCGTAAGTTGTCGTTCCTCTTACTCCCGAATGTTGGATACTCCGATTTTTCTGCAGAAAAGGGTAAATACACTATCCTCCGCAGTGTTCACAATTGCAACAAGCTCAGCAATCCTCCTTTGTAGTGTTTTGTGTGCAGTTTTGGCCTTCCGATAGATAAATAAGAAGATTTTTGACCGGAACAAATACCAACCTTCTTCAATTCAGGTGACAGGTTCTTCAACTCTCGGTCGATATGCTTGAGTTCATCTTTAATCCCGTTGACACGTAATTTGCAAGCTCTCTGACAAAGGGATTTGTTAGCAAATTGTTGGAAATTGCCAAATTCGAACTGACAAGGTCATCTTTCGCAACAGTGATGTCCGACTCCTGCCTTGAGATCTCAGAAATTAACGCCGTCAGTCCTACCACAGGGTTTCTGCTTGCTAAGTTCCCGTTGCTGTGCTAGCAAACTGTCGCAGGTCCGAATAAGACCTAAAGGAAGTAGAATTACCAAACAGGGAGCCGAGCCCTTTTGTGATAACTCACCGTCAACATCCTTTTCGTTCCACATTTTGTTCGCGGGATGGGAACTTCGTCCACCAGTGATAAGTCCGCTCTTGTGGATGACGGTCCTCTCCAAGGTAACAGCTGGAGAACAAGTTAATAAAACATGTCACCATACCTCATCAAGTTAACACTGCACCTTTAACTTCCTGTCCCTTCTCATGATACACATTCCTCGCAATGTCCATCGAATCACACACTAAAGCGCTACCACAAGCATGGTGTATTGCCCTCTCAATCACGAGCTCATGTTGAACAATATCCACCCCAATCGTACTCCCTTTCCGAAAGCCCTAAACTTATCATTCAACGGCTTCACTTGGATTGTATCAAGAGGAATGAAGGTGCCTTGACCCGCACATTGATTGCGCGTATATTCAATACAATCAACGGCAGTTTTTTCTTCGTTGACCACGATCGCTTCCAGGTTACGGCCCAGGACGACCGAGAGCGCCGCGTCATATTTGTGAAGGGAAGCTTTGCAAAGATCGACGATACGGTCTCGCACGCCTATAGAAGATAAAGGTCATTCATGCCACCAGAAGAATTAAGTAAAACAGGTACCTGGAAAAAGACGTTGAACATTGGCCAGCGTTTCCTTCATCTTAGCCACCTTTTCTGATTCTTGCCTTTCGACACCAGCTTGGAGTAATTGGTGGTAGACTGCTTGGAGCTTTTCATCGCACTCCGCCTGGAGTTCGCTAATAATTTGGGTGAGAAAAGTGTGTAGACAAACCGAGAAATACTCTAGCACGTTCTGCTTGCTGGTTATCAAGCTCATGACGGACATTCGTCAGTTCACTCTGAAGATGGTTGACTTTTTCCTCTAGCTAGAGTTGCGTGAATAAAACAGCAAAGACTAACGGAATGGGAAGCTCACCTCCTGCCGTCATGTATTTTGGGAACCCAACCTCTCCATTAGAGCAGCCTTCCTCTCTTCAAACTCACTCTCTTTCTCAGATATTTGAGACCATGTATGGCTGGCAGTCTTCTCCTCCCGAGTGATGCTTTCGAGAGACTGACGTTCATCAACAGCGAGCACGCTCGCCGACGCTTTACTGAGGATGTAGTCAACTTAAGAAGGCGAGGCAATGTACCAAGTCGTCCTCACAGTTTTCGATACTCGTCCAAACTTTCCTCGCTAAGTGCAATGTTATGTCTAGAAGCCTTTCTTTGCTCCTCTGCGGATTTGACCTGGTAAGAAGGTGAAGACGGATAACGCTCTGCCCACTGACCCTGCGCACGTTCAGAAGCCTTCTTATGTAACGGAAACCAATTCTTGTTGTAATGAGGTCACCTTCGCCTGCAACTGTGCTTTAGTTTTTGCAACATCTTCTTTGGATTCCTCTGCATTGTTCATTTTTCGTGTAGCATGGACGATTTGGGCTTCGGTGGAGACCAGTTCGGGCCTCTGATGATAGGGAATCAATAAAGCAGCAATTTCTGAGGAAAGATAAATAATTACCTTCCCCCTCTAGAGTCTTCTTCACGTTTTTCTCCTTTTGCATCAAGGCTGCCCTGGTATTGGCCTGCTGAGCCCTTGCTGCCTCGACTTCACTTCAGTATGTCTTTGTCCGCTTTGCTGGCCCAGCTGGTGTCGGCGTCAGCAGTGCTGCTACTGGCACATTGCTGAGAGCCCCAAGACAGGGCGATGGGATATCTCTTGGATAGCGATGCCATGCCCGACAAGTGTGCCGATCCACTGTCGCCTTCACAAAGTCCTGGATAGATCTAGGATATGATCAACTCTTAAGAGCAATGAGTAACTGCAGGGCGGCCTACCTGATAACGTCGGGGTTTGATGCTGACTTTGTACAGTCGCTTCTCTGTGGTGTAGGAAAAGAGCCAAGGCAAGAAATGCATTCGGAATGCTTCTCTATACATTTTGTTTTATCCTTGAGGTACTTGATCCTCGTGGAGACCATTCTCAGCGCTATGACCAGGAGCGAGATTGATGTTATCAGCGAATGTGCTGCTGCTGTTCCCAAATGTACTTCTCATCGTTGTTATGGTTTGAGATGACCTGGACGTACTCAGTTACGAGGTATGCCGAGTAGAAGCTAATATTGAACTGACCAATCACGTTGGAGGACTTCCGTAAATACCTACAGAAGTACATTCAAAATGAGAGACAAGGGCAGGCAAATAGAGACATACTTGGGCACCAATGTTCCGAGGCTGTTAACCAAGTCGGCCTTGGATGAAAAGTGTTTTGTTCACTTGTCAGGAGTGATGCAGATGAAAAGCTCCTCGCCTGTGGCGAGCACATAATTGGAGTTTATTGAGGGTCCAGTGGAGGTATTGGCGATTGATGACTTCTCTCACAAGATCTCCTGGTTAGAGTAGCGAATGAGAACGAACAAAGATGCGTTGGGGAAAGAACATACTGATGACGAAATCAACGAGTCGAATCCGAAGCTTTCTCAGTCGAGGTAAACATTGGAAGATGCGGATGGTTCGAGTCTAAGGAATACGCGACGTCGGCCTTTTGATGCGGCAAGAGTCCGGGCCGTTTGTTACCCACTTTGCTTCTCAGTCGCTTTGCAGGACCGAGTCCATCCGCATTATGTTCTCAACCCCCAGATTTACGTCCTGTGGTCTTCCAAGCACAGGCCCTACTCTACGTATGATGCCCACCAGGCTCTCCAGCTTATAGTCAGCTACATGACGAGGAAAGCTCGGATTCGGTTGTAGATGTCAACAGGTCCGACTCCAACGTCCGCTTACGGCCGAATCTCCAGGCGATACAAGACTCTCAAGACGTAGATATATGTCCCCTATTTTTATTGCAGACTTTCACTAACATTCATCTAGATTTCACATCCAATGCACACTGATATCATGGCTTAGGACTTGAGAATGCGTGTCTTTGGTAAGTCTAGACCACGCTCAGGAATACCCAGGTCGCCATGCCACTAGTTCGCATCGAGTTATGCGACTTCAAGCTTCAAGTCTTATCGGTTGGTATCATGTTGCTACCACAAATGATAATTACTGAATGATTCGCAAAGGTCATCAGACAATAGGGCCTTTCATGAACTTCACGGTTATTGGCCCGAACGGTGCCGGAAAGTCTAACCTAATGGATGCAATATCGTTTGTTCTTGGAGTGAAGAGTGTACAACTTCGAAGTTCGCAGATGAGAGGCTTGGTGTACGGTATACCGTGGAAGGCGATTGGCCAGAAGTGGCGTCGACGATTCAGCAGCAGAAAGAGAAGATGAAGATGAGGAGGGCGATGAGGAGGGAGACGGAGGGGGTACTGCGAAAAAAAGGCTGGGTTAAGGCTGTGTTCCTTGACGAAAATAAAAGGAGGAATGGATGTTTCAGCGAACGTGGGTCTCCTGTTGATATCGAACGTTCCGACACGTCTTTCTGATCGTAACAAAGGGTTTCTACTACTGGTGACTCAGAATACAAACTGAATGGCAGAGCCGTCACTCATGCAGCATATAACGCCGCACTCATCTTTCATAACATTCTTATCAAGGCAAAGAAATTTCTTGTTCCAAGTAATGTCGAAGCCGTCGCTTCTCAGTCCCCGCGTGAACTATCACGTCTCATCGAAAAAATAAATGGTTCATTAGAACTCGCGGGTGGATATGACCAAGCGAAAAAGGCACAAGAACGAGCAACAGAAAATGCAACCTTCAACTTCGCCAAGAGGAGCAGGATCGCAGGCGAGATCAAACAGTATAAGGAGCAGAACACTGAAGCTGATAGGTTTGAGGCACTTTGCCAGGAACGGGTGAGTATTTCCATTTTTGTTTCAAAGGCCTTGTTCCTTATGCAATTTTGCCTTAGGACGAACTCATCCTTGACCGCATCCTCACTAAGTTATACCACATTGACCCTGGTATTGAAGACAAGACGTGCAATATAGTTAAAAAAATAAGGACCTTGCGGGTCTGCGAGAGGAGCAAAAGGTGTTCGATGCTGAAGTCGAGGCAGCAAGGCCAAGACCGGGGCAGCCGTGATGCAAAAGGAGAAAAACATGAAGAAGACGGAGAAAAATATAGAGGGCAAGGTAATCATTGATTTATGTTTCATAAGAAATTGCTGCTTTGTTGATTCCCTATCATCAGAGGCCAGCTGGTCGCAACCGAAGCCCAGATTGTCCATGCTACACGAAAAATGAACAATGCAGAGAAATCCAAAGAAGATATCGCAAAAACTAAAGCACAGTTGCAAGCGAAGGTGACCTCATTACAACAAGAATTGGTTTCCGTTAAGAAGGCTGCTGAATGTGCGCAAGGTCAGTGGGCAGAACATTATCCGTCTTCACCTTCTTACCAGGTCAAATCCGCAGAGCAAAGAAAGGCTTCTAGGCATAACATGAACGTTTGGACCAGTATCGAAAACTGTGAGGACGACTTGGTACATTGCCTCGCCTTCTTAATTGACTACATCCTCAGTAAAGCGTCGGCGAGCGTGCTCGCTGTTGATGAACGTCAGTCTCTAGAAAGCATCACTCAGGAGGAGAAGACTGCCAGCCGTACATGGTCTCAATTATTTG
>Ga0307508_10005922_pt1 | contig 11537 bp, 5 predicted proteins | sample 9_EM_MG_FD_203089 | JGI IMG/M metagenome (GOLD analysis project Ga0307508, IMG submission 203089) | Populus trichocarpa ectomycorrhiza microbial communities from riparian zone in the Pacific Northwest, United States - 9_EM | ecosystem: Host-associated > Plants > Roots > Unclassified | place...
GAGGAGGAGGAGGAACTGTATCATTTATAGGTGTGTTAGTTTGTTGTTGAGTTATAGATGATGAAGCTGCTACTGCTGCTGCAAAGAGAGGGAATAAAGAAGGCGACGAGGACGTTTTTTCTGCTTCCTTTTCTTCTCTTTCCATTTTGCACACTGCTGCCTCCTGCTACTACAGATTAGCCTACTGAAATTTTGAAGCAAATTTTAACAATGATTAAAAATCAATTTGGTCCCTCAATTTGTAATATTTTATCCAATCAATCTCTATACTTTATTTTTCATCACATTGGATCATTTCGTTTGAATTTATAATTGATTAACTTAAATCTCTTCATCTACTTCAAGCCTCCTGTAAATGCCGTGTGAATTTTTAATTAATATTAATGTATTAATATTAAAAATAAATTTTTAAAAAATATTATTTTAATATTTTTTAAATAAAAAATATTTTAAAAAACAACCAATAATAAATATTATCTTCATCCCGCCATTCATACTACTTGATACAAGTTTTCAAATGATCTGAAAAAATTAAAAAATATATTAATTTAAAACAAATAAAAAAAAATTTCAAAAGCGCTTTTGAAATGCAAAAATAAACAGGGTAGACCTACCAACTACTGGAGAGATTTAACAAGAAAAATATTAAATATGAAAAACCTGCTTGGATTCATTATCATTAAAGGCCTAATCAATGAAGTAATGGGCTATTTTTCATGAGAGCGCTCATATACTCTCCCTAACATGACTCTTTTCAATGTGAAACGAACAATTGAGAATTATATTAGACGAACAATTGAGAATTATATTAGAGTGGAAGAAATAAATGTAACCAAATAAAGACACCTTATTTTCAAATAGCAGAATCTCTTCATTGTTATTAAGCTCATGACCACATCTCTCATTACTACACATGTTCAGGTGTTGGTTACAGTTCAGAAAATGAATTTTGTATTGATACGAACATTCTATGAGAGTAGCATGAATACAAGGTAACCTAATAAATTATGTTACTTTCACCATAACTACGGTCATAACACTGAAGAATGTCGTGCCTTGAAACAGAAGATAGAAAGATTGATCTCTTAGAGATACTTCTAATAATTTGTGAAGAATGAGATACAACCTGGATAAATATGGAAAATCTATATGATGCACTATCCAATATCAAATAATTTTCAAAAATTTTATTTTGAACTTTTGAATAAAAGCAGTAATGCTTCCTCATGTCTCCAATGTCTCTAACAAAAAATCTCAATGATGAGATCTTCACATCTCCATTAAATTCTCCATATCTCCAATGAAAAATCTTCACAACAACACCTCCATAACTACATTAAAATCTTCATGTTTTCAAATGAATTATCTATGTCTCTAGATGTATCTTTATTATCTCCAGTGAAAATCTTCACGCAAGACCTCCATTAAAATCTTCATGTCTCTATACAACATCTCCTTACACAATTCTTTAATTATTTTTGCATGATCATTCTCTATTTTTTTAATAATGTTATGTACTTTAAGAGGATCTAGTAAAACTAATCAAACTCATATCTTTATTGTAGGCAAAACACTAGTTTTTTTTTTACAAATGTGTTGACAAAAGCCACAAAAATATAACATTTATACAATAAGTATTTTTTTCACTCCTTTTTTGCTTGTAAAATTCTTCCAAACATGATTGTTTAAAAGACTTAAAAAGTAAATTATGATATAGAAAAATATAAAAAACTTTTCTATCCATTTGGGCCTACCCAAAATGGGTGGAGTTTCTCTCTCTCATCTCTCTCCCTCCACTCTTTTTTTTCCTTTTTCTCCCTTACCAAGCCAAGCTATCCCTAAACCGGCAAACACTTCTATGTATTTTTTTTAATTCCTAGGACTTTGCACACAAATTTTATGTGCAAACACCACCTTTTTTAATACAGAGCAAACACCATATTTCTACACTAATTATTGTTTTCTAGCATTGGCAATCATCAACTTCTCCATCAGGCATAAAAAGCATCACAATCTCCACTAATGGTGGAACTTTGTTCTTCACACACCAAGGTACTTGAATTTTATACACAATGTAAGCAGATGTGATCAAAATCTACAAAAACTTTGGTCACTATGTAAGTCAGGCCAAACAATTTCATATATGACTATCAATCATCCAATAATTCCAAGAACCATTATCAACCACCTAACAATCCTAAGAACCATAAACAACCATACAACAAGTTTATAAACATAAGACACAACATATACACTCCCTATAATTTCATTATGTTTTCCTTTACTATACATTATTTTCTCCTCTTCCATTTACTAACTTAAGCATCAGGGTGTCATTTGTTCCCATTAGTGACTTGTTTTGTAGAAATGCTCAAGCTCAGTCAATCCTCTAGCCCAAGATCATAGGCATGAAACGCTCAATCTAGTCTGAAATTTTTCATGACTTCATCAATATTATATCATACTAGAGAGCATTTTTTTCACAATTTTGTTATGTATAAGTCATATTGATATTATGCAAAAGAACTTATTTTATGAACAATTTAAATACAATGTTTTGTCTTTGAAATAAAGCAACAAAGATTTGATGTATTTTTTGTAATTTTGTTGTTCTTTGTTTGATCTAGTTCTTTTGCATTCCTAAATTCTATACTTGTGCATTTTCAATCGTCCATAACATATATTAATATCCTAATTAAAAAAAAATCTTTCTTAAGTAACAAAGTTGTTAAAATTCAAATAAATTTGGGTTTTTCACAACTGTATTATAGGTTTAGTGTATAGGCTTGGTTATCCTACACTCTTTTACAAAATAAGTCGCTTTTATGGATAGAAAAGGACCCTCAAATATTTAAGTTAGTAAGAACGAGAGATAAAATAGTAAATTGAAAAGAAGTAACAAGTAGGAGATGAGTTTTTGTATGTATTGATCGAGTTGTGTTTCTTGTGTTTGTAGTCTTTGAGTATTTATATACCCTTGGTCACCGAGATCATATGGTTCACCTGGTGAGGAGTAGGGTAATAGACTTGCCTTTCCATATGAGAAATCATAATGAAAATTTGTTTTACTATTGGAGACTATTTTCCTGGCCAACAAAAAGAATAGTTGACCACAGAGCTCAACCAATAAAATAAATTGATTACATAGGTGATAACAATTGGCTAGATGAATATTCTAACCGCGATGATGACCAATAAGGTGACTTTTACATAAGATAACATGTGAAAAATTTATAGGCTATGATTACTTGTAAAACGAGTAATTAGGCGACACCATATTGATTTCTTAGAAAAGTAGAGGTCATAACAATGCACATATAAACATTGTTTTGTGTGTTAGTGATTTTTTTAGGATGATGAGTTGACAGATTATTTGCTTGTTTGGGTTGTGACTAGACAATTCAATTACACTGTTTGGACAACTTGTTATATGGTTTAAGGCCTCTACCCAATTATGTTGACCAAACAACTTGTTGTTTTGATCTATTATTGAGTTTTAATCCAACCAAAAAAAGCTAGGATTTAGGCTTTAACCCAACTAGTAATGGAAAATTTATTTGAACCTGATGGACATTGACTTGAATGGATATGAGATTTTTAGTCCCAATCGGGATTAAAGTAAAACCCAAAGGCAAGAAGTCATGTTTGGATTGGGTATGTATGTTTGTATATCTAAACCCAATCCAAAATAAATAAATAAACTTAAAGTTTGAAAAATTACATCTATATCTAACTAATTATATACAAAATAGTTGTGAATTATAACATTCGAGTTCAGGTTTTGAGTTTGGATTATGAATACTTAATAATTGTCTGAAACTTGATCAAGTCAGATTCAGGTATCAAAAATAACTCATGTTTATCGCACAATTTACTGTCCAATTAGGGAAAAAACTATATTTCATAATTTCATTTTTTTTTATTTTACTGTTTTTTAAATATATTTTATCACACTCATTTATATCAACATCTTAATTTTTAAAAATACTTTTAGAATGTAACTGTGTTAAAATTTTGATTTTTTTATTATATTAAATTAATATGAAAAAATCAATTGCTCAATATAAACAATAAATTATTTTTATAAAATGTAATAATTGGTAACAATGAAAAAATGAATGAATTAGAGTAAGTAATTTCTTTATGAATTGAATAAAATTAATGATTGAATTTTTTAGCATTACAAGAAGAAAAAAATATCATTTTTTAAAATTAATATAATAATTAAAACATTCATAATAAAAAAAAATGATCATGTTTTCACAGAAATTAGATTTAATGATGAAGAGGAGAAATATATATATATTAAATTAGATTTGAATTAATCTTAACAATATCCATACAACATAGCAACAATTACATAGCAAGTAAAGTAACTATCTGATAAAAAACCACAAGTCAGAGTTATTTAATTTAATTTTAGGAGGGATAAGATATTTATATGGGCTTTGACCCTAAATGATTAAATCATGTCGGTATTTAATTATTTAAAACTATTAGAATTAAAGTTTCAATTCGAGACAGATTAGGGATCTCTACACGTTTAATTCTAACTGTAGTTTATTTATTAAAACTAATTAATCAGTCTGTGTACCGCCAGAATTCCTAGCTACTATTTTCTTTATTCTATAAGAAAATGAAATTGACAGAGAGATCAAGTTTATGAACAGATTGCAAAACATAAGGATTGGATATTAATTATGGAAACTCCAATAATTAATTAATTATATTAATTATGGTTATAATTAAGTCAATCGTTGACCTCCGAACCAAAGAAACTTCTATGAAGACATTTTCATCGATGCTGCCAACCCGAAAATGTACAGAGACCTACCTAACAAAGAGATGCATGCCAGCAGCCAGCAGCCAGCAGAGCTTGAATGAAACCACTGAAACATTCTCACTACTAGACCATAAAATCTACGCATCAAACATTAGCAAACTAAAAATTTCTGAAATGCTCTCACTGGGCTTCCATCAAACTCAAATGGGATGCTGCAGTGAAGTTCTTGTCCGGAGCAAGCCAATCAAAATTGGATAAGCAGCTATTTTTTCACATGCTATTACTAATAACCTAAAAAAAATTGCCACCATCATGTACAGCAAGATTTTTAAGATTCCCCTTCCACCAGATCAAACAAAGTGGACAAAGAAAATCCCTAAGAATACACAGTGCGTGAAGAATTACAATTATGGTAAAATTAAAATACAACTTGCCAAGGGGAAGGGGAGATATCACCAAAGGAAACCAAACACACCTTTCAATGCATACAGCTATGCGATGTGGCATGCCCACTTTCCAGATCAATTTAAATATATTACCAATATCAGTTGCTCCTTCCCTCCAACCACCATGAAAAATCTTCAGTCAGTTCAAGCTGATATGGGTTCATAAGGGTATGATAGCCAAGGGTGCTTCAGAGCCTCGGATGCAGAAGGGCGTTTCTTTGGGTTTACTTCAAGCAAATGAGAAACAAAGTCAATGAAGCCTTGGTCCCCCATTGGCAATCGGTGCCTCAAGGATGTCTTTTTTGGAATCAGGTATTCCAGTCTGCTAGTATCCTGAGGAATAGAGAGAAGAGTCAACATAATTGCACAAGCCAAACATATCATATCCAGTATTAAAGTTTCACATCAGCACATCCAAGGTCATGAATGAAAATTGGTTCGAATCCTCTACAAGAAATTACTGTTCATTCAACAATCAGAACCACAACAGGTATACACAAGCATTCTTGCATAAATGCATACCCTCTCTCCATCATATACTTGAAGCTTGCAGTATACATTACCGTCCATTTTGATCCAAAGTTTGAATCAGACTTTGACATCCTAATTTTGTACTCTAAAAACTACAAACTGTTTTCATAAGGGGTAAAATAAGCACAATTAGTGATGATAGTATTTGAGATGCTGGCTAGTTAGTTTCATATGAGCAATAGAACAGTAGCAAAACAAAAGGATGTTTTACCTGATTCCGCTCATAAAGCATGTGATTCTTGGAAAAATACTTGTATGTATCTCGTCCTTTAGCTAGCATGCTTTGATCAATGGGACCTATAATTCCAATAACTCGTGCCAATAACGTTGCTGGTGAATCGTTTTGGAACAGGACCTGAGAAGTTTCATTTTAGCCAATTGGTACCAGGGTCACAGTTGGGTAACCAAACTGTGGAAGGTCCAATGCATCCATACTTTAAATGATGTGAGGAAATTGTTCAAGCAGAGGGAAAGAACTGCATATTGATTAGCCCTTGCAGAAATTACTCGAAGTAATATCCAATATATCTCCAAAAGAAATATATTTTGAACTTCAATAGATCAGAGGTCCCTAGCCCCAGATATAAAGATGTTCTCCCCAGAGACAGAATAAATAAATAAATAAATGCATCACAACATAAATATGAGAGGTAGCATTTCAATTGATAAGAATAAAAAAAATATGGGTGCAGCCTAAAAAACAAAAAGAAATTTAGCTCTCTCTCCCCTCTATGTATTTACAGCACCTCAGCTGCACCTACATATCAGCATCAAGTCCATTGTTCTTTCCTATCTTCTGCATTCCAGAATCATGTTCTCATATCCCAACCTTTTACCCTGGCAACATACTTTCCAGCTTCCAAAATCTCCAAAAACTAATGGTTTAAACACCATCTTCTCCAACTTAGTCACATATACAATGTTCCACTCCCTAAAATCCCTACAAGGTTCTCACCTCATAAACTAAGCTCGTCAAATAATCCTCACAAAAAACCTTCTCAACTCATTAAACACAATGACCTCTGTTTTTTGGCAAAGTCCCTCAATAATTATATTGAATCTTATATGATAACTCATGGTAAATTTATGCACAAATGCATGTGATATCATTCTTCATCAAGTTATCTTTCATACAAGACTTAATTTATGCATATCAGTTGGGAAACTAAAATAAAACTCTTAACTCTCCATGTATGGTGGCTTTTGGCATAGTTCCTCATGGATAACTTTCCCACATGTTTATATGATAAATCAGTAATTTTATGTTCAAGTCATTGTTCATGCAGTAAGTAATCTCTTTCTTACTCAAACTAATTTGTGCATCCACTCACTGATTGAGAAATCAAATAAGACTCTAACTATCCTTGCATATTGAACATCTTGTCTTAATTTAAAAAGAAAATAAAAGGAAAGGAAGAAAAGACTACAAGTGTTGTCCAAAAACAATGGGTGAAACAGATGCATGGACAATGAATACACCCTGCTATTCTTACAATTTCCTCCAGGGAAACAAACTAAATGGGTAAATAAGTAATAGTTAAGACTTACATTTCCAGTGCAAAGTTCTGCCAAAATGCAGCCAAGTGACCAAACATCTATCTTCTTATCATACGGATGTCCTAGGATAACTTCTGGTGCACGATATGACCTGGATTGAACATAGGAGCACAGATGATCTGTCTCAAAACAGCTACTCCCGAGATCAATGACTTTCACCTCACATCTACTATAGCTTTTCACCAATATATTCTCGGGTTTTAAATCACAGTGTATAAGACCAAGGCCATGCAAAAACTGAAGTGCCTCCAAACATTGAGTGGTAATTGACTGCATAGAGAATTTGGGAAAAAGTTTATAGACCAGCATGCATGAAAAAAAATGATGTATTCTCCTTTCTTTTTTGGTGAGGAAATGAAATTTTGAGAAGGAAACAAGGGGTGCTACACATTCCAAGTAATGAATATATAACTCTTGGAATGTCAAGAGGATAGAACTCTTAGGAAGAAAATGGCACACAACAAACCTGCAATCTAGGCATTGTGAAGTATACCTCCCCTCCTGATTCTCTATTGAACTTATGGAACTCATATAGGTTTGCCTTGAGAAGCTCACATACGATTAACAAATGCTCCTGCAAAGCAAAGAGAAGTTAAAACGTAAATTATTTATAACTTGCATCAAGGAGTTATCACGAACTTCTCCCTCAAGAAACCAAATCAAATCAAATCAAAGCTTCATTTTTAGATTCTTGTGGTGCAATTGAAAATGCATTCACTAACATATATGGCTATTCTTTTATCGATTTTCAGCTCATTTTAATATGATGTCTGCAAAACAATGCTCCTATGTCTAGTGGTTTGAAGTAAGTGGTCCAACCATGCAACCAAGGTTCAAGAACTAGTAACAACAAGAAACAAAAAATTGCTGCTATAAAAATGAGATGATTCTATGCATGTCTGCATAACCCTTTTGCAAATTTATCAATTAAAATGTAAATTTCTACTAAGAGAGGCAACATGGGGGCAAAAACTAATAGCATCAACAAATACAGGAATAAGAAAACTTTTCTAACCCAGAATAGTGGCTTGAATAGGGATTTTATGCATGAAATCTCAAGAAATTCAGCTTTCTAATGAAACCATATCGCTAGCATAATTTCAAAAATTTTCAGTCATTTCCTCTCCCAAAACCTGCTAGAGTACTGGTGGATACAAAAAATCCTAACTCAACTCAGACTACCAATTGTTCACATCCAAAAGCAAAATTCCAAAGCCACATGAAAATCTAGGAACAGTGAGCCATCTCCCACTATTAAGTTTTTGGCATACACAATGTTCTATCCACAATATAATGGACTTGAAAGTGCTAAACAATTACACTTAACCATATAAGAACTTCAAAGGTTGCCGATGCAAAAACTGAAACAATTAGAATTTACAAATTTTTATGTGATCTTTGAAGATAGGAGGAAACCGAATGCCAAATGTCTATTTGGCTTGATCCCAGCTAGAACTGTTTTAAAGAAGATTGTTTTGCTAGCAAATCGTGTATGATTTTCAGGTCTAAACTACAAGGTAGTTTTGCAAATTTTTTCTTACATTGGATAAATTTTGTAAAACTTGACCGGTCAACTGCTTCACTATTAACTAACTAAATGGCCAGCTGGCTCCACTAAACAAGCACCTCCTTTCTTACCCAATATAAGTTGTAACCTCACATTTAAAAACAATGAATGAATGGAAATTTCAGCTATATACTTTGAGGTTGTGTGGTTCAATCTATCTTAAGTGTGATGCTTAGATTTTCTATCTTCTAGGTGTGATTCCTAGAAATCCTACTAGTTATGGCTAGCTGGCTCTGCCAAACAAGCATCTCCTTTCTTACCCAATATAAGTTGCAACCTCACGTTTAAAGACAATGAATGAATGAAAACTTCAGCTATATACTTCAAGGTTGTGTGGTTCAATTTATCCTAAGTGTGATGCTTAGATTTTCCATCTTCTAGGTGTAATTCCTAGAAATCCTACTAGTGTGATGCTTGTGGTCCTTTATTCATTTCCATTTCAATTTATTAACCCCATATCCTATACTCCTGCCTATTTTGATCACCATAGCCTTAAACACATCCCAATTTTCACCAATAACCTATTCCCCATGTTTTACCCCCACCAAATATGCTAGAGCTTGTAATCTTTATTGAGTTAGGTACTGTGAATTAAAGACCCTGCATCAGTTGTGCTTGTTATAAACACTCAAATACAAGTCTCTTTACAAGAAAAACAATGGCTTATAACTCTATCTATTATTTCAGAATGGACAAAAAATTTATAACTGTATCTATTCAGGTGCCAAATAAATTTTTTGAAGGAAACTTAGGAACCAGGTCAGGTGGCCAAAACTTAACAAAGCAGCATGATGATCTAAACTTTTATTACATACTTATATTATTTCTTTCGCTACTAAAACTAACTTACACAAGGATACAAGGAGGGCAGGATACTGAGAGCTACACCAGAGATACCATCTACTGTGATAAAATATTAAATATTGAGGGGGAAAAAACAAATCAAGAAATACAAGCATATCCACTTACTCGGTAGTAGAAATAATCATACAATCTGAGAATGTGGTACTTGTCAGCATGATCATGCTTGTTGACATACTTTAAAAGCTTTATCTCGTCAAGACTTTGATCAAAGAAGTCCTTGTTGTTTTTTATAATTTTCACACAAACATCCATGCCTGTGTGCAGATCATGTGCTTGTATAGCTTTACTAAAAGCAGCTGAGCCAAGATACTCAGTAACATGATAACGACCAGCAATTACAGAATTCAACACAACATGGAAGTTCTTGTCCTCCTCAAAGCCAGTTCTGACCAACAAAAGCAGTTCAGGAGAACACGTGTTAGAATCAAGCTAATTAATGAGAAGCAGAGTTCAATTAAATAGATCACTTGATTAAGAATCAAACATTGACTAAAGAAAAATAAATAGGTATCCAAACTTCAGCACATGCCAAATACGAAGAGAAAATATGTATTATAAGAGCAATTCGCCATGTCAAAGAACCATCTCAACTCAATAGCTTAAGCTGTTAGGTGAGGCTCCAAGATATGATTTATATTATTCTCTAACATACTCCCTCAAGTGAAAGCCCTTTGAGCTTGAAACTTGCTCGGGCCCACAGTATCATGTGCTTAATTTTTATCAAATAAATAGGGATGGTGAGATTCGAACTCATGACCACTTGGTCATTAAGGCTCTGATACCATGTCAAAGAACCATCTCAACCCAATAGCTTAAGATGTTAGGTGAGGTCCCAGGATATGATTTATATTATTCTCTAACACACCACAAAGAAACATATTACTCCACTTGTAATGAAAACTACAGCTCTATTTGGCCTTGGCGTTGTTGTGCTTATAAGTTAAATAACTTTGGTGTTGTAGGAAGAAGTGCTAAAAATTAAAGTTGTATTGACAAAAGTTGATGGATGATTGGTTACGATTGTTGTTACAAGGGCATTCACCACAAAAAACATATTACTCCACTTTTAATGAAAACTACAGCTCTATTTGGCCTTGTTGTGCTTATAAGTTAAATAACTTTGGTGTTGTAGGTAGAAGGGCTAAAAATTAAAGTTGTATTGATAAAAGTTGATGGATGATTGGTTAGTTACAATTGTTGTTACAAGGGCATTCACCAGAAAAAACATATTACTCCACTTGTAAAGAAAACCACAGCTTTATTTGGCTTTGTTGTGCGTATAAGTTAAATAACGTTAGTGTTGTAGGCAGAAGTGCTAAAAATTAAAGGTATTAATAAAAGTTGATGGATGCTTGGTTACGATTGTTGTTTATGAGATGTTGAGTTTAAAAACAAGTAACGAGTGTTTGATTAAACTAATAATAAAAGTGAAGTTGAAAATCAAAATGATAAATAAAGGCATAAGTAATTTTTGGTCTATTAAGGTGGGTATGAACAAAAAAAATTGGCATGCAAAATAAACTTAAACAAATAACAAAAACTAATATGTTTTTGTCTTTTAATCAAAACACCTGAACAAATAAAAACAAAAAAGAATTGTATATATAGCTTGTCAAATGAAAAAAAAAATTGAGCTACATTCTAGTGATTGTCAGTTTTTTTTTTTTCAAAGAAACAAATGGACTTTGTATTTATAGAGTAACAAGATCATAATTATTTGAAATGTAGAGGGATAGTTGTTGTGTTGTGACTTTTAGCAAGGCCAAATAAACCCTACATGTAGCTCCAA
>Ga0307508_10005923_pt1 | contig 11536 bp, 12 predicted proteins | sample 9_EM_MG_FD_203089 | JGI IMG/M metagenome (GOLD analysis project Ga0307508, IMG submission 203089) | Populus trichocarpa ectomycorrhiza microbial communities from riparian zone in the Pacific Northwest, United States - 9_EM | ecosystem: Host-associated > Plants > Roots > Unclassified | place...
GATCGCTAACTCTCCGAACAAATTACCGACGGGTCTACCTCAAATGCGGACATCTGGAACCATCACCCCGACGCCCACCCTCGACCAGCTCAGAGCTCGTCGCGTAAGCCCAGGTCAGAGCCACTTGTTTTCGTCCTTGACGATCAGCAGACTCATCCCTATGACATTCAACGAGCAACTCCGCATCCAACAGACCGACGCCGACGAGCAGACCCTCACGATCGGCCTGCTGACCGGCGACCGGATCGCCGTCGAGATCGTCGACGGCGACGAGGACGGTACGACGATCGACCTCACGCTCAGCCTGACCGAGGCCGAGGCCCTCATGGCCAAACTCGCCACGATGGTCGCCCAGGCCAAAATTGCTAAGATGATGAAGGAAGCCCAGCAGTGACACACACCATCCACAGAGGACGGACGGTCGCCCTGGCCGTCCTCCTCGCCGTGGCCATGCTCCTGATGGCCGAGTGCAACAAGGACGACAGCGGACCGGGCTCGTACAACCCGAGCGGCGGCGACACATTCTGGCATCCGAGGATCAAGCGCGAGGCGTTCGCCGCCGCGCCGGTCCCGCCACGCATCCTCATCCTCGGCGACAGCATCATGGCCTCGACCGAGCTACCGCTCCCGGCCGACCACTTCGACCGACGGCTCACCACCGCGCTGTCCATCGGCCCCGCGCGCCTGACCAACGGTGCCGTCAGCGGCCTCACACTGGTCGGGGCGCGCCCGAACCTGGTCGACCGGGCCCCGGCGCTCCTGGCCGCTCTCAGCCCCGGCGACGTCGTGATCATCGGCATCGGGATGAACGACGCGTGCACCGGATCGCCCCTCACGGCGTTCGAGAGCGCCCACCTTGCGCTCGTCGCCCAGGCGACCGCGCTGGGCTTGCACGTGCTCGTCGGGCTCGTCACGCCGGTCATGCCGGCGCTGTCCGTCTGCGAGGCGCCGCGCGCGGCGATCAACGCATGGGAGTCGGCCACCTACCCCGGCGACACCATCGACTTCCCGGCCGTCCTCGCCGCGCCGGGGCAACCGTGGATCCTGCCCAGGAAGGCGACGGAGGACGGCAAGCACCCCGACGAGGGCGGCACGGCGGAGATGGCCGACGTCACCGCGGCGGCCGTGCGCGCCCACGCCTGGTGGCCTGTGACACACGTCCTCGGCTGATCAGCCCAGGTGGAGCGTGCCGCTGACCGTGACGTCCCCGGTCGGCGCACCGCCGTTGCCACCCTGCTGCGCCGCCTCGATCCGGCCGAGCGCCGTCATCATGTCGGCCACGGCCTTCTCCAGCGCCGTGAGCCGTGCCGGCGTCGCCACGAACTGGTCGAGCGGCGAGCCGGCCTTGAAGCCGCCGTCCGCCGGCGTGAGGACGCCCTGCAGGACGGCGCGCTCCTTGGCCGCGTCGCCGAGGATCTCGGCAACCGTCCGGTCATCGGTGTGGTCCGGAGTCTTACTGCCGGGAACCTTGTCGGTGAGCGCCATGTCGTCTACTCCCTGTGCGTGTGCGGGACCCCGTAGCAGGGCCTTGAGCTGGTCGAGGGTGCCCTTGTACGCGTTGGCGTCGCACCCGGGCTGGCTGCCGATGGTGGCGTTGTCGGTGTACTGCCACACGGCCGGCACGCGACCGCTGTACTTCGCCCAGCCGGGGCCGCCGTCGCCGCCAGCGCGTGCGTAGAGCCCGACGAACGAGCCCGGGTTGCGTGATGGGTAGTTGGCGTTCCAGAGCGGCACGGACGCGCTCAACGGGCTGAGGTCGTCGCCGTACTGTCCCTTGCTGGCGTACGCCACCGGCGACCGCTCGGGGACCGCCGCGGCCAGCTCGGCGACGAACGCGAGTGCGGTCGCCGGCGAGACGCTGTCGTACGACCACTTCTCGATGTCGGCCTGCAGGATCCAGTCCGGCCACGTCCGCCACCAGGGCGTCTCCTGGTCGAGGTGGGCCAGGAAGTGCCGTACCTCCGCGGCGACGTCGCCGGACCGCACGACGTGGTACGCGCCGAGCACCGGGATGCCGGCGTCACGCGCCCGCCGCAGCGCCTCGCCGTAATGCACGTGCGTCCCGGTTGCGCCCTCGGTGGCCTTGTGCGTGAAGAACGAGATCCCGGCGTCCTTGGCCGCGACCAGGTTCATCGGCCCGCGCGGCCAGTCGTAGTCCGAACAGTCCCACCCGTAGATCGTCACGGCCCACCTCCGTGCCCAGGATACGCGAAACCGCCCAGGCCTCTTACGTCTGGGCGGTTCGGGCCAAGCGGAGCGTTCACGTGCCACCGAGGCTATCAGACCACGACGTCGGCCGCCGCGCGTTCCTCGTCGGTGAGCCCGTCGTCGCCGACCTGGGCGGCCTCGGCGCCGCTCGGCGCGCCGGACAGACCCTCGGGGTGCGGAGCGACCTCCTCGACCACCGATGCCGCCGGAAGCTGGTCGTCCGCCCAGCCGACATGCGCCGGCCTCGCGGTGTTGAGGGCGGCCTCGACGCGGTCCAGGAGTTCCACCGCCCGCGCGCCGGTCCCGTCGAGCTGGCGCAGCGCGGCGACGCAGGCCCGCGCGTCGTCCAACGCGGCCTCGATCTCCTGGGTGCGCGCGATGTCTTCCGGGCTGGTCATGATGATCTCCTGTCGTCGCTGATCTTTAGGAGTGTACCCAAAGGACCGACATCCCGGACGGGTCGCCGCCGGCACCGACGACGGTGTTCAGTGCTCCGCCGCTGTTCTGGAACACGACCAGCTCGACGAAATCGGTCGTACCGTTCAGTTGGATGAATTTGGTACGGGCCACCTGCCAGTTGACCTGACCGCCACCGGCCGGCTTGAAGTCGCCGCCGCTGCCGGTGACGATGGCGCCGTTCTTGAACCAGCCCACAGCGCGGGCGTTGACGGCGCTGATGGCGATCGAGGCCATCCCGGAGAACTGGAACCATCCGGGGGTCTTGCCTGTGTACCGCGAGTTGTTCGTGACGTTGCTGTGTCCGCCGTCGCTGTCGATGTCGCTCGCGTCCATCGTCACGGCCGTGAAAGCGTTGTTCGGAACGGACTGCAGGGTCGCCTGACGTAGCTCGGCGATCGGGTGGCCGATCATGAAGTTGCCCGCGTCGCGCACATTAGCATTCATGAATGCAGCTGTGACGATCTCCCCCGCGACCCATGTCCGGAAGCTCGGAACGGTACCCATGGCCTACCTCACGCACCCGTCTCGGTGATCATCTGTTCCAGCTGGGCGGGGAGAGGACGGCGCCGCGTCTTCCAGTCGACCGGCAGCCAACCGGCCGATCCGCGCAACCTGGCCTCGCGGGTATGCGTGTACACGATCTTGACAAAGCCGTCCTGGCGCGGCACCCGTACGTCGAGCCACAGCGTCGGCCACGGATCGTCGACAGCGCTCAGCACCGGACGGCCCTCGACCATCACCGGGTCGCCGGCGCCGTCGAGCGACACCTCGAACAGGTGCGGGTCGTCCACATCATCGGCAGGCTGTACGGCAGTCACCAGCGCCTCGTACGGTTCGGCCCACTCGTCGAGCCGGCACCACACCGCGTCGCCCACCGCAGGGATCGGCGTGCGCTCGTGCGCCGGGCGGCGCCGGATGTAGCCGACCTCGGCTGCCGAGTACGGGAAAGGCCGGCTCATCAGCTCGACGGTCACGCGGTCCATATCAGAATCCCAACACTGTCGTGACGTCGAGCTGGCCGTAAGTAGCGTCTTCCAGGATCCACGGCTGAGCCGTCACCGGGGCCGGTGACATCAACAGCGTGACGAGGAACGTACCTTGCGCCTCGTTGATCGAGTTCGGCGTTATGCCTTCGATGAAAAAGTCGGATGACATCGTGAGCGTGCCGCCGGCCGCGGCTTTGGCGCGCCGGTTGAGCGTGACGCGGGTGCCGACCTCAAGGCTCAGCAGCATCGGCCACAGCGTGCCGTCCGGGCTGGCGGTCACGCCGCGGGTGGCGCCCGCGTCGAACGTCACGGCGACGACGCGAGGCCTGGCGTCCTTGCTGTTGGCGACCACGTAGTTTGCCGCGTCCTGAGCTTCCAGGTCGTTGTTTCCGCCCACCGTCCGGGTGAAGGTGCGCGACCCGTAGCGCATCTGAGACTTGCCCGTGAGGTCGGTGGCCGTAGCGATCGCACCGTTGGAACGCGTGATGGTCGCGTTGTTGAAGACGTAGGTCGCGTCATCGTCGTAGGCCGGCGTGCCGGTGTAGGGGTACTCACCGCCGGCCACGTTCTCACCGAACACGTAGGCCGGCGTGACGGCGAGGTAGCGCGCTTGCCGGCCTCGGAACGCGACGCCCTCCTGCGATTCGTAGAACACGCCGAACTCGGTATCTTGGACGCCCTGGATCGCCGCGAGCGCCGTCGTCCCCTCGGCCAGCACCGACGAGCCCATCTGTGTCATCCCCTGCTGGACGTCCACTCCGCCGGTGTACCCGGCGAGCGCGACGTACCGCGCCACCCTCGTGCCGCTGTTCTCGTTCGGATACCCCTGGCCTGCCCGGTAGAGGTCGGCCACGTCGGCCGCCGTCAGTGCCCGATTGAACAGTGCCAGATGTTCATACGTTCCGTAGATGCCGCTGTTGATCGATGTTGACGAGCCTGACGGGTTTATCGAACCGGCCATGCTCGGCAGAATGAAATTGGCATTCAGGGTAGTCGATCCGAACGTGGCCGACACGTTCGTGTTCGATGGTGTGCCGTACACGACACCATCACGGTAGACCGAGAGATTGATGTTGTTGTTGGCGAAGTTGATGGTGAAAACGTAATGGTGCGGATTCCCGTCCAGGCCGGTCGAGGTCCCGGCAGGTCGGCCGAAAGTGATACCCGCAACGTTGTTGCCGAATTGCAAATCGGGACCGGGCGTTCCGCTCGGAAGCAGAATCATCGCAACGAGAATCTGACAGCTCGTCGGATCACTGGTGTTCCCCTGCAAAGCGAACACCAGTGATCCCGAAGTCGTCGCGATTGTTGGATTCGGACTGCTCATCCAGAGCGAGATAGTCACGCCCCAGGCCAGGCCGGTCCCACCCAGTCCCGACAGCGCCCGCCCAAGTCCCCATTGATTGGTGGACAGAATTGTCGCGGGACCAGGCGACGGAGCACCGGTACTCGGACCGATGAGCACCCCCACCCCGTTCGGATCTCCCGTGATGCCCGACGCGGAGCCGGGTGTGAACGCCGTCGCCGGCCCCTCCACCCCGTCGTAGCGGTAGAGGCTCGTCCCGCCGTTGCCGGACTGGTCGCCGAACACCGTTGCGCTGCTCGCGGATTCGTTGAGACGCCAGTAGTACAGCGGCGACTTGGCCAGCAGCGCCCCGACGTACTCGGTGTGCAGAATGGCGCCGTTCAACTGGAAGCCGGGACCGACGACGGGACCGCTCATCACGCCGAGAAAGCCGTTGCTGTCCGGATCCCACTGGATCGGGAACCGCTCGACGTAGCCGCGGGTCCAGGGTGAGCGGATGGTCGGTCCGACCGTCGTGAAGGTGTTGGCCGTCGCGCCCGGCTCGACCTGCAGGCCGTCGACCTGGATGGTGACAGTGCTGAAACTCGGGCCGCTGCGGAGCTGAAGGTTGAACGTGTGCGTCGGCTGGGTGGCGGTGAAGGTCTGCGTGATGAGCGCGTAGCTCCCGGACACGGCCGTCGTGCCGTTCACCGTGTCCACCGTGGAACCTATGGCGCGGTAGTCGGAGAAGGTGAGCACCACCGGAAGCGTGTTCGTGTTGCCGGTGGTGAGGATCGTCGACACGCCGAGGGTGCCGGGTGTGGTGACGGCGTTGTCGCTTCCCTGCGTGGTCCAGGGCGAGGGCTCCGGGACCGGGGTGTTGACCTTCCAGGCCTTCAGCCAGATGTCCGGACCCTGAAGCTTCATGTGCATGCGGAAGTTGTCACCGGCCGCGTAGTTCCCCGGCAGGGTGGCATTGGTGCCGATGGTGGTGGTCACGCCGGCAACGAGCTTCTGTGCTGTGACGGTCACTGTCAGGTCGGTGTTGAATGAGATCAGATACGCCAGGTTGTTGCTGGCGTCGATGTAGCGGGCGTAAAGGATCGCCTGGATTGCCTGGCCCGTCGCAACGACGGGGATGTTGACGGTCACCCATTGATCGACGTCGTAAACGGCGTGGTTGGTCGCGCGGTCGCCGGTGAACATCGTCATGCGGGCGTTGACGGCGGACTGGGACATGAACGCGAATCCCGGCGTGACCGAGAATCCGGTGTTGCTCGGCGAGCTGACCCAAGCACTACCGAACCCGAGCGGCGAGGTCGGCGTGCCCCATCCCGAGTTGGCCGCTACCGTCCGGTTGAACGGATCGACGGTGATCGTCTGATTGTCGACGGCCAGGATGAAAGGGTGGACCAGGGACTGATTGATGTGCGCCTGTGCGGTGTATTGCCGCCCCGGGATGAGCGGCAGGGTGAACGACGCACCACCCGGCACTGTGGTCGAGAAGTTGCAGAACAACTGAGCGGATTTGGTACCCTGCCAGGCCACACCGCTCAGCACGCCTACCGTCGTCACGTTGGTGCCGAACAGATTAGTCAACGGAACGAGCCAGGGTGGCTGGTTGGTGACGGCGGGGTAGCTCTCAAGCGAGCCGTCCTGGCCGGCGCCGCCCAGCACGTTACCCGTGCCGCCGGCAGGCCACATCGCCCGCCACAGGAGCGGCCGGTACGGCACGACGTTGGGCGCATAGGCCGAGGTCGGGTTGGCCGGGTTGAGCGCCTCGTCCACGTCGTTCCACGTGACGTCCGCCTGGGCTGTCTGCCCCTGCCCCAGCTCGTATTGCGACCGGCCGCGCGTCGCCGAGCCGGTGCCGTAGTACCGCGCCGAGAAGTCTATCCAGATCGGAATGCCGGACGGGTCGAACGGCTCGGCGTTGAACGCGATGGCGGTGTAGATGTCCGGCAGGTTGAGCGCCATCCTAGGCCAGCCCCGTCTTCCCGGTGCGGTTCTTGTACTGCTGCGCCACCGGGATGTAGGCCGTGTGGAACCGCGTGCCGTCGATGTAGAGGTGGGCGACCACTGTGGACGGTCCGCCACCCTGCTGCGCGCCGGCTCCCGTGAGCGCGCTCTGCGGACCGCCGGTGCCGGTCTGGCCGCGAGCGATCATGTCTCGGCTGAGCACGTACTCACCACCGTGGACGACGGCGAGCATCGGTCGTCCGGGCGGACCCGGGACCGGTCCGCCGTCCGCGAAGCCGAAGAACCCGGTGACCGACTTGGCCGCGCCGCCGGGTGCGTTCTGGATGGCGTGCCAGGCGTCCATCACGCCGTGGATCGCCCTCATGATGAGATCGATGGTCGGCTTGAGCGTGTGGTCGTACACCCACTTCAGCGCGTCGCCTGCCTTGTTCCAGACTTCCATCCACGCCTTGCCGAATGCCTTGATCAGGTCCCAGGTCGGCTGAATCGCGTTTTTGTTGATCCACCCGAAGATCTGCTTAATGATCGTCCAGGCCACCTGCAGCTGATGGGCCGTCGAGTTCCAGACGTCCATCCAGATCCGGCCGAGCCACTGGACGAGCGCCACTGTCGGGACGATCGCGTATTTCCACAGCCAGTTGAACATCGGCTCCGTGACGTTGTGCCACCACCACAGGATCACCGTCGCGACCGCGTGGAAGGCTGCCATGAACGCGTTCATCCACACCTTGGCGATGGCCGAGACGATGTCGAACACGAACTCCACGACGTGCCACCACGCCGTGAAGTAGTCGATCAGCGGCTTGATCAGGTAGTTCCAGAAAAAGTGGACGATCGGATCGATGATATTCGATTTTATCCATGTCACGATGCCGGCCACGAACTTCCACGTGGCGTTCCACGCCGTGACGAGCGCACCCCACACGTCGAGCGAGATGCGCTTGATGAAGCCCCACACCGTCGACCAGTGCTTGACCAACTCATAAATGCCGACCGCCAGGAGCGCGACCGCGGCGACGATGCCGAGCACGATCCACGTGACGGGGTTGGCCAGCATGACTACCGTGTTGGCGATCATCGAGGCCGTGAAAGCCATGATCGCCGCGACCAGAACGCCACCGATGACGACAGCGGCGATCTTCACTACTTCGATGTGTTTGGTCAGCCATTCAGCGCTCTTCTGGATGTACGGAATCAGGAACTGACCGATCTTCACGCCGATGACCTGGAACTCCGAGCCCAGCTCCTTCATCTGCTGGCTGAACTGCTTCTGCTGCTGCGCCCAGGCCTCCTGCTGCTGTGCCGCCCTCGTGGCCGCCGTGCCGAGGCCGGCGTATTTGCTCTTGAGCCGGTCCGTCTCTTCCAGCAGGGTGAGGATGGCCGAGCTGGACCGCCCACCTCCGAACGCTTTCGAGATGATCGCGTTCTGTTCCGAGGCCGTCTTGCCGGACTGTTCAAGGTGCGTCTTCAAGTCCATGACGGCGACCAGGAGGCCGTCAGGCTTGCGCAGGTCCTCGGCGAGCTGGGTGGCGCCGATGCCGATCGACGCCAGGGCCGCTTGCGCCTTGCCGCTCGGCGCGGCCATCAGCGAAACGGTCATGCGCAGGCGGGTGGCGGCCTCGTCGGCGCCAACACTGTTGTCGGTCAGGGTGGCGAGCGACGCGCCGAAGTCGATCATGCCGAGGCCGGCGTTCTTGAACGAGGGCAGCACGCCGGTGCCGATTGCCGCGGACAGCTTGTCCATCTTCATGTCGCCCATGCCGACGATGGTGTTCAGATACGCCGTCGCGTCAGCGGCACTCTGAATGTCTTTCATCCCCACGGACATGGTGCCGGACAGGGCGAACGTGACCGTGTCGAGGTCGGCCAGGCCCATCGCCGCATCCTGGGCGGCCGCCTTGAGGATGTCGAGCGCCTGCTGACCGCGGAAACCGGTCGACTCGATGTGGTACAGACCCTCGGCCAGCTTCTCCGGACCGATGCCGGTAGCCGGACCGAGGGCAAGGACCTTGTTCTTGAGCGCCTCGACCTCAGCCTGTGATGCGCCGGCCTGGGTGTGGATCAACTCCATCTGCTGGTCGAAGTTGGCCGCCAGCTTCACCGACTCGACGCCCACCCCGATGACCGCGGCGCCGAGCGCCAGCATGGCCACCTTGCCGGCGCCGGCCATCTTCGCCTGAGCGGCCTCGAACCCTTTGAGCTTCGCGCCCGCCTCGCCCATCGCCGCGTTGAACTCCCCGACGTCAGCGATCAGCCTGGCGACGACCGGAGGTAGGTAATCGACCATCTAGAGCGCCTGTCCCGCGCGCCAAGCCGCCTTCATGATCTCCTGCATCTCAGGCTTGCTTCGCTCCAGCGCCGGCCCGACGTACGGCCGGGCCGGGAGGGTGGCGTGCCCGGTGTCGCCGCCCAGTTCCTGAATCCGGCTATAGACCACCGTAGGACCCACCGAGGCCTCCCAGGTCGATCCACCCGCAGACGTCGGTCCGTCGACCTGCACGGAGCGCCTGAGGTCACCGGAGACGAGGGCCGGCGCGTCACCAGGGGCCGAGCCGGTCGGCTCGCCGAGGGCGTGCGTGGTCACCGAGAGGTCGGCCTTGATGTTGCGTTCCAGGAGGTGCGCCGCCTTACCGAGGCCCGTTCCCGTCGCCGCGTTCTGGCGTGCCGCCATCTTGGCCATGCCCGCGATGCACTCGGTGACGCCCGTCAGGATCACGCTCATCGGTTCGCCTCCCTCTCCCGCTTGGCCTTGAGTTCATGCCGCATCCTCGCCACCCCCGGCAACCGGTCCTTGACCCGAATCGGCAGCGCGTCGACCTCGTCCGGCGTCCAGCCGTACTCGTGCGCCCACCAGTCCGCCGAGGCCGCCTCCTCCCACCACCGATCCTCGTCGGTGATCGCGTCGCGCACACCGCTGTCGCCCGCCAGGAGAGCGCCTACTCTCCGGCGGGCCGAGTAGGGGATCCGGGCCGCATGTCGTCCGGCGTCGGCTGGTCGGGCAGGAGCTGTCGGATGACCGGCTGCAAGGCGATGATCAACGCGTCCTGGTCGGCCATCCTCAGCTCGTCCCAGTCCTCCTCGATCATGTTGACCCTGATCGCGTCGTTGAACGGCCTGTAGGCGAGCTGGTAGCGCTCGACCGCGAAATGCGCGACAGCACCCCCGAGGCCGAAAGCCTTGTCGATGTCGTCGCCGTCCTGGCCGAAGCCGGACTCCTTGAGAAGCCGCTTGCGCGTGCCCGCACGGATGTCGTCGAGTTCGTCCTTCAGCTCGGCCCATCCGCCGCTCGGCAGTTCGATCCTGGCGCCCATGGTCGGCCTTTCCTCGTGCGTCACGGTTGGTTCAGTAGGTGCCGGCCGCCAGCGCGTTCCGCAACGTCACCTTGACGGGTGAGTAGCCGCCGCTCGCGCCGGCGTTGGTCGTGTTGGCCATCGGCTTGACGGTGCCCGAGTAGGCCACGGCCTCGGCGCCCCGGTCGATCTTGTCAGTGTCGTAGGCGCCGACCTGGACGTCGAGCGTCATGCCCAGCGCGAACGTCGTCGCCAACCCGTTATCGATCACGATCTGGATCTGCGGTTGGGTCGCGTTGATGTAGGCCAAGTACGCATTGGTCTCCGTGCCCGGAGCCGAGAAGTCCAGCTTCATCGTCGCCGCCAGCGAGCCGCGCTGGGTGATGTAGGGGTTCTGGCTGTTCTGCGCCGTGAAGATCTGGTCCAGCTTCCTGGTGATCTTCAGCTCCCAGTCCCCGAGCGTCGAGTCCAGGGTGCCACCGGTCGCCGGCCCCGCCAGGCCGACCAGGGACCGCCAGGAGGCGAGCGGGAGCGCGGTGGTAGGGGCGGAGGTCGGCGGCGCCGCGGCGATGTTGCTCGCCCAGCCGAGGCCCTTCCACTCGCACATCACGTAGTCGCTCTCGGCCTTGCCACTGATGGTCAGCTCCGACAGACAGCAACCGGTGTACTGCCGCGCGAGGTTGGTCGCCGGCAGGCCCTGCCAGTCGGTGATGGTCAGCGTGCCCGGCTGGCCGGAGCCGGAGTTGAGCAGCGAGATCGCATGCGAGAAAGGCGCGCTCGCCCCGGTAGTCGTGACGTCGCCCAGGATGTTCATGACGAGGTACCCGACACTGTCCATGAACATCGGACCCTTGCCGGTGAACTCCGAGTGCTTGACGCCCTGGATGTAGTTGTACTCCTCGGCCATCGACCCGCGCAGTGCCGTGTCGATGAGCGCGGTCACCTTGTCCTCGGGGTCGAACGAGTCGACCGGCATGGTGACGACCATCGCCACCGGCGTGCCCGGAGTGGTCTCCTTGGCGAAGCCGATGAATTGCTTCTGGGTGGGGAAAGTCGCCGGTGCCGGCATGGCCTACTCCTCGGTGGTCTCGGGCGTACTGATCATAGCGGCCGGTGACTCCTCGCCGACCGCGTTGTCCGGCCGCACGAGCCGACCGTCACCGGTCGCGCCGACCTCGCTCCACCAGCCGTCCTCGGCCGGCACCGAATCCAGCTCGACCACGTCACCGGGCGAGACGGTCACGGGCACGTCGATGTACACCCGTTCCGAGGGTCCGTCATACTTCCAGAACATGCCTACTCCTTGACGGTGAGTTCCGGCTCGGGTG
>Ga0307508_10005924_pt1 | contig 11536 bp, 9 predicted proteins | sample 9_EM_MG_FD_203089 | JGI IMG/M metagenome (GOLD analysis project Ga0307508, IMG submission 203089) | Populus trichocarpa ectomycorrhiza microbial communities from riparian zone in the Pacific Northwest, United States - 9_EM | ecosystem: Host-associated > Plants > Roots > Unclassified | place...
CACGGTCGCCAGCGCGATCCGCGCCGCGCTGCTCGAAGCCGCGCCCCGCGCCAAGGCCATGATCACGCGCCGGGTGGCGCGCGATTGGCGACTGGGTCGACTCGCTTTCACTTTCGACGTTGCCATGCCGGATCGTCCGGCGCGCCCCAAGCGGCCCGAACTGCTGCCCCCTAAACAGATGCCCAAGCGCGGCAAGGGTGGCTCGGACCGCGCGCGAATCGCGCTGTGGCACGCGCTCGCGCATATTGAATTCGTCGCGATCGACCTTGCGCTCGATATGGCCGGACGCTTCGGGGCGGAAATGGGTGCCGAAACGGGCAGACGCTTCGTCGGCGATTTCCTGACCGTTGCCGCCGACGAGGCGATGCATTTTGCGCTGCTTGACCGGCACCTCGCCAGCCTCGGCGCGGCCTATGGCGACCTGCCCGCGCATGACGGGCTGTGGCAATCGGCCGAAGCCACCTGCCACGATGTCATGGCCCGGCTGGCGGTGGTGCCGATGGTGCTCGAAGCGCGCGGACTCGACGTCACCCCGCCAATGCTCGAACGCGCTCGCGCATCGGGCGACCTGCGCGGCGCAAGTATCCTCGAACGAATCCTTGACGACGAAATCCGCCACGTTCGAATCGGTGCAAATCACTTCGCCGCATGCGCGCGGCGGTGCGGCGCGGAGCCGGACGAAATGTGGAAAACCTTGGTGAAACGCCACTTTCGAGGGCTCGTTAAGCCGCCGTTCAACGACTCAGCGCGTCTCTCAGCCGGTCTATCGCGACAAGCCTATGGCGAACTTGCGACCCTCCAAATCCCCCGGTAGCTCAACAACACACGAGACGGCGGGGGGTTCCGACCATCTCCAAAAAAGTCTTCCGGCGGCCTGCGCTGACCGGAAAGCGATACTGCCGACAGTCCAACAGGGCGCGGCATTTTGGGGTGTGACGGAACAATAAAAGGGTTCTTCGTGGTCGTATTTTCACTGGTTACAAAGGTTCGTTCGCTGGTTGCCGCGCTTGTTGCGACCGCTTCGATCCTCGGCGCCAACCCGGCAATGGCCAACGCCAGCGCCAATGCCGACATCATTGCTCCGCTGCGCGAAGCCCAGGCCCAGAAAGGCCAGGCCGCTACCGCCACCAGCGATGAGGAGTTCCGCTCGCTGTTCGCGCAGTGGCAGTCGATCGACGGCACCAAGAAGACCGTGAACATCGCGCTGCCAAAGGGCACCGCCATGGTTCCCGGGCTCACCGCTTTCGTTCCGCCCAGTTCGATCTCGATCCCCTCGCGCAGCCCGCTGACCGCGATGATCATGACCAGCGGTTATGGCATGCGTTATCACCCGGTGCTCGGCGGCCGCCGCCAGCACAAGGGCGTCGATCTCGCCGCGCCCACCGGCACTCCGGTCTATGCCCCCGCCGACGGCGTCGTCAGCCGCGCCGACTGGTTCTCCAGCTATGGCCTTTACATCAGCCTCGAACACGGCGGAAAGATTGAAACCCGCTACGGCCACCTTTCGCGGCTCAATGTGTTCGCCGGGCAGAAGGTCAAGAAGGGCGATCTGATCGGCTACGTCGGCACCACCGGCCGCTCGACCGGGCCGCACCTGCACTACGAAGTGCGGATCGACGGCGCCTCGGTCAACCCGATCCCGTACCTCGGCAGCAGCGATTACAAGACCGCCGCGCTCAAGGCCCCGGCCAACGCCGCGCCGATGGGCGACGAGGGCGAATGATTTTCAAAGACCCGAACCTGCGCGGATGACGCGGGACGGATCGGAGACATCTAGGAGAGGATGTCGGAAAAGGGCGCCGGGCAACCGGCGCCTTTTTCTTTATGTGGTCAGTGCGAGCTGGTGGGACGACGTCAGGTTCACCGCCGAATGCTGGTCATTCGGCGCGAACGCAATCATTCCTAAAGAGCTGCAGTTAGTTTCAATCCCGAGGCCAGCATCCGTAATCATAGCCGTTTGGTAGCTACCGGCCACGCTGCTAAGTTGGCGAAATGACTATGCATCCGGATTTCGATATCGCTTTATCGTTTGCGGGCGAGGATCGAACATATGTCGATGCAGTCGCCCATGCCTTGCGTGATCGGGGTGTAAAGGTCTTCTATGATTTGTTCGAGGAGGCCGACCTTTGGGGTAAGGATCTCTACGCCCACTTGAGCGACGTCTATCAGAAGCGCGCCCGCTTCACGGTCATGTTCATCTCGGAAGCCTATAATCGTAAGCTGTGGACGAACCATGAGCGCCGCGCGGCGCAGGCTAAGGCTTTCCAAGAGGCCCAAGAATATATCCTCCCAGCCAGATTTGACGATACGGAAATTCCCGGCGTGCTGCCAACCGTCGGATACGTCTCGCTGACGGGATACACACCCGAGGAGCTGGCGTCGCTCATTGCCAAGAAGCTCGTTAGCGCTGGGGGTTCCGTTCCGACTGAACTCGTGCGGAGAGATTTTGGCAGCGCATCTCCTAATCCAAGCGCCGACCCGACTCTGTGTATCGTGGTCCTCGCGAATGACGAAAGTGTTCCGATCGCCGGTGCAACAATCACCGCGCAAGCCAACAACGGGACTACGTTACAGGGCCGTTCCAATGCAGACGGGCGGTGCGTGCTCGCGATACGGACGCGAAGGCCGTATCGGTTGCTAATTGCGCATCCCAATTATCCGGCGCTGATCGTAGAGCGTATCGACCCAGCCGAGGGAGCTAGGTTGATGCTACCTCGGACCGACAACATCGGCTCAGTGGTGATCAACAGCACCGGCAACATCCCAGGATTGCACGGACGGCTAAACCCGATCCTCGACACAAGCAAGCGCACTTATCTTTACGCCGATAACATCGCCATCGATGGGGGCAAGGAGCAGCCAGCGACCTTTGCGATCAACGTGCCCATCGAACTTGAAGACGCGAACGGCACAATCGTCTTTGCAACTGTAAAGCACATCGCGGGGAGGGTGGCGCTACTCCAATACACTCGGCGATCATAAACCGCACGCGCAAGTTAGCACTTCGATGAGGTAGCGCGACCGATCGCTTGCTCCATTTCTCCGAACAGCTCGTAGTGGACCAGGAGACGCACGTTTGGCACTCTTGCCGCATGGACCTGAGTTTGGGGCGGGATGGGTCCTGAAACAAGTTCAGGATGACGAAGAAGGGTTGGGTTTGGAGGTATTTACGCCCCTCAAACCCCCAGCAACCTTCGCGCCATCGCGCGCACCTCATCGCCGATATCCTCGCGCTCCAGCGCCAGCGCCAGCGTCGCCTCAACAAACCCCGTCTTGCTGCCGCAGTCGAAGCGGCGACCGGCGAAGGTTACCGCGTGGAACGGCTGGTGGCCGATCATCTTGGCCATGGCGTCGGTCAGCTGGATTTCGCCGCCCGCGCCCTTTTGTTGGTGTTCGAGCACGCGCATCACTTCGGGCTGGAGAATGTAGCGGCCCGACACGATCAGGTTCGAGGGCGCGTCCTCAAGCCGGGGCTTTTCGACCAGGCCGAGGACTTCGGTGAGCGCACCCCCAAAGTCGGCAACGCGCTTGCCCGGAGTGATGACGCCGTAGTTCGAAACCTCCGCATGCGGCACTTCGAGCACCGAGATCAGGTTGCCGCCGACCGCGTTATAGGCCTCGACCATCTGCTTCATGCAGCCCGGTTTGCCGATCATAAGCTCGTCGGGGAGGAACACCGCGAAGGGTTCATCGCCGACAATCGCGCGCGCGCACCAGATCGCGTGGCCCAGTCCCTGCGGTACCTGCTGACGCACCGTGACGAGGTTGCCCGGCTGGATTCGCGTCGGTTCGAGCACCTCGAGCGTCTTGGCGCGGCCCTTCATCGTGGTTTCGAGTTCGAACGCCATGTCGAAATGCTCGACGATCGCGGTCTTGCCGCGCCCGGTCACGAAGATCAGCTGCTCGATCCCCGCCTCGCGCGCCTCGTCGACCGCGTACTGGATCAGCGGCCGGTCGATGATCGGCAGCATCTCCTTGGGGATCGCCTTGGTCGCAGGCAGGAAGCGGGTGCCGAGGCCGGCAACGGGGAAAACCGCCTTCTTGATGGGCTTGTGCACGCAAACTCCGGGTCAGGCGGCGAATTGGACTGTCACTTACGGCATCGCGGGCAATCGTGGCAAGCTGCGAGCCGCCCACTTCCCCTGCCAAGCCTGTGTGTCTAGATGAAGACAATGGACAAGATCATCATCCAGGGCGGCAAGCGCCTTTCCGGCACCATCCCGATCTCAGGGGCGAAGAATTCGGCGCTCACCCTGCTGCCCTGCACGCTGCTGACCGATGAGCCGCTGACGCTGCGCAACCTGCCGCGGCTGGCGGATATCGACGGGTTCCAGCACCTGATGAACCAGTTCGGTGTATCGACCACGATCGCCGGATCGCGGCCCGAAGATTTCGGCCGGGTGATGACGCTGGCGGCGACGCGGATCACCTCGTCGGTCGCGCCGTACGAGCTGGTTCGCAAGATGCGTGCCTCGATTCTCGTACTCGGGCCGATGCTGGCGCGAATGGGTGAGGCGACGGTGTCGCTGCCCGGCGGCTGCGCGATCGGCAACCGCCCGATCGACTTGCACCTCAAGGTGCTCGAAGCGCTGGGCGCGACGATCGAGATGGCGGCGGGCTACGTTCGCGCGGTGGCCCCCGATGGCGGACTGCCCGGCGGGCGCTACAGCTTCCCGGTGGTTTCGGTCGGTGCGACCGAGAATGCGCTGATGGCGGCGGTGCTGTGCACCGGCAAGTCCAGCTTGCACAACGCCGCGCGCGAGCCTGAAATCGTCGATCTGTGCAAATTGCTGGTCGCGATGGGCGCGCAGATCGAGGGGATCGGCAGCAGCGACATAACCGTCCACGGGGTGCCCCGCCTCCACGGCGCGACCTACCGGGTGATGTCCGACCGAATCGAGGCGGGCTCCTACGCCTGCGCGGCGGCGATCACCGGCGGCGAAGTGGTGCTCAAGCACGCGGTGATCGAAGAGATGGAAGCGACCGTTCAGGCGCTGCGCGATGCGGGAGTCACGGTCGAGCCGGTCGCGGGCGGGATCCGCGTCGCCGCCGATGGCCCGCTGCGCGCGGTAACGCTTTCGACCGCGCCCTATCCCGGTTTTGCCACCGACATGCAGGCACAGCTGATGGCGATGCTGTGCCGGGCGCAAGGCACCAGCGTGCTGACCGAAACGATCTTCGAGAACCGCTACATGCATGTTCCCGAGCTTAACCGGATGGGCGCGCATATCGAAACCTCGGGCCGCACCGCGATCGTTCACGGGGTCGACAAGCTCCACGGCGCCGAGGTCATGGCGACCGATCTGCGCGCCTCGATGAGCCTGGTGATCGCAGGCCTTGCGGCTGAGGGCGAGACGCAGGTCCACCGGCTGTATCACCTCGACCGGGGGTATGAGCGGCTGGAGGAGAAATTGCAGCTTGTGGGGGCCGAAGTAGAAAGAGTCGGCGGCGATTGAAACCCGCCGCGCGGTGACATAGGCTCGCCCAACCGCAGCCACCTGGCCCCAGGCGTTGCATTCCCAGTGGGAGAGCAGCCATGACCGACAGCCAGACACCCACGTTCAGTAACCTCCTGCGCGTGTTCACCCGTGTCGGCCTGCTCTCGTTCGGCGGCCCCGCCGGGCAGATCGCGCTGATGCACCGCGAGATCGTCGAGGAGCGCGATTGGGTCGAAGAGGGCGCTTATCTGCGCGCGCTCAACCTGTGCCACCTGCTGCCGGGACCCGAGGCGCAGCAGCTGGCGACCTGGATCGGCTGGCGGATGCACGGGGTGAAGGGCGGGCTCGCGGCGGGCCTGCTGTTTGTGGTTCCGGGTGCGGCAGTAATGCTGGGGCTTTCGCTGCTCTATGCCATGGCGGCCGGGCTCACCTGGTTCGCCGCGCTGTTCCTCGGGATCAAGGCGGCTGTGCTCGCGGTGGTGGTGCAGGCCCTGCTACGGGTCGGCAAGCGCGCGCTGGGGACGCAGTTCAAGCTTGTGCTGGCCGCGCTGGCGTTTCTCGCGCTCAGCTTTGTTCATGCCCCATTTCCGCTGGTGATCTTGACCGCCGGGCTGATTGGCGCGGTGGTGGGGCGCAGTCGCCCGGAGTGGCTTGGCGCCCATGCCGCTGCGGCAAGCACGCCTCAAAGCCAGCCGAGCAAGCGCCGCCTCGCCGCTGGCACCCTCGCCACCGTGCTCGTCTGGCTGGCGATCTGGGCCGCGCCGATGGCGCTGATCGCCGCGACGCTCGGGACCGGCCATGCACTGTGGCAAATCGGCGCGTTCTTTTCCAAGCTGGCGGTGGTGACATTTGGCGGGGCCTATGCGGTGCTCGCCTATATGGCGCAGGCCAGCGTCGACCATTACCACTGGCTCGCCGCGCGCGAGATGGCCGATGGGTTAGGGCTGGCCGAAACCACTCCGGGTCCCCTGATCATGGTCACGCAGTTCGTCGGTTTCCTGGCCGCCTGGCGCAGTGCGGCGCCGTTTACGCCGCTGGTCGCCGGGCTGCTGGGCGCGGGGCTGACCACCTGGGTGACCTTCGCGCCGTGCTTCCTGTGGATCTTCGCCTGCGCCCCGTGGATGGACCGGCTCGAACGCGTTCCGGCGCTGCAATCGGCGCTGGCGGCGATCACCGCGGCTGTGGTGGGTGTGATTGCCAACCTTGCGCTGTGGTTCGCGCTGCACGTGTTGTTCCTGCGCCCCGAGGGCGGGCCGTGGGGCCTGCCCGACCCGGTCAGCCTCGATTGGCGTGCGGCGCTGATCGCGGTGCTGGCGGCTATGCTGCTGTTCCGCTTCAAACGCGGGGTAATTACGGCCCTCGGAGTTTCAGCGCTCGCCGGATTGCTGCTCAGCCAGGTTTGACGCGAGCCCAAAATTCGCGACAAGCCAAAGCCGGATCGCGCCCGCCAGGCCTGGCGGTGTCTCGGCGACGATCCGCTCGCTATCGATCCGCGCTACGAGCGCATTGATCGGCACGCCCTCAGCTTCTGCAGTGGCGCGCAGCAGATCCCAGAACAGCGGCTCGAGGCTGATTGAGGTCTTGTGTCCGGCAATCTCGACCGAGCGCTTGACCGGGGGGTGATAGGGTGTTGCCACCCTCAATACATATGCTGCCCGCCATTGATGCTCATGGTCGAGCCGGTGATGAACCCCGCGTTTTCCGAGCAGAGATAGGCCACGCCGCGCGCGATCTCGCTGGCTTGTCCCAGCCGTCCGACCGGGATCTTGGCGACGATCTTTTCGAGTACAGGTGCGGGCACGGCGGCGACCATGTCGGTATCGATGTAGCCCGGCGCGATTGCATTGACCGTCACCCCGAACTTGGCGCCTTCCTGCGCCAGTGCCTTGGTGAAGCCATGGATACCCGATTTGGCGGCGGCATAGTTGACCTGGCCATATTGCCCCGCCTGTCCGTTGATCGAACCGATGTTGACGATCCGGCCCCAGCCGCGCTCGCGCATGCCGGGGAAGGTTGCCTTGGCCATGTTGAAGCACCCGCCAAGGTTGATCCGCATGACATCGTTCCAGTCCTCGAAGCTCATCTTGTGGAGCACACCGTCACGGGTCACGCCAGCATTGTTGACCACCACGTCGACCGGGCCGAGCTCCTCGGTGACTTTGGCGCAGCCATCGATACAGGCCTGATGGTCGCCCACATCCCACTTGTAGGCGGGAATGCCGGTGCGCGCGGTGAAATCCGCCGCCTTTACGTCGTTACCGCCATAGTTGGCGGCGACCGTGAACCCCAGTTCATTGAGCGCAATACTGATCGCCTCGCCGATGCCGCGGGTTCCACCGGTGACGATTGCAGTTCTGGCCATGGGATCGGGCATCCTGTTCTTTTGGTCTGGTCGAGGGCTTGGAGACTATCGGTGCCAGCTGTTTCGGGCAAGTGCACCTGACCTCGCGTCACCGGCAAGTGTGGGCACGATTGCAGGAACAGGAAAGTGTCTCAGAAGCGGAACTGGGTGCCGACGTAAACCGCCTGGCTATCCTGTCGGCCATCGGTCAGCGGCACCAGCCGGTCGCGCTGCGACGAATAGCGCACGCCTGCGGTGACATCGAGATTCTTGCCCAGCCGATAGGCGCCGCCCAGATCGACTGTCGCTTCGCCGCCGCCTTCGAGCGTGCGCGGCGCGCGGCCAGCTTTTTCGCGATTGTCGAACCCGATCCGCGGGCTGAACCGCGAGGGCGTATCGGGCGCACCATCGCTGAGCGTAAAGCTCGACAGACCGGGAGTTTCGACTTTGCGAGCACTATCCTTGGGCAGGGTGAAATTTTCGAACCCGCGGGCAAGGCCCAGGCTGTAAGCTGTAGGAGCGATCCGCAGTGACCCGGCGCCAGCCAAATCGCCTGACGAGTTGCGCACCGCGACGGCCCGTGCGGTCAGATCATCGACCCGCACCGCAACTGTGATCGAGCGGTCCGGCCGGGTCGAAATCCCTGCCGGGGTAAACCGGAATACCTGACCGTTGGGCAGGCTACCGACATGGATGTCGCGAGCAAAGCGCGGATCGACCGAGGCCGGAACGAAAGTACCCATCGTGTTGGTTTCGGCGAGCGTTGTCGCGCGCGGTTCGAAGCTGCTCGAAAAGGCAAGCACCGCGCTCGGCAGAGCGAGCATGGCAACCGCGCCTGTGATCAGCACGGCCGGCGAAATGCCGAGCTTCAGGGCCTGATCCGCCTGGATACGCATGGGTTTCCCTGTCTTCATCGTCTGGCGCTTAGCGTGCGGTGGCTGAACCCGGCCCGAACGCAGGGGATTCGCTACCACATTAGCGCGCGCTGCAATTTGCGCGCTTCGGCCAGTGAATCCAAGTGGAATCGTCCAAGATCGGTGCGGGTGAGGCTAGTTACGGGAGCGCAGGCTGCGACCGGGTGCGGGATTGTTCACTCGCGGTTCAAGCCGGCCACGTCCAACATCGCGGCCTCGACCCGGGCGGGGGCGATGGCGAGGAAGCCCTTGCCGCGCGCCGCCTCGCGGTTATAGAGGCGACACACCCCGGCGGGGCGACAAGCGCTGCCGGACAGACGACGGGATTTGATCGACCATGATTGGCAGCCGCATCACCAGCCGCCCAAGCAACACTTTGAGCGCCACGACTTTGAGCACCCTTGCTAAGGCCGGGGCGCTTGCGCTGCTGGCGCTCGGCCTCAGCGGCTGCGGCAAGAAGGATCGCCCCAAGGCCGATCTCGCCGCCGCGCGGATCACCACGATCGGCGTCAATTCCTATCTGTGGCGCGCCAGTCTCGATACGCTGTCGTTCATGCCGCTGCTCCAGACCGACAGCAACGGCGGCGTGATCGTGACCGACTGGTACGTCAACCCGGCCAACCCGGGTGAACGGGTCAAGGTCACCGTCACCATCCTCGATCAGGATCTGCGCGCCGATGCGCTGCGCGTTGCCGCCAGCCGCCAGATTTCGCAGGGCGGAACCTGGGTCGATGCGCCGGTCAAGGCGGCCACGGTCCAGCGGCTTGAAGACATCATCCTGACCAAAGCGCGCGACCTGCGTCGCGGCGCGGTTAAGTAGAGAGCCTTCGCGCGGCATCCTTCGACGGGCTCAGGATGAGCGGATGTTGGCGTGATGTCATGGATTCTTTGGACTCTAGAACCCGCTCAGCCTGAGCATGTCGAAGCATGTCCTGAGCTTCGCCGAAGGGGCCAAGCAGTCGCGGCGCCCCCTCGACATGCGCCGCTGAGCGGCTAGAGACGCGGCGATGACCACCGAACGTTTCGATCCCGCCAGCGCCGATCCGCGCTGGCAGCGCGCCTGGGATGAGGCGCAGTGTTTCCGCGCCGACGATGCGAGCGCCAAGCCGCGCTCCTACGTGCTTGAGATGTTTCCCTATCCTTCGGGGCGCATCCACATCGGCCATGTCCGCAACTATACGATGGGCGACGTGCTTGCCCGCTACAAGCGGATGCAGGGCTTCGAAGTGCTGCATCCGATGGGCTGGGACGCGTTCGGCATGCCGGCCGAAAACGCGGCGATGGAAAAGGGTGTCCACCCCGGCGGCTGGACCCGCGCCAATATCGAGGCGATGAAAAAGCAGCTCAAGCGGCTCGGCTTCGCGCTCGACTGGAGCCGCGAACTGGCAACCTGCGAGCCGGATTATTACGGCCACGAACAGGCGCTGTTCCTCGATCTCTACGCGGCGGGGCTGGTTTACCGCAAGGAATCGGCGGTCAACTGGGACCCGGTCGACATGACCGTGCTCGCCAACGAACAGGTGATCGACGGGCGCGGCTGGCGATCGGGTGCGCTGGTCGAAAAGCGCAAGCTCAGTCAGTGGTTCCTCAAGATCACTCAATTCGCGGACGAGCTGCTCGACGGGCTTGGCACGCTCGACGGCTGGCCCGAGAAGGTCCGGCTGATGCAGGAGAACTGGATCGGCAAGTCGCAAGGCGCGCAATTGCGGTTCGACCTATCGAACGGGGACAGCCTCGAGGTCTACACCACCCGGCCGGATACGGTGTTCGGCGCGAGCTTCGTTGCGGTCGCCCCCGATCATCCGGTGGCGCAGGCCGCCGCCATGACCAATTGCGACGCTGCCAAGTTCATCGAACGGTGCAAGCAGGGCGGCACCACCGCTGCCGAAGTGGAGACTACCGAGAAGCTCGGCTTCGACACCGGGATCGGCGCGCGGCACCCGTTCACTGGCAAACACTTGCCGGTGTACATCGCCAACTTCGTGCTGATGGAATACGGCACCGGCGCAATCATGGCGGTGCCCGGTCACGACCAGCGCGATTTCGAATTCGCAACCAAGTATGGCCTGCCGATTGTTCGCGTGGTTGCCGCTTCGGGAGCGGATACCGATGCTCCCTTCGCCGGTGAGGCCGAATCGGGCGACGGCGTGTGCGTCCACTCGGACTTCCTTGACGGCATGAGCGTCGAGGTGGCCAAGGCGGCCGTCATCGCCCGCGCCGAGGCCGAGGGCTGGGGTGAGGGCAAGACCGTCTGGCGGCTGCGCGACTGGGGCGTTTCGCGCCAGCGCTATTGGGGCACGCCGATCCCGTTTATTCACTGTGATGCGTGTGGTGTCGTACCCGTCGATCGGGATCATCTGCCCGTCGTCTTGCCCGAGGATGTCGACTTCAAGACGCCGGGCAATCCGCTCGATCGCCACCCGACCTGGAAGCATGTCGCTTGCCCCAAGTGCGGCAAACCGGCGCTGCGCGAGACCGACACGCTCGATACCTTCGTCGATTCCTCGTGGTATTTCCTGCGCTTCGCCAGTCAGCCGAGCGACAGGCCGTTCGATCCCGAAGTCATCAAGCAATGGCTCCCGGTTGAGCAATATATCGGCGGGATCGAACACGCGATCCTCCACCTGCTCTACGCCCGGTTCTGGACCCGCGCGCTCGCCTACGTCGGCCTGATCGACGTGAGAGAGCCGTTTGCGAGCCTGTTCACGCAGGGGATGGTGACGCACGAGACCTATTCGCGGACCGATCCGGCCAACGGCCAGCCGGTATGGTTCGGACCTGGCGAAGTCGATCGGACTGGTGATGGCGCCGCGCTCAAGGCCGATGGCCAGCGTGTTGATGTC
>Ga0307508_10005925_pt1 | contig 11534 bp, 7 predicted proteins | sample 9_EM_MG_FD_203089 | JGI IMG/M metagenome (GOLD analysis project Ga0307508, IMG submission 203089) | Populus trichocarpa ectomycorrhiza microbial communities from riparian zone in the Pacific Northwest, United States - 9_EM | ecosystem: Host-associated > Plants > Roots > Unclassified | place...
AAGACGTGCATGAAATTATGATAAAAAAAATATGTTGTTAAATTTACTTAAGATGAAGTAAAGTGGACTTATGAAAAAAGAATTGAAAAACTCATCATGAAAATAAATAAATAAAAATAAGGTCATTCAACCAAGAATTGGTTTGATAAGGAAAATGAATTCATTTCAATGGTATCAATAAATGTAAGGATGTGAAGTTACTAAGTTTGTATATTATGGGTTGAGTAGACAAAATTAAAAAAAAAAATTGCTAGGCCATGTTTAAAGATATTCAACCTGGAAGGACAAGAAATGAAAGGAAATTAAATAGATAAATAAATATACGAATGCATGTGTCATGTGATGTTAAATTTAAATGAGTTTTAGAATGTAATTTTCAATTATGGTGGAGCCACATTTGATATGTATCTTTAATGATACAGGAGAGGTTGCAAGATCTGTTTAGTAGTATGAGACTTTTGCGCAAGTTCAATCATTAGGTAGGTGTCTTACACCTCAAACTTTTGTTTTTACAATACTTGTTAGAGTTAAATAAATGGTATTTCCTACAAATATACTTGTGCTTGTGTAATTGTGAATGTTTAGTTCAAGGAAACTATAGTGGACTAGTTGGCTTAAATAGAGTTAATAGCGGCAGTGTACTGACTGTCGAGTTAGATGTATAATACCAAAAATAAAGTGTACTGATTTTAGAGTGATAAATTAATGGTATATTATGATTAAATTATTGATGCTCGATTTATATATGTATATTAATGATGTGTATGTGTTTAAATCATTTATGTGAGGAATAGGTGCATCGCACCTTGTCTTTTTAATTCGTGTAAACTTATTGATAAATTTCAGAATTTATTGTTTTATTGCTTCGATGGTATTGGAATGAATAAGAGTACATTATGTGCAACGATATACATCTATTAGTTAGGATCATGTTTGAACGAATACGAGTGCCTTGTGTGCATTGTTATGTATCGAATTAATTATGTTATTATGGTTGTAGTGTTGATAACTAAGTTTGTGTGTGAATAATACTTAGCAATAATGGTTACAATGCATATGATGTAAAAAAAAAAAAAAAAGAAAGAGGATCGATACGAATGGAAAATTCAGATGACATTAATTAGCTATCCAAGTTTGGATTGCTAATGGTATCAATAAGGTTTCATTGGTACCGCATTACTGGTGACATTGATTAGCTATCCGGGTTTGAATTAATAATGGTATCAATGAGGTTTCATTAGTACCGGCATTACTGGTGACATTAATTAGCTATCCGAGTTTGGATTGCTAATGGTATCAATAAGGTTTCATTGGTACCGGCAATACAAGTGACATTGATTACCTATCCGAGTTTAGATAGCTAATGATATCGATGAGGTTTCATCGGTGCCGGCATTTCAGACGATATTGATTAATTATTCAGGTTTGGATTGCTAATAGTATCGATGAGATTTCATCGGTGCCGACATTTCTTAAATTGATTAGTCGATCCCGAGCAATTGGGTGACTAATGATGTTAGTAAAGATTACTAACATCGGCATGGCTACTCCTAGTTCAGTAAAAAAAATAAGTTGATTAACTATTTCGGGTCAAGAATAGTTAATGATATCAATATGTCACATTGGTATCGACAACCATTTCTGGTGTGATTAGCTACTCCAGGTAAGGAGACTAATGATGTTAAGGGTTTTTGATATTGACGACTTTGATGGTAAACCAAATATGAATAAGATTTGATTAACTATTCTGGGAAAGGAATAGATAATGATGTTAATTGGTTGTATTGATATCGACACGTGAATGTAATTGATTAGTCTAACCCAATATTTGAATATTGATGATACTAATGAGATTTATTAGTGTCGGCAATTACCTTCTAAAAAAAATAAAAGAGAAAATATTGATTAGTTATTCCAAAAGAATGAGATAAATTAATGATACCAAGAGAGGAATATCTTGGTATCAAGTGATAATTGATTTATAAAAAGATAGTGTTCGCAAACCGTTGAGCAAATGAGATAGGATACTAGATGGATATTGATAATAGATGGAAAGTATATGTTGTAAAAGAGGTTTATACCTAATTTTATATATCAAAAGAAATTCCATGGAGATTATTACCTGTTATTGTTATTGGTTGTTACTACCTTTTTCTATTTATGTGTACATGTTAATTTTTATTTTCAGGTCCATCAGGGTCATGTTAGGAGTGATATTGATTTAGTTATTTTTTGCTTTTGACCATGTAAATTACTTATAAATTAAGAAGCTTACCTTCTAAAACTTGAAATGTAATATTAATCCATAAATTTGAATGTACGACCTTAATCTAATGTTTGTAACTCTAGTACCTATTTAACCGTGTATGTTTATAGTTGAAATTGAATCTTTTATTTGAATTACATTATATGATATTGAATAAGATGTGGTGTTGATGATCATAAGTTAGGTTGAGATTTAAGATGATTGGATCGAGATGTAAATTAAAATTAGAAGTGTAATATGATTTTGTCGATAATTTGGGACCTCCGGGGAGACTGAATTTTGGTGGAACCTATATATATATATATATATATTACCTGAAAATTCCCACTATATTGCGAAAAAAAGGATTAGGAAATCGAGGTTGTTACAACACCTATTCGGTCCCTTGATAGTTTTGCAAAATTAATTTTGATGTAGAAATTCATTTTTTATATTTTATTCCCTAATTTGTAAGAGGAGAGAGAACATATGATTCCAACAATAGAAAGAGAAAATCAACGATAACACCAATTACGACCACCAAAATGGTTGTTTTATATGTCAAAGGGTTTTATTTGATGAGAGGAGTTCTACTTAAATGTTTTTTCACCTTGAAATTGCCTAAAAAACAAATCTAAGCTTGGAAAGAATTTTTGTTTCTAATTTTTGTGTTTTTTTTTTTTTTGCTTATTAAGGCTATCTGTGGGTTTGTCAAAGAGTTTAGGCATTTTTTTTTCTAGGTGTTTTGGATTAAAATTTATTAAAAAATAAGTGTTTGAGTCAAACAAACATAGATCCTGTTTTATCAGCCACCATAATAGCTAAAATCTATAGAATACTAGGTGACACGTCGTCTAGATATTTTTTTCAAAAAAATATTGAGCGGATGACAAGTTGTTGTTTAAAAAAATGACCTATGCGCGGGCTCTTTCTAACTCTTTTTTGTGTGATTTTTCCTTTTAAAAAAATCATGCTTTTTTATGTGTTTTTTAAAATATTTTTTTTAAAAAATTAAACTAAGTTTTGCCCTCTTTGTTGTTCGTATTTTAACTTTAGTCCTTATTCTTTTAATTTAATTTTTTTCTTAGTCATTTTGTATAAATTTTATTTGTTTTTAATTTTATCATTCAATCTCAATTTACAAATATTATATTTTTCAACTTGGTCTATATTCTTTTGATTTTTATTTTTTTTCGTAGTCCTTTTGTAAAATTTTATTTGTTTTTAATTTTATCCTTCAATCCAAATTGATGTTATTATGTTTTCTAGTTTGATCCTCATTATTTTGGTTTTTAATTTTTTTTTCTTAACCCTTTTAAAAAAGTTATTATTCTTTTTATTTTCACCATTCAATTAAAGTTTTGGCTTCTAATTTTTTCTTAACTCTTTTGGAAAAGTTATTATTCTTTTTATTTTTACCCTTCAATCAAAGTTTTGGTTTTTAATTTTTTTCTTGACCTTTATGTAAAATTTATTTATTTTTTCAATTTCACCTTTCAATCAACAATTTATTTTTATTTTTTATATCAATTTTGATTTTCGTTCTTTTAATTGTTTTGGGTTCTTTTGCTAAATTGATTTCTCTTTTCAATTTCACCCTTCAATTAAATATAAAATTTATTTGATATTTGAATCTTGATCCTTATTCTTTTAATTGCTATTTTTTGAACCCTTTTGTATATCTAAATTTTATTTTTTAATTTCATCTTTCAATATTTGATTGATTGAGAATTAAACTTCAATTTTTTTTTTCAAATAAAGTATTTTAAGTCTAATAACCAGAGTCATAGATTTGAAAAATTAACATGATTTTTTTTAAAGAAAAGAAGGCTTTATAATTCTCTTTATTTTTCTTACCTGGTTATTTCAATCTCATAATCTAGATCATGAGTTTAACAAAATATCACAGGTTGACTCAGCCTTGATTACTGAAGTTACAAGTTTATCATGTTAACTCAATTTAACTACAACCAGTTTTTTTTGTCTTTTTTTACCCCACTTTGTTCTTTTATATTGAATGGGTTGTAAATTAATGAGATACATCTTTTGTTCATTTTTGTAAAAAATAATTTTTCCTCATGTTATTATAATCATTTTTTTATAAAAATTTGATTCATCTACTATCATTTTTTTTCTATCTAATTAAATTAAAACCACCATATTTGACTCAGACAGGTTTATAATATGAATCTCACATACACGAGCGCATGCGCATACACACACTTACAACAAACAACGGAACATCATTTTAATTACAAAGAGAAGGGGAGGAGGGAGGGAGACTTATGTACAAACACCTCAAGGAACTGTTAGCTGACCAGTGTGTCCCAAAGACTTCCATGATGATTCAAGCCGCAACAAGTGCAATTTCTCAACAAATGCTTCTAGGACTTTCGCCTCTTCTTCTGGAGCAAATGCCATGCAAATGCTAAGCTCTTGCACTGCCTGACCATATTTCCTGCAATTGCAACCAATTAATTCAACCACACCATAGTGAAATGCGTTGCAATTTTTGTCAAGGCATGAAGATCCCAAATTTATACCTGTTATAGTACAGCATCATGCCATGGTCTCTCCTCAAAGCCCAATTATGCGGTTGCAGAATCAACAATCTTTCCGAAGCCATGACAGCCAGCCTGTGAAGAATTCTGTAATTCAGTTTGGTATGCATGAAAGGAAGTTTATCTTCCAGAGCTAATATAACAATTGCAATGCTAGATAGTTTATCTTCCAATTTAGAATGTTCAGATGCAAGCGCAGCTCTAAGTTGAACTCCAAATTTACATGCACACTTTTCATTATGAAAAGAAAAGAGAGGGCCAATTTCACCTTGTATGGAAACATTTTACAGCCTGACCATAGCTGATAGACATGAACTTGTAGTCATTGCCACTGCCATTTGCCAATTAGATTGACATGACAAAACAGTACAAAAGCAACTTCCGAAAGAAGAGTGACTGTTGCAGCCATGCAACCTCAGAATATAATGTAGTAAATATCATAAAGTTTAAATGCATAAACCACCCTTACCAATCACAGTTCAGTTTATGGGTTACAATAACCATGGATCTCAAACAACAAACTATTTTCCAGACTCTTAATGTAATAAAACAAATCAAAACAAGCAGATGCTTGTCACATCCTTAAAATATACCCTCTAATCCTCTGAGAATGAGTAGATGGCATGCAAGCAGATTTAATTTAGATGTCATCTCATGATCCTACAGAAATAAAATATCACTATCCCAAAAGAGAGCAATTCCCCAGAAAATGAAAGGCAGGAATATGTTAAAGAAGCCAAGTAAAATTTGTGCTCAAGTAGAATGCATTTCCTATTCTAGAAAGAATTAGCCTGAACCAAAGGTTGAAACTTGAAACACAGTTTCTAATCTTGCTTCTTTAGTTCCATGAACAAGTCAAATGGACAGACCTTGAAAGTGCTATTCATGAAATCAAGTATTTCTTCATAGTACAAGGGCATCTGCAGGTTATAAGCAAGAGGCTTCGAATAATACAAAAAGGTAACATGTTTAAAGACCACGTCATCATGCCATCTATGTTTTTATTTTTTGGGTGAATGAGATCAAATTTATTAATTGACGATTAAGGGATTAGAAAAGACAGTCTGAGCAGTAAAAAGGCAATTTAGCAAATAAGTAAATGACTAAATGAGACCCGGCAAACAATAAAGCAAGAAATCAGCCACACAAAAAAAAAAAACAAAAAACAACTAGCCTAACAACCATGCAAAAGCGAAAAAGACTCCTGTCACCTGCAGCCACAAAGCCAACTGGAAAGACTACCAAAAGGAAGCAGAAGAAACCCCAAAGAATACAAAGAAAACTGCCAAGACCAAGACAACAACTAGACCAGTCACCAAGACCCACATCTGACACAAAAACAAAACCAGCAGATGTCCTAAAGAAGACAGGATAGAGAACGAGCACAGCACAGCAAAGCATGCCAGGAGGAACCAACACTGGAGAAGATAACACGATACCAAACAGGGCAATCAAGGCCACTTGAAAAGCCACCTCAAGAGGACTTACAGGGAAATGGGCAGCAGAGACTCTAAAACAACACCTGGAACTAACAAATCAAAATTCACAGAAGAAAGTCATCCGATTTACACAACCACACAATAATAAGGCATCCTCGAAAGAAAAAATGGACATGAAAATGGCAAACTGACACAAGATCCAAAACAAGGTTACGGATAAGAACAATGCAGCATCACATCTTTTAAGAGAGGGGGAAAAGAGCAGAAGCAGAACCAGCAGTGCCAAATAGATATGTGGAGACAAAAACTAAAAAGCATCAAGACTTCAAAAAAACTTTCCAAAGCCCTTTCTTCTGCTCGAGTGACAAAGATTCCTCACCAGAAGGAAAAAAGGAAACACTGACACTGGCTCAATAATCTCAGAGACTATATGGGCAGAAACAATAGCACCAAAAAATCAGCTAAAACCCCATCCATCTTGATGGCATAAAATGCTTCGACCAAGATACTGTTTATGTCACAACACTTGCAAAAGCCCTGGGAATGGTCCATGGGAAAAGAAAGCAATTACAATTTGGCACTAAGAAGATGTAGCCCACAAGTTAATTAGGTACGATCCAGACACACAGTATGCTGCTTTCTTCTATTATTATTTTTACATTTGCTGCATAACTGATGCATGTATCAAGATTATAAGAATCAACAATTCAACCTGTTGTCCTGTTATTGTTCCCATGTCACATGCTTAACTGTTTTATGATAATCTGAAAATAAATAGCTTGAAGATAAGGGCTACGTGGCCCACAGAAACATTGAAGAAAATGAAGATAACAGACACATCCATATAGATACATAAGAAAACTACCTAAGATCTTGAGGCCGAAGCAAAGGAATACTTGAACTATGGACCTTGATAAGTTTTTCATCAGTATTATGAGCATGCCTAAGTGGTGAAGCCAGCATCAATCCAGGATTTGATCTTGAAGCACGTTTCCAGTGAAGCCTCTGCCACAATTTAAGATTTAGTTTATCCCAAGTGGGCATAAGGAAGCATATTTAGAGAATAAATAACTCTTAATGATGGAAGAATTAAAAAGGGACTAAATGAGTGCATTGGTTATCTTGTAAATGTAAAAGACAGGAAAGTATTTGATGAAATTCCAGAAATCAGAACTCACAATCAAATTGGCCAGAGCAATCCCTATAATGTCTCGTTTTGTAGCTATCTCAAGTCCCAAAAGAGAGTTTCCAGTTAAATCCGATGCCTTTGATCTAGGGTCCTCAACACACCTTCCGTTGACAATTGCAAACAAGCTGTGCCCTGAAGTTACCTTGAAGAGCTCCTACAGAAAGGAGAAGCAAAATGAGAAAAATCTGGTTTGAAGTTTGTCCAAAAATAAGGTTTTACAATAGGATGTCATCCACAGATTGTAAAGAAATGCTTCAATGACACATTAGAACGGAATAAATTTAGTAAGAACAATGAGCTGCCAAGCTAAATTTTGAAGATGAGCATGAACAATTTAAGCACCTCTGGGTTCCCCATTTGGGGCCATATCAAAAAATCTTCCCCAACTCGAGATCCCACAATGGTCAGATCAAGTCGTCTACAGACTTCAATGTAAATTATACTAAGCAAAATTGCTGTCAAGAAGGAAAATATATGATCAGATTGTGGCGAATACCCACAGAATGAAAGAACACAGCAATAAAGCATATATCACAGATAGGAAAGTTATTCAAGAGCCCCAATGTACGAAGTGAACCAGAACAATGCAATAAAACAACTAGCTACAAATGCATTAAATAAAAAGGATGAAGTTTTACCACTGCCACATCTGGTGCTTAATACTGTGTGCAAGTATGAATACTTTGAATCTACAACAACAGGTGATCTTTTGAAGCCTCTCAACTCAAAAAGGACTAGATTCACTGAATCCAAAAGTTCAACCAAATGGCAACCTATGTCTCTTGAAACTAGCTCTGCTTCGACCTCCTTGGTGATGTTGTCCAATTCACTGACCCACTCGCTTATTGTCTTTCCAGCCAAAGGCATCTGCTCCACACAATCCCACTCCTGGGCATTCGATGCAACTGAAACATCTCTCTTCTCATTCAGGAGTGAGCAAGCATCCATCTCTTGATTGAGAGCGATAAATGCCTCATCTTCTGATGCAATGTACAGCAAAGCCTAGACCAGCCAGCAGAAAACACACTGGAATTCAGAATCTCCCAACAAAGAAACTTTCAATCAATTTAATCCCAAGAAATAACAAGATTTTGATACGTAAAGATATATAATAACACAACAACTTGCACGCAATTTGCAACAAGTAGCTTGGTTAAGTTACACACAAGAGAGAAAATTAGGAAAGAAAAGGGAACGGATCACCAGATATCAAGTTATGATCATAAAAATAATGAAGAAGGAAAGATCATCATCAAAATTCATATATACCTTAGCAAGAGAAATGTCTTTGTCCTTGGATTGGAAGGAGAATTCCTGGGTGAACTTTTCCCTTGCGGACTTGACAACCTGTTAGCATTTGTTTCAAGATGAAAAATAAGTAGCAAGATTAGAAAAAGTGAAGAAAGACATTAATGCAACCAAAAAAACATAGCGTAACATATCTTCACAACAAATTAGTAGGATGATGACGACGACGACGAAGGCAAGATAGGATGTTAAAATGGTATACAAATCAACCTCCTGATAAGTTTTGAGACGACGGGAAGATGAGTCCATAGTCGTCTGATTGATTGAAAGAGGGGTAGCTGAAGCTGAAACTGAAACAATAACATTCCCATTTCTTCTCCTCCAACGCCGGTGTTGATCATGATCATACCTGATATGATATGATCATTGTGTAAAGAATAAAGGGACATTTGAGGTTTTGCATACCACAAAAATTCCTTCTTCCTCACCTCTCTAATAATTCAAGTACATAGATACATACATGAAAACTAAATATTTATTCATATTTATGAAGATGGGGCACAAATTTAAGCATAAAATTATAAATCAAGCAGCCAAGAATAGGCTTAAGTGACAAATTAAAGAAACCATTGTCAATGTTAATCATTACCTGATGGGCAAAACATGAGATGAAGGTGCTGGTGGTGGCGGCGGCATGGTTGTTGCAGTAGCAACAGTGATGAGTGAATCACGCAGCATTTTGTTGCCTGCTTCCTCCTATACTACTACTGGATTGGAGAGAGAAATTGGTTCCAAGAAACAAATGTGTAAGAAGAAAGAAAACCCAAGAAAGTATACACAAGAAGCAGAAGAAGAAGAAATGTAATATTAATTATTAAAATATCAGAGCATTATGGGTAGCAGTGATTGTTATGGCACAGAACAGAAAAGAAACGCAGAAGGGTGATGATGATGACAACGACGCCGACGCCATGGCCGTGGTGTCTGTGATTGTGATCAATTTACTTCCAGAAGACAACAGGTGGGAATTACAGAGAGGTGAAGAAGAAAAGGAGGCAGAAGAAGAAGAAGAGTGGGTTTGAATGCAAAAATCCATGATCTAATTGATGATGATGATGGTGTGATCTATCTATCTATCTATCCAGAGAAGAAAAGAAAAGGAAGAAGGCAGGAAGTGAAAGGCAGTGAGTCTGAGCTTGCTGCTCCCTCCCTAATTTGGTAACCCTGGGGTGGGTGGGTCATGGGCGCCTCATCATTATTTTAACAATATTTCAAACAGTATTTGAAAGAATGATAAAAGTTGTTTCTAAAATTGTTTTAGTTTGAAAATATATTTAAAATAATATTTTTTATTTAAAAAAATTATTGTAATATCAATATATCAAAATGATTTGAAAATATAAAAAAATAATTAATTTAAAATTAAAAAATACAAAATTTTTAAATATTTTTAAAAATATTTTTGACATAAAAAAATAAACAGGCACTAAACTACACAAGAAATAAGGATTCATCACTTAGATTTATTCATTATTTACTTTTTTTTCCTATCCCAGCACAATTTTTTATTTCGTTTTTATAAAACAAAATTGATAGTGAATTTAAGTTAATTTGTTAGGAAAAAGTAACATTACAGAGGAGGAGAAAATGGATGGTTTTTTCTAACTTTGAGCAAAATGTTTATTTTAAAAGTTATAAATATTGGATCCTTTGGTTTTTAAAATTTCAAGAAAAAAATTAATTTTATTCCAAAACTTGTTTTCATTTGTTAGTTCATGTTTCGAGAAAGGAAAGAGAAAATAATTGAATTCTAATGATAAAGAAAAAAAATTATTGTTGACACTGATTACAACCGCTAAAATGATCAATTTTGGTGTTAACGGATTTTATTTGTTAAGAGAAGTTCCACTCACATGTTTTTTTACCTTTAAATTGCCTAAAAATATATATTTTAGCCAAGAAGATTTGTTTTTTAGATTGATTTCAGGGTTTTGTATGGTTTTTTAAGTCCATTGATGAGTTATCAAGATGTGATAAATAGACCAAGTGTATATTGATAAATATAATAAGTATAAAGGATAAAAAATAATATTTTTTTTCCAAAAAAGTGTAAGGAAAAAAAGGAAAAATTACAAAATAATAAAGATAAATAAAATAATAGTGTAAATAGGAAAAATATAAAGTGATAAATATGCCAAGTGTAAAGAATAAAAAATAAAAATTTGTTTTCCAACAAAAAGTGTGAAGAAAAAAAAGAAAAATTACAAAAGAATAAAGATAAGAAAGATAAGAAAAAAAATATTATAAATAGTGGATCCTCTGGTTTATTTTAGAAGTTATACTTTTTAAATTATAAATATTGGATCCTTTGGTTTTCAAAATATATATATAAAAAAATTTATTCCAAAACTTGTTTTCATTTGTTAGTTCATGTTTTGAGAGAGGAAAGAGAAAATAGTTGGATTTTAATGGTAAAGAGAAAAAATTATTATTGACATTTATTACAACTGTTTAAATGATCAATTTTGGTGTTATCGGATTTTATTTGTTAAGGGGAGTTCCACTCATATGTTTTTTTACCTTTAAATTGCCTAAAACAATATATTTGAGCCTAGTAAGATTTTTTTTTGGATTGATTTCAGGGTTTTGTATGGTTTTTTAAGTCCATTGATGAGTTATCAAGATGTGATAAACAGACCAAGTGTATATTGATAAATATGACAAGTATAAAGAATAAAAAATAATATTTTTTTCCAAAAAAGTGCAAGGAAAAAAAGAAAAAATTACAAAATAATAAAGATAAAAAAAAAACAATAGTGTAAATAGGAAAAATATAAAATGATAAATATGCA
>Ga0307508_10005926_pt1 | contig 11533 bp, 3 predicted proteins | sample 9_EM_MG_FD_203089 | JGI IMG/M metagenome (GOLD analysis project Ga0307508, IMG submission 203089) | Populus trichocarpa ectomycorrhiza microbial communities from riparian zone in the Pacific Northwest, United States - 9_EM | ecosystem: Host-associated > Plants > Roots > Unclassified | place...
ATTTTTTAAAAAAATAATGTGAAGAAAATAAATTATTTTTCTCCAAAAACATGATACCACTGTAAAAACAAACACTTTTTTAGCATCATAATTTCTCCTTTTCAAGATAATCTCTCTCATCTATGATAGCCTTTTTAAAAATAAAATGGACGGCTAGTTCTTCGATTCTCCTCCTTTTCTGGTGAGGCATGGGAATGTCATTTTCGCATATAATAAATGAAACATTTACACTATATAATTGGCGATATTATTGGTTTTTCATTTCATGTCCCATTGGATCCCTCTCACACACACACACACACACACACACACACACACGTGTGTACATTTTATACGGGTCAACGAGGATTTTGGGCACTTGAATAATTGATGTGAACTACAAACAACTTTATTCCTTATTTTTTTTTTATTTAAGAAATTTGATGTTGTAAAATTGATTTATTTATTTATTTATTTGAGATACATACATAAATATACTCTTAGTAAAACTGAACCCATAAATGGCAGCTTAGAAGTTGAAGTTTCCTTTTCACAAGAGTTTATTCTCACAAACATTTTTAAAGAAAGAAAGAAACTTTATTCTAATAGAAAAAAAATTCCTATTTTTAAGAAACTGACAGGGCATTAAGATTCTGATGTAGAATATTAGATTTTGTGTTTTAAAAATATTTTTGAAAATTTTATTTAATTTTTGTTCTTAATTTTTATTTTTTTATTTTAGTATTGATATTAAAAATAAATTTTAAAAAATAAAAAATATTATTTCAATATATTTTTAAATAAAAATATTTTAAAAATCAACTATTATTACATCACCAAACAATTATAATCCCATTTCAGGGAAATTAATAAATACTGATAGTGGATTACAAGATTAAATAAAATGAAAAACTAGCAGTAGAGTAGAAGATGGTGGTGCGGTAATTTGGTATAAGAAGAGAGGTAGTTAGGGGGTCTACCATTGCCTGCAAAGCAGAGAAGAGTACTTCTATACTTTCTAGAGAGAGAAAGAACGACAACAACTACAAACTGCAAAGCTTTAGCTGGGAGGATAAAGTAAAGAACAAAAACAAGGACAAGTTAAAAAACCAGACCACCCACTTTGTTCTACTCCTTCTCTCTCACATTTCTTTGCTTCAAATCTTGGACAGAGCTTTCTTTCACAGCTCTGGTACTCCTAGAAGAAATTCTAACTACTTCTTGAGGGAGCTTTCAGTTTCAGCTGTCTCTTTGATTTGGTTGCTGTTGTCTGTTTTTCTTGCATATGGGTGTGCTTTTGTTGAGATAGCTTTCATTTTGTGAAATACAAGGGAAGAATTGGAAATCCCAGATAGAAATAACAAGGAAAAGAAATGTCTTTCAAGAGCAGAGGAGACCAGCAGTCTTCTAAAAATGTTATATCAAAAAAATGGGCCCTGTTCTTTTGCTTAGCTTGCTTTTGTGCTGGAGTGTTCTTCAACAATAGGTATGCTTATTTTTTTTGAAAAAATCATTTGTTTTTCATGTGAATTGCCTACTGTGGCAATCTCTGGAGAGGTTATTTGATTAAGTTTCTCATATTTATGAAATGGGTACAAGCTGGTTTTTTTTAAGATCTCTTTTTTGTTGATTGTTTTTTTGTATAGATCGTAGGCATGTTTTGGCTGGTTTAATGGAAAAATATGCTTTGATTTTCATTTTTTTAAGAATGTTTGATTATTCTTTAAATTATCTGAATCTTAATATTTCACCAGTTTTCAAGTTTGTATTTTCCATACAATTTCTGGCTTTATTTTCTAGCTAAAGCGAGGTAGATCTAATTATCCAAATTAGGATTTTGATGCATTGACTTTCTAATGATGCATTGACTTTCTCTTTTTCTTCAATGCTATTACTATCAGAATTTTGTTTTCTCAAGCCTTTGTGAATTCATTCCTTTTCAAGAATTTTCATGCTCTTCTGCCATTACCTCCATCATCCAATAAATAATTAATTTTTTCTTTGTTATTACTGTTCATGTGATTTTATTTAAGGTCGTGGTTTTAAATGTGGTTTATTTGTTGGAAATCCATGTGCTACCATTAAAAACTACCGCCACTTATTTATGCAACCTGCTCCCACATGGTTGTGCACCAGGGGAAGGAAGGCTACCGACATCTGCTGTCATTGCCATAAATCCTTCTTTAGTATCTGGTAGTAGTGACTGCTCTTTTTTGTTGGAGATAGTTGCCTAGAAACTCGTCATGACATTGTAGTGATCATTTCAATGATCTCCCAGGAAAACTCTTTAACTGTAAATTCTCTTTCTCTTTCAAATCTAAACATAGATTATTTTCTTCAGTCTAGATATCTCTCCGGAAGTAATTTCATAGCAATGAAATCATCGAAGTTTCTGTTATATGTTGGATAGTTGTGTGCACATTTGTGGTTCTGCAAGTAAATTCTATTTTTTTTTTGCATCATTATCTTTATTTATCGGTTAAAGAAATTGCAAAATTCTTCAACAAGGTAACTTCTTGTTGGCACTTAATCTGTGATGGAATGTTAACGAGGAAAAATGGTGCAGGATGTGGACAGTTCCCGAGCCTAAAGGCATCACTCGTACAACTACAATGGAAGCTGAAAGTCTAAAGTTAGTTTCAGAGGGTTGCGGTGATGAAATTGTGGGTATCTTTATTTATGACATGATAAATTCTTTGTCCTTTCATGTTTTTAATTGGTGGCTAGACTCAGGCATTTCAAGTTGTTTTCGTCATTCTTTTATGTTACTCATCTGAATTATTGTTGTTCGAAATCTGATTTGAGTCCCTTTAGTTGCATCAGAAAGAAGTGAAGCGTGACTCTAAGGATATTATTGGGGAAGTTTATAAAACTCACAATGCCATTCAGTAAGTATAGCTTATGCCCAGTCATTGTTCTACATTCTGCTTACATAGTTGATTTGTATGAAGGCATCCTGAACAGCAAGCTTACTATTGTACATTGAATATAGGACATTAGACAAAACTATTTCAAATTTAGAGATGGAATTAGCTGCTGCAAGGGCAGCACAGGAGTCCATACTCAGTGGCTCTCCTTTGTCAGAGGACTTAAAGAGGACTGGGTCATCTGGGAAAAGAAGATATTTGATGGTTGTTGGAATTAATACAGCTTTTAGCAGCCGCAAAAGAAGAGATTCAGTTCGCGCTACATGGTTCCCACAAGGTTCATTGAATTGTGTCCATACTTATTCTTATGCTGTTTTAATTGTTGTGTGAGATTTCATTGCTGACTAAGTTTTTTTTTTCCCCTTAATGAAAAATAGGTGAAAAAAGGAAGAAACTGGAAGACGAGAAGGGTATCATTGTTCGCTTTGTCATTGGTCATAGGTGAGTCAGGCTTCTTTTCTCTTTAATGATATGGATAAGGGTGCGTGTAATTTGCAATGGAGTATGTGTATGTTAGTCCGAGTTGTTGAGTGTATGTTTTTGGCCTTAATTTTGAATCTTTGCTCACCCCTCATGTGTTCGATGATTAGGGCTACCCATGCACCTATTAGAGAGGAATATAAAATTATTCTTGGGACCTCACCTAATAGCTTAACCTTTTACGTTGGGATGATTCTTTGATATGCACCAATTCAAAATTTTGTCAATCTTTTAAGGCTGCATAACTCTTCCATTTGTTTTCTGTGATCGAATTAATGTCATCTCTCTTGAGAATCCATATTATCCTGATGTCAGCTATAGGCACTGAAAGAATCTCGAAGAGTAAGCTACAACATTGCAATAATTGCAAAGGGTTTTGGGTGCATTTGGATTCCCATGGAAATAAAATTTCAGTAGTAACTTGTACTCCCATTGTTTTAACATAAGTCGAAATGCTCAGTCTATGGTATCATATAGCATAATTTATTTTCTGGGAGTCACTCTACTATGTCAATCTCTCCGAGTCAATGTTCACAAGTTAATGAAATTATTCAGAGGTAGTTACGTAGGCTGGGCATATGGTTTCAGCTCTCAAATATACATTTATGGTGATGAAAACAATCAAAACTTCTGAATTAAACCTGTGCTCTCTGAATTTATTCATGACAGCCAATAGCTTTGAAAATGCTTGATCATGAATTTAATTTAACTTAAAATTATTTTATATTGTCTAGTGCCACATCAGGAGGCATTTTGGACAGAGCCATTGAAGCAGAGGACAGAAAGCATGGAGATTTCTTGAGACTGGTAAGGCTTTTGTCTCCAATTCTATTGCGCTGTCCTATTTAATGAAACACTTGCTCACTTCTGAAGAAAAAGTACATGCCTACTCAGGAAAAGAAAAATCTATGAACTCACATGTTTGCTCTGCTACAATATGAGCAGGACCATGTTGAAGGGTATCTTGAATTGTCAGCCAAGACAAAGATATATTTTGCAACTGCTGTTGCTTTGTGGGATGCAGATTTCTATGTCAAAGTTGATGATGATGTCCATGTAAATATAGGTAGGTCAACATATAATGTGCAGTGACTCCATTCTTAGTGGTATATAATTTATCTGAAAATGTTTAATGAAGTATTCTTTTCCCTCTTTCCAAATAAAAAATCATCTGGAAAAGATTTCGGATTATTATAATCGTATAAAAAATTATATATTCCACCATCTGAAGAATTTAGGTTCTTTCATATCCTCTAGGATCAATGCGACAATTAACATGAATTATCTCATCAGTTTTATCCATGCGAGAAAATTGCTGTTCATAGCTTCTACTTTCTAATAATTTGTGTTAAGTCCATTTTCTCGCTACTTGGTGCAGCAACACTTGGAGAAACTCTAGTCAGACACCGAAAGAAACCACGAGTATATATTGGATGCATGAAATCTGGTCCTGTCCTTAATCAAAAGTAAGTGAAATTGTCTTGGATTCATTCTGTCAGAAAAGTTTTAGGAAAGGAATCATCTTCTACATTCTTAACTTGTCACTTTGTTGAACAGGGGTGTGAGGTACCATGAACCCGAGTACTGGAAATTTGGTGAGGCAGGGAATAAGTACTTCCGGCATGCTACTGGGCAGCTGTATGCCATTTCAAAAGATTTGGCTACGTATATATCAATAAACCAGTAAGTTCCTCTTTATTTGTAACATGAGATGACGGAGTATTGTGCCTGGATCTAAATTTCAAGCTTTTTCCCGTAGTTTCCTTACATTAATGATGGTTCTTGTGCAAATAATTATCTCAGACATCTTCTGCACAAGTATGCCAACGAGGATGTTTCGCTGGGGTCGTGGTTTATTGGACTTGATGTGGATCACATTGATGATCGGAGGCTATGTTGTGGCACTCCACCTGGTAAAGCTATATTTTACTTGAAATATGGGAAAACTTTAGTTAAAAAAGAAGAAGAAGAGATTTTCTTGGACTGAATTAGACTTTAATACAATTTATAAAACCCACCAATTACTGTCTTGCTGAAGATACTGAGTTTTCCCTTGTTATGATTAGTGGGGGTTGAGCCTCTGTCACATCAATATTTACACCCTGAAGGAATACACTACGCACCAGAATGAATTGACTAAATATTGGATTGATGTGATTATTTGTTACCATTTCTTGTAAAGTTTGGAGAAATTATCATGTACAGCATAGTGTTTTTGAAAGTTGATATAGAAGTAATAGGATTTTCCCAGGAAAATCAATAATTTCATGATGGAAAATCCTATGCAGCCTATTGATGCTTCTGATTTACAATTTGGAATTCTCGATATGATAGTGACAATTATCATACTGCCACAATCACTATTCAAATGAAAGTGCAGTAGCCTCGTATGGCTATTCTCGAACACATTTATTTCTGTTTCCTCCTGTTAGTTGCTATTTGCAAATTTATAACAAATAAGATTTCCACATGGGTTATCCTCGAGCACATGTGCTCTAAACCTTAGTCTCTGCCAGGACCAAAGCAGAATGGAATTGTGCTAGTACTGAGATAGCATGTTTCAAATTCTGACTATTTTTCACTTCTTGTTTCCTCAGATTGCGAGTGGAAGGCACAGGCTGGCAACATCTGCGTTGCGTCATTTGATTGGAGCTGCAGTGGGATTTGCAGATCTGCTGATAGGATTAAGGAGGTCCATCGGCGGTGTGGGGAAGGTGAGAAGGCTTTGTGGAGAGCAACATTCTAGGTGATAGTGCTCTTCCAACCTCAGGAAGATGATGCACTGAAGAATCAGGTGTTTCGAGTCTTTTCTGTATTTTTTTGTGAGTATAGAAACCATGTCATATTACGCCTAATAGAGAGGGAGAGAAAATGCATGTACATTCACGTCCTTGCTCACACGTGTGTGAGGGAGCAGATGCCCTACATCGTGGACTTCTCCATTTTAGCTAAGGAGAGAGACCGCAAAAGCGGCCAGAAGAGGCAAGACCACTAAACAATTCTTTGATACACAGGAAAGCCGATTTGCAAGTTTACAATTCGACGGGCAATGAAGCTAACAATAAACACAAGTCCTGGCAGTGGCTTTTCCAGCTCTCATTCGATTTTGAAATGTTCTGTATTCTGTTACCCAGAATCCATTGTTGAAACTCTGCTGTGTCGATTAGCAATGCCAAAAGTTGGTGGATTTGATTAGGAGCTTTTAAGCCATGCAGCGAAAATGATTCCTATTCTTTCATTTTGTTGTTGATGCAACTCCTAACGGAAAAAGTAGCAGATGGGCTTATGAAACTGGAAGACAGGAGGTCTTATTTGAGAGTTTCGGTTGTTTTTTAAAATATTTTTTTATTTAAAAATTAATTAAAATAATAATTTTTTAGTTATATAAAATTATTTTTAATATTAATATATTAAAAATAATAATTTTAAATATTATTTTTAAATTTTCAAGAAATGCTGCTTTAAATGCAATTCTACGGTAATCCTGGTAACAATTCTTAAAAGTTAATGGTGTATTCGTGGGATTAAAATTTAATTTTTTTATTTAAAATTATTTTTTATATATTTTTAAATAAAAGACACCGCAATCACGCTTTTAAATACAATCACAGAAGAAAAAAAATATCTTTTCAAAATATCTCAGTAGCGCAGCTTTCATAGACCACAAGTTATTGTAAATACTAGCAACTACCAATTTATTTCAGATCCAGGCCGTAAATAAATAATTAATTATATCTTTAATTCACGTGGGGTCCACACAAAGGGCTGTAGAGGATAGACAACCAAAATAATAAGAGTGAAGAAGTTTCCCTTGCTTGCAGCCTATTATTATTACTACTATTATTTCCCCTTCTTTTTCTCTCCCTCCCTCCCTCCCTTCCGTCGGGATCCGAATTCTGAATTCTTCTTCTCAATCTCGGTACGTTACGTTATAATCTTACTCTGCTTTTCTTCTTTAAACAATTTATTTTTTAAATTGACCGGAATACGTTTTTTCCTCTTCAAAAGAAAAGAAATTGCAGATCATCGCGATGGCTAAAAGCTCGTTCAAGATGGAACATCCTCTCGGTTTGTATTCAAATATTTCTCTGATAAACCCTAACTTTTGTTTTTTTTGTTGTGATCTGTTTCAATCCTGAATAGTCGATTCATCTAGGGTTTAGATTTTGATTTCGGTGTGGAATTATTTAAAGATTGTGTTGTGTTGGATGGATGGATGGCAGAAAGGAGGCAGGCAGAAGCTGCTCGCATCAGAGAAAAATATCCTGATAGAATTCCTGTATGTTTGTTTTTAACCCATTATTGTGTGTTCATGTGTGTGCGGACGGCATGTCCTTTAGTTTGAAGCTAATATAAGTGATTGATTTTTGTAGGTGATTGTGGAAAGGGCTGAGAAGAGTGATGTCCCTGACATTGACAAGAAAAAGTTAGCCCTCCAAACTTTTTATTACCATGAATTATTGCTTAGTATTTTCTTTTTTGTAGAGTTATTTTACTGTTAAGTGAGTAATTGTGACTGTATGCTTAGATATCATGTATATTGGTCATATGCAGAGTCTGATTTGCTGTTCTGAAGGAATAGAATGGTGTAGTTTCTACATGTTACTCCTTCACCCTTACATTTATTGACCCTGAAATTGAATTTGTTAAACATGCGGTGAACATTACGGATTTGGGGCGTTATACCCTTTGGCTCCTATTTTGTTGTTGTGTGTTCTAAATCATGCTTAGGTTACATAAATGGCATGCGATTTATGTGAGATCAAAGCTTACGTGCTCATGTATTAACATCCTAGCTAAATGGTAATGAGAAACATAAATCTCTTTAAACTCTAGGTATTGCTGCATGGTTGGAAGGTGCTTAGTAGATTTATTGATGTGTGCTAACTAGCATATTTCACATATTATCGTTACTTTTTTTTTTTTTTGTCTTAATGGAAATTAATTTTTAACTTTGGGATGAGTAGATATTTGGTTCCTGCTGATCTCACTGTTGGCCAATTCGTGTACGTGGTCCGAAAAAGGATCAAGCTCAGTCCAGAGAAGGCTATTTTCATCTTCGTGAAGAACATTCTACCACCAACTGGTGAGATAACATTTAGTGCATTTTGATTCAAAAATTTATGAACATTGCCTGTGTTACGGATCTTGTGACCTGAAAATTGGTTGCATTGCTGCAGCTGCCATGATGTCAGCAATATATGAGGAAAACAAGGATGAAGATGGGTTCCTTTACATGAGCTACAGTGGTGAGAACACATTTGGGGTCTATTGAAATGCTACAATGGCGCATCTGTGTGTTCGAGCCATGCAAAAAAAAAAAAAAATTGAAGAATCTAGATTACTTGTAAATTCTTTACTGCCTCGGTTGTTTGCTGCTGTCTCCAAGTAACACTGGTCTCTGACTTTTCCTTTTATCTTCGGATAATTTGCTGTCTATATTAAGTAAATCACTTTTCTCCAATTTGCGTTCATGGCTGTTTATGTCAATTCTGCGCTGTGTGCATGGCTTGCAGTTCTCCCTGTGTTCTGGTGGATTTTGGATTATTTGCTTGACTGGTTATTTTACATTGATGCATGAACAAGGTCCCTTTAGAAAAAGAATGAATAAATTAATAAACGAGGCCCTGGGAATTGTTGGTTCAGATGATTTTCTTGTACAGTTTTTACTCTGTCAAATCAACCCAAACGACGTTGCTTTGTGCTGTTTCTGCTGAAAACTGTCTCCAACTGGCCCTAAGACATGGAAGTTTGGTTGGCTGGTCCAAGAAATCAAATTACAGGGATGGCATCTGACCAAATAATTCGAGATCGGATTAATTGAATTTTGAAGAGTTCGGAAGGGATCTTTCGCATAATGAAAAAAAAAAGAAAACATTTTTCATTTTTCATTGTAACAGAAAAAAGAAAGGAATATCGTATATAAATGTATCTCCACGGATTTGTAGATCATCCTGTCTAGGTCTTTTTTTAACCCCTCCGTTACCATCCAGCCTATTCCAGTATGCCATTTTTCAGTGCTCTACAAATTATTTTGAAGTCTTCTTCTGGTACTTGTTCTTGACCCATTTGATACCCACCGAAGTTCCACTCTTTACCTTCTGAGCAGCTGTCTTGGCCTTGTCGAGTCCTGTTGAAGCTGCTGCCTTGACCCCCGCCATCTTCTTGCTGGCGTTACCATTGTTATGCCCTATTTTCGCCATGAATTTCTCATCGTCTTCCTTGCTGAAACTTCCTGAACCCCACTGATCAGCCCAGCCTGGCGCCTTGCTTCCCATGCTTGTATTTTCTGCAGTTGTATCATAAAAAAGAACTGGATTTAATTCCAAGAAGAAGAAAAAAAAAGAATGAACTGGAACTGTAGTAACGTAAATTGCATGACACTGCACATCATGCTCTCGGTATCATTTCATTTAGAACTGACATGGATCGTATGCTTCCAGACCCATAACATTATGAACACAACGAAACTCCAAATCTACCAGTCAATACAGAAGTCATCTCCAGCCTAAATTTATGTTTTGGCAAAGCCCAATTCCCTTTACGAACAGAACCAATATCCCATCTCTCAATTTTATTTTTTTAATATTAACAGATCCGATCCAAAAACCTTAAATATATAATCTTGAACCAACTATGGAATTCAGTAATTCATCAAAATGATCAAAGAAGAAGAAGAAGAAGAAGAAAGAACAGCGATTTAGTTCTCTATTTTGCGTAGATCGTGTAAACATGAAATATTTACGTGCGTGTCAATAGAGAACAACAATATTGATAAGTATTTGTAACAATTTTAATCACAATTCAAGGATAAGAATTTCAATTTTTAAGAGAGATGCAGTTACAAATATATTCAAGACTCTTATAGGCATCATGAATCTAGACGAACAAACTATGAATTCGACAGCATAAAAAAGGAAATGAGTAATTTAAACAATTTGTATAATTAACAAGAGTTCATCCAAGCAGCATGACTGACAGACACTCTATGATTACAAAGTTCATATATATATATGAAAAATGAAACGTCGATCACATGAAGAACAGAAAAGATTGAGAAATGAAGGGCATAAACCATAAAATGAAACTCTAACCCTTGAAACACACAAAAGAATCTCAGAGAGAGTACCTTGGGGAAAGAGTTTGTGAGGAGTGAAATCAGCTGAATTTGATGCGAGGGTTTTTTTATGGGTTTGGATAATATCAAATTGGTTCTTGGGAAGGTTGAGAGAAAGTGCGAGCGTTTATGAAAATGTTTTGGGGGATCGCACGTTTTTATTCGTTGGCTTCTTAGCTGTATTACACGCATTCCATGTCTTGCACCGAGAGCTTGCTTTATAATGCGGCAATATATTTTTTTTAAAGTATTCTTTATTTTAAAATATATTAAAATAATATATTTTTTATTTTTTAATATTTAAAAAAATTAAAAAAAAAATTAAATCAGAAAAACAAACCACAGGATTAGGAAGTCATACCTTTATTTTATTCTTTTGAAAAAGTCATTTATGACCCTTTCCCCCCCTTTACTCAATCTCTGTTTTCTTTCCTTTTCTTAAATTGTGTTTGTTTGGTGAAAAATGTTTTAATAATAAAATATACTTTTTTAAAATATTAACTCATAGTATTCACTAAATACTATTATATATTAGTATGCAATTTCTTTTTATTTGAGCATATAAATTCTTAAATTTTATATAATCAAGTGTTTCTGTTAGATTTCGTTAAATATATATTGATATAATTGTTAATTGACATTATATATGAAGAAGTTTTATTTTCTTATATATATCATGTGGGACATATTTAATCAAGTTAAATAAGATTAAAAAAACAAAAAAATAGAAATTTATTCAAATTAAAATAAAATAAGAATAGAATATTATTTTTCCAAATAAAAAAAACGTAAATTGACTCAATTTTTATCCATATAAAAAATTTAATTATTACTAAAAATTAATAATTCCAGATACAAATTTATTGTAAAATTAAGTTTTTTTTTTCCGGTTTCCGCACCTGATTTATCATTTCGGGCCTCAATTCTTTGAATTCTAAATTTGCTTAATAATTTCAAAGGAGTTGATCATTAATTGGAAAAATAATGCAACCGGAAAAAAAGAAAAAAAAAACTTTGATGATAAAAAAAA
>Ga0307508_10005927_pt1 | contig 11532 bp, 13 predicted proteins | sample 9_EM_MG_FD_203089 | JGI IMG/M metagenome (GOLD analysis project Ga0307508, IMG submission 203089) | Populus trichocarpa ectomycorrhiza microbial communities from riparian zone in the Pacific Northwest, United States - 9_EM | ecosystem: Host-associated > Plants > Roots > Unclassified | place...
TCGTGATATTGTTTTCTTCTTTTCTTTCTTTTCTTTTCTACATATGGTTTGAGATATCGATGGCACGTGATTATGATTCTGGGGCCTGAGACTTCCCGTCTGCTGTGATGGAGCTTAGCCTTTCACGCGTCGTCTCCGGTCCTGCGGGTCCGAAGATACATCTACACACGTAACCACCCGGCCACGCTTCGCCGCCAATACATACCTCAGCCAACTCCCCGGAGCTCCGGAACGTGGGCGAGGCGTAGGAATGGGAGTCCAAAAGCAAGATCGGACGCGAGAGCGCACAGCCAAACGGCCTGGACATGTCGCACGGTACGGCGCCAACATCCCATAGCGGTGACGGACAGGCAGGCGAAAGGAGTCACCGATAAATCCCGCATCAAACCCATGGAAAAGCCGCTGCCGCCGATGATCCGCGAGCGAAAGGAACACAGTCGCAGAACGTTAGCGGACGGGCGCCGGCGTAGAGGCGAAGGCGGGGGTTTATATTATACACCGAGAGAAAGAGAGAAAGAGGAGGTGCAGACGGCCCTCACGACGCGTCACTCGATATGGTGGGCCTTGCCGCCTGAATCCTTTGCGGCTCGAGTTCACGGCCTGTTGTGGCGAAGCGGGGCGGGGCAGGGCGGGGGATTGCAGTGACCTCCGCCACGGAGAGAGGGCCGCATAGCTCCGGTCGGATGATGGATTTTCTGCTCCGCTGCATCCGCCGGAATTTGTGGCATGCACTCGCCACCTCGGACTTACCGGACTGGCAGACGGGGCGGTGTCACTGCTGGATGCTTACTCAGGACTGCCGTGTGTACCCCGCACCCTAGCTACTTCTTGGACGGAAGGAGCAAGGCGGAGGTTGTACGTACGGGTCGCAGGTGAGGATACCTGACAGCGGGCTGCCTGCGGATGCGGATCGGGAGAGCATCGGCGTCAGCATTCGAGCGCGCGAGACGGCCGGCCGGCGTAGAGCGACACTGCAATGGTATGTAGATGTTACTGGAGTCCATATGTTTTTATTTTTGGATTTTGGCGTTTTTTTTTCCCGTGGCCAAAAAGGAAGCAAAAGTAAAGACATACTCGAATACGATGACCCGTGTTCCTCCCGAGCGTCCTATGGATGGAGGCTTGTGTGCGTTGTGCGCCTCGGGAGTCGAGATCTCTGGAACGCCTCCACCCCGCAATCTGATATGTATATACACCTATATGCACTGCACTACCTGGGACCGCATCCGGAGGCAGCCACCGCAGTCGTGCAAGGAGGGAGGAGGCGGAGGGGACCCGGAGCCAGACGGGGAAAAAAAAACCTCTCTCCGCACCCGCCCGGCTTACTCTGCTTCTGCCTCTGTCCGCCTACAACCGGGGACACAGTTTCATCGTCAGATCGTCGAGTCGAGTCGTCAGGGGAGAATGTGTCGCCATCACCACCAGTGCCGCGGGAACCAAGATGGACGGACGGACGGCTGCCACGTCTCATGCGGAGTATCCGCACAGCACACACCTGAGCTCTATTTTCTCCTTTCTCTGCTGCCAGGACCCAGAAGGGACGGGAGAGGGACGGCTGGATGAGGCGAATGTATCGAGTTGGAGGGCGGACAGACGGACGGGAGGGGGGGAAGGCTAGTACGCAAGCGGGAGAGGTTTGCAGCTCGGTTAGGGGTACGGCGCACCACATCCACCGGGATAGCTGGTGCTGGAGTGCCACTTTTCTGCAGCGGGCTGGCTGGCTGGTTGGCTGGCTGATGGATGGTGTGTTCTCTGGCTGCGACGGTGAATGGAGTGGTCTTCACCGAAACTGCAATCGGGTTGGCTGACGGGATTGCTACGCATTTGGCTACGCAGGTTTGTTTCCGCTGGATGCGGGTAACTGTGCAACGGCGGGCGGATTTTGGGGGATGCACACTTGAAACGGACATGACTTTTGGGTCCGAGCAAATCACAGGACACCCCTTTTTTTCTCTCCATACATACCCATACGCACTTGGGATTTGCCGAGGAGACCCTTTCAGGTGGGGTGAGTGTGTAGACACACACGCGGCCATCTGCAAGTGCGCCATGGGCCAGCTGGAGACTGGAGCAGTGGCCGGAAGCACTCTCCTAACGATCCGGTCGGTATGTGGAGGCAACTGCTGGGCGGTCACGGAGAAATGCATTGCACATGCAGGAATTTGAGGTAAGACAGAATGGCCCCGTCGCTGGATGGTGATTGGACGGATGGATACATGGATAACATTGTTTCTCTGGGCTGCGTGGTCACAGATTTACTATCTGGAAACATTGACCATCACTCGCAAAGCCCCGTCTCCCGTCGGCTGTCGGCTGTAGTGTATGGCTCCTGGGAGATTTGAGGATGGTGGTGCTCTCCGAGGTGCGTACGTTGGTAGTGCGTAAGTGTGTTGAGGGCGGGGGCGGAGCCACGACCGCGTGGCGACTGGATCAACCGCATGTTGACGGAAAGAAGTGCTGGTTCGCGACGGATGAAAAGGAGCTGGGTAAGTGCCGTCCACGATTCCCTTTCCCGTCAGTAGGTCTCAGCACCACTGACTGCCAGGAGTGGCGGCTTTGTAATACGAAGCCGCACCACCCGCAGAAGATAGATAGCCCCGATGGTGAAAGCAACCCGCAACCCCCGGATCCTGCCCTCCGAATCCCACCAGGCCTTGACCGCGGGCAACATTCCGGTTCGCGAAGCCTGCTGTTTGCGGGTCTGCCGTATGCCATGCCCGCCCCCACCGTATCGCTTTGGCGCTGCAACTAAGCCCAAAACGCCTGAGAAGCACGTCGAGAGATGCTGCAGCGCGAGCTTCGCCTGTTGTTTGCGAGGCCTGCGCGTCCCTTCACCGGGACAACCTCAGTACGTGGACTAACACTCCAAGTGACTCCAGAACAGGGAGGCCAGAGCTGGATGCACCAAATAAAGCAACCGGCCGTCCGTCACCGCCACCACCCAGTTGGCGGGATATGAGATGCGTACGAGTGTGCAATAGTCGACGTTAGAGGCGTTTGTTCTAAGTCTGGTGGACTACTTGTGCGTGCGGTCGAATGAGGGCTTCGTATGTACATAGAGGGAATGAATCTCTAGTGGAAACAGACGCCCGCGCTGCAGTTCTCTCCGGGCCCGTGTGTAGAGGTTCAAAGTTCCATGCTTCGGCTGGCTTGGAGGGCTATGCCGCCGAGAAATGGCCTCCCTTCGGGCTCGCACCGCTTACTAGAGGCAGACATCACCCAGCGGACACTAGACCCCGTTAGTCCATCTCCATGCAGACAGCAAGAGGGGAGGAGGAAATGGACACATACACGGTCAATGGCGCCAACTGACGTGGGAAGTGCCCACGACCCAGTCACGCTCAGGATACATACACGCGCAGGGCCGAGAATCTCTGGCTGCAATCGGTTCCCACGAATCGGCTGTGGGGGCATGTCGAGGGGAAAGTGGTGATGATGTGGTCCGATCTGGAAAGATGCATGTATCTCTCTCGCAGTGGATGCCCACATGTGCTGCGAGCGCCTACAGGCGCGAGCCCAGTGGCTGGGGGACCTCTGCACGCAGGAGTCACCGTCTAGCGCTCTCTCGCCAGTATCTACGGATTACACCTCGGGCTCGCTCTGGAGAACGGCAAGTGCTGTACTGCACTTACCATCCCGGCTGCTGTCGAGAAATCTACGTATGTATCTACGCTCTCGGCTAACTAGCAGACCCCTCCCAGTGATGCTATCTACGTGCGATCTCGGAAAGCACCGTGGATGCAAGCATCTCGGTGACCCTGACGAGATGCTGCATGCGCTAACCTCCAGCAACCAAAGCTCACATATCCTGGCGACCGCTGTATTCACACGACCGACTCTCCTTCTCCCGCAGAGTCTAGGTGGAGACCCAAGCTGGAAACCAAACACAGAAGCGTGTGGACGGTGGGCCCCCACGCTGTCCTACCGATCGATGTCAGAAAAATGGCGCCCGGGGGTCCTCTCTGAGTGTGTTCGTGGCCGCGAAATCACCACCTGGCTCCTGGCTCCCCTCGTCCCACTCCATGGACGCTTTCCGTTCGTTTTGCAGATACTGACTGCACCGGAACCCTTCGTCTCATGACCGCTTGCGTCTGGGGAAGGAAGGAAGTGTGTACAGTACGTACCTAGGTCGGTTGGCTGAGAAGTTATTGCCTGCATCCCTCCACTCGAAGGGGGCCGGCAGAACCCCCCCCCTCCCCCACAGAGAAACACGGTCGTTGCTGGTCTCCCCCATTTGCATGTATGTATATCTGTTGCAAGCTTTTGAGAGTAATCGAGTGGCTATGGCGCCGCGCTGTCGCCACACCCAAAAAGCCTAGTTGGTCGGACGTGGCTATGCAACACACACATCCGTACCACAGCGAACCCTTGGCAACGTTTTTCTCGGAACCCGCTCTGACCCCGAAGAAGGGTGGCTGGTATGTGGGAGTTAACCAAAGGTAAATTAGTTTGTGTGTACGTACCGACGTACAATACTACATATGCGCAGTGAGCACTGGGTACCCGCGAGACGTGTTGGCGCTGTCGACAGGGCTGTCCGCTGAGCCTCTGAATCAGTCTATTTTTACCGTCCAAAGTTCGAACGATGCGCTGCGGGGTTGCGGGAGGAAGATAGCCGTGTTAACGGCTGACTACCCTCTGCGAAGTGGGAAAGAGAGAGGGGAATCGTTGATCGGATGGAGAGGTTGGTGGGTGAAATATCTGCTCTCGCATGTCGGTTGACGCCCGGTTGCAGGTGGGGATTGAGGAGACTGGCCCGACCAGCTGCCAGCAGCAGCGACATCTGGAGATCTGGGGGAGATATGATCGATCCAATGGTGGAGCGCGGTGGATCCGGAGAGGGTGCTGAACCCGCACACAGTCAGCTGCCGTGCATGTGCTGTAGCGATATCTATCCAAAAGTTATGCGATCTCTGTCTCTCGCTCGCCGTCCTGCAAACATCCGACCACCTAAGCGCTCGCAATGTGACTCCGTTCTCCCGCAGCATAGCACAGGCCCGTGATGGCATGTCGGTACCTACCCCTGCAATGGGTACTCTGGGACCCTCTGCTGGGCACTAGGCGTGCCATCGAGACCACAGCATGATGGCGGTGCCACTGTTGCTGATGCTGGTGATGGCGCCGCGCCCGGCTACGTAAGCGGAGACCATCGGGGCAACTTTCCGTCCTGATCAGGCCTCCCAATGGCAGCGGCAAGGAGAGGAGACTTCATTTGTTTCCCCTGGGACGTGGCGCAGTGCGTCTTTCGGGCGACAACCTAACGCCAAGCGAGTGGTGAGTACCGGACGGAGAAAGATTCTCCACCGACAGCACTTCGAGTTCCGAGATTCGAAGGGGCCCTTCGGCCGTGCTCCCGTCTGGGGCGTTTTTTTTTAATTTTTTTATTTTGATAGATAGTGGTCTAAATATGGAGTCGGACTAACTATCCGTGTTTAGACTGAGGAAATGGGTGTCGTGTGTGGTTTAGGCCGAACGTTTTGCCGAACAACGCTCATCTGCAGAGCTGGCTGGTCAGCAAGGTCGTCGGTACAGGCTTTCCGACCTTTTCCCGTCCGTCCGGTTAGAAGGGCCTGCACACAGACATTGGATGCATCGGACCAATCCATCGCGTACGGTGATCGAGTGAGAGCTGGCGCTGGAGGGTGATGACTGCCCAGACACCAATTGCCGGTCCCTTCGATTCGAGGCGGCAGCTATTCGGATCGTGAACGGCCGTTGGGCAGGTGTAGAGTACCCGCCCACGTACCTGTGCATTTGTGGGAGAATGGTTTGGAGAGACGACAGCTTTCTCGGCAGCATGCGGGTGAAGGCTGTATGTAAAGTGCAGTACTCATGCGTAGCAGCAGGAGTTTAGAGGATCAGTGAGCTGCTGTCACGTGCCGCTCCCTGGCAGCCGGCGTGTAACCGTGATGAGGAAGCGCGCTGGCGGCGAACTCAGACGCCGACTAGCCGGAGACCCCTGCACTCCCACTGGCGAACAGTGGGGGGAGTGTGGCGTTCGTCCCTCCTCAGTCGCACCCGGCCACACCTGCAACTGCTCCTGATCGTGCTCAGCCTTCCACCCAGGTGCACTCTACCCTCCTTCTCTTCCTTCCCCGTGATTCTTTCCTTCTTTTTCTCTCGAAACCAACCAAAGACCAAAGGCACCAAGAAAAGACCGTGCACGGACAGCTTCACAGCCTCTGCGCCTTGCGAATTTCGTCGCGCTAGTTAGTCTCTGCCAGAACAACAAACCAGGTGAGGCACTCCCGCCTCCTCTCGCCCTCGAAGCAAGCGAATCTCGTCCACCGCCACCGGCCCTTTTGCCGTCGTCCATCCCGTCCATCCAGTCCATCCATCGTCCACTCTATGAAAAGATGCTCTCCCCCTGTCGATTGCAAAAGTCAAAGCTGCGGTGGACAGGAAGTTGAGAACCACGCCACGATCATCTGGAGGGTGGTGGAGAGGCAGATTGATATATATCGTTATCGATATCGTCCTCGCCAAGAGCCAGCTGGGATGCGAAGGACGGGACAGACTCTTCTGCCCGACTCCATCCCACATGCTCCACCCCGCTCCACTCAATTCTGCTCCACTCCAGGCTCCTACGAAGAGTATGAAGAGTATCAAGAGTATGAAGAGTACAGCAGAGCACAGCAGAGCACAGCACAGCAGGGAGACGGCGTCGAGCACGCTCGGATACCGCTGTCCCCCGATTCTCCGCGAACTTCGGCTACAGGGAGTCAAGGCCCGGTTTGGGAAGGTCAGCAAAGGGTGGCGGTGCTGGGACCTGTCACTCACGAGTCGGTACAGACGATGCTGACGGGGACCAATTAACCGCGGCCAATCGGCCGATCATGACAAGCAACGCGCAGACGCCTCCAAATATCTTCACTTCCGTGCAGCCAAACCCCGCAACGCTCCAACCGCGAACGCGGGATGCAGAGAGAAAGAGGGCTACAGGGCAGTAATCAGTAGGCAAGAAGCATGAGCTTACCAGGAGGCATGCAGGCATGCAATTGTCGTCATCTGTGAAGAAAAACCGCCAAGTGTGGACATCTCCGACAGTCAGCACTGCAGCTCGCCGCCAATCCGATCGGTACAGCAGCTGAGACAAGCGCAACCACGAAACCGTCGCACGTGCCCCGTTCGAGGCGCACGCAGCGATCGCAGCAGCGGGCTAAGCGATGGCTGGAATCACCGGATGAGGGCGCAACACAGTCGAGCAACATGCAGCCGGCGGACGAACCAGCCAGCCAGCCAGTCCCCTGCTCGCCATGCTTCTGCGGCTACGGACTGTGGGGTCCCCCCCCCTTCTTCGACACCGCTCAATCAACGCAGGGCTCGTCCAACTCCCGACCAACCCATCGGACCGGCGCGGAGGGCTTCCCCGACGTTGGCCAGTGCTGGGTGCTGCTCTGCCATTGGGCGGGTCTACCGACGACGGGCCAGACTCCGTGTGGCATCCAGAGAAGCCAGAGTGGGATATCGGGGATATCGAGAATGTCTACACACCTGCGTGCCCACCTGCTCCATGTGGGGACAGAGTTCATACGCGCGTGGGGTCGCGGGTGTGTGGGTATCATGCCTGCTCTGCACAGTTGCGAATGGCACGCATAAAATGGTGCGAGACAATTGTCCGAAGAGCCATCCCATTCTACCGTCTGCCGGTCACCGCTGGATTCATATACTAGTTAACCGCTGCGTTGCTACACTGCGACACCACACTGCGCTACTATTTCAACACTGCTGAGCCTCGCCCAACAGCCCCGCCGCGACATCAGACCGGGCAAGTTATTCTGGAGACTGGAATAGAGTAGCAGGGTAGAGCAGCATGGGTGGAACAGAACAGAACGGAGAGGAGTGAGTGGATGTGGATCCATTACAGACAGACAGACATACATCCGGCGGACAGAGCACCTTACCAACACGATGCACTCTAATGTTGTCGCGGAACCCACCGGCACTGTTTGCTCTTTGATAGATGGGCGCGCGTTTCAACTGAGCTTATTGGCAACCAGCCAATCCGCTCACCAGTGCAGCCGGTTGGGGCTTTCTTGGAGCGGCGCGTCGAAAAGAAAAACAAACCACCCCTTCCCCAACATGGTGAATATGCAGGTGCTTAGCAAGATGCGGCTCATCGGGGCTACAAGGCAGCAATGCTTGGTCATCGCGGGAGTTACATGCGAACTAACTCCCTTGAGGAAGTCGTCCGCGGCTAGATACAGGCGCAGCGCAGGGCTGAATCCCCCCCCCATCTTGCTTTGCTCTCCTTCAAGAGTCTGGAATTCGACAGGACCACAACTTCGCACTGCTCTCTCGATACTATTATTAGCCCCCACTCACGTACGTACGTTGGACGGAGATTGATATCGCGTCTCGCAGTAAGTGGAGGAGAACGGGGCGGAGGAGTGGACGGTGTTTCCCCGGGGACCCTGACCACGGCCGGTGCTGAGCAGGTCAGGGGTGTGTATCTCGAAAAGACGGTTCGAATTCCATCTTTGGCCGTGGCTGTCCGAGCCGGGTATATGGCGGCTTCTGCGACTGTCCTGACCGACGCCTGCCGTGCTCCGTCAAACTCCCAGGCGGTCCGGTAGGATGATGCCGTTTTTCCTTCGGCCAGGAACCACCACGGTACGTCTGGCGGGAACTATTCGCGGCTTTCTTGGTCACAGTGTTCCAAAGGGGTGAGCTGCCATTCCTATTTGGCTCCGATGCGTTCGACAACCCGACACGGCGCCTGCCTGCGGGTGGGCGGTACTCCACCCCCTTCCTTAGTAGCTAGCCCGATCGCTCAGTCACGAGTGGCCTGAAGCAGATGGTCGAACCGTGAGTCAAGGGCTGCATGGAGCAGGGCCAGCCTGCTTCCCCCGTACGTAGCAGAAGGCGAGTCCAAAGAGACCCTCCTCCCCCATATCGGAACGGATGCCACCAGCCGACACTCCCCCCCATCCACACTAACCCCCCCTCCCGTTGACACATCTCCCTCCACCTTCAAGGATCTCAGCTACCCGGCTGCACCACCGTCACCGCCTCCACTATCATTACCTCCTCTACCACCTCCACCTCCACTCCGGAAAACCCAACGACGATTCCAAGCCGGTAACTTGCATCTGCTGGCTTATGCTTAATCTTTAGTGCAGGTTCTAAGTGCTGACCGTCGAAGCAAGGTTTCCTTTTGCCTGTAGCGTTGTCCCATCATGCCACTGCTAACGGGGATCGAAGGTTTGGGACCACGCTGGCACCGCCTCTCCTCGCGCGTCGGGACGTGACTCCTCGTGCAAGGAGAGTGGCTTTGGTGGATCCGGCGTCTTCCGCTCCCCCGCCCGGCGGATTGAGCCCCGGACTCAGATTATGTATGCCTGGGTGGGTGGGCGTGCGCTAGCTGCCACTGACCTCAGCAGAGTATTGACGATCATGCAGCGGACCAGGGGCCCCCAATGGGTTTAAACATCTGGGCTGGTATCACCTAGTATATGATCCAGTCGGATATCTCGCAATGTGGGGTTGCCGCCGTCTGGATTTCCCCCCAAACTGTTCTCCCCTTACAAACGACAACGGCTTCCGGGAATGCGATTGGGTGGGTTTGTTTCCTTACCTGAAGCAACCACAGATATAACAGTTCCCGAGCATCCAGCCTTCGACGGAAAGAAAGAAAGAGAGAAAAAAGAGTGTCGTCATCCTCCAACGCCCCGAACCCGTCAGCCCCTCGCTATCACTCGACAGCTCCGGCAGCTCCGGCAGCTACCCTATGTAAGCTACCACGAACGACTGCCAGAACCATTTGGAAGGCCGTGCCTGTGCTGACGCGTCCCTGAGAAGACGGATCGCGCCACCCAATACATCGCAGTCTTCTTAAACTTTAATGCCACCGCTGGCCATCACGAATATCAGGATCAAGAACGAACACCTTGACCGCGACCCATATACGCCCTATTGTGCATCGCCCCGCGCTGCGTTATCGGCTTCCCCTCGCATTCTCTCCCGTCACGCATACACCATGGAACCGGAGTGGGGCGCCTACAACTACACCACTCCCGGAGGTAGTAGCCACGCCTATCCTCCGCTCCACGCACAACCCTATCACCATCGCCACCACCACGAGCAGCCGCATCACCAGCCACCGGTCGGCGAAGCCGACTACATCGACTCGGCCTTGATGTATCTGCCCGTCACAACATCGTCGGTCTCAGACTCGTATTTCCCCACCGCGGACTACAGCTCGATATCACAGGCGCCGGGACTCTTGTCGCCTGGCTATCCACCGTATTCCAGTTCCTACGCCGCCTCACCGTCTTCACAGCACTCGGGCTACTCGAATTACTCCCACCAGCATGGGGTCACTCCCTCGCCGTATGCATCGCCGCACGACCCACACACGCATTCCCACTCCGCCGACCACCGCGCATCCACCTCGCCATATCCGCCTTCGGCGTCCCACTCGCCCAACTTCGCGTACACCCCCTCACCGTACGCTACTTCGCCCAACGACACGCCATCTCCGATCAGCTACGCGGAACCATCCTCGACGCTTGATCCGGAAATCATCACTTGCTTCTTCCCGGAGGGCGCCGGTCCGCGCAGTGCCACCCGGGTTCACACGTCCTCGCCATCCGGCGCGGTGGCGGCCTCTTTCGCGTGCGACTACCATTCGTGCACGAAAGCTTACCCCCGGCTGTGCGACCTCCGCAAGCACAAGAAACGCCACCTCAAGCCGTTTCCGTGCCCCGAGCCGACGTGCGACTCTCTGTTCTCGACGGAGAAGGACCGAGATCGACACACGAAGTCCAAGCACCGCAGGGAGGAGCATCTCGTGTGCGCCGTCTGCGGTCACCGGACAGCGCGGAAAGACAACATGCGGGACCACATTAAGCGGCGACACGGCGAGGGTGCGGTGGAGCGGATTATGAATGTCGTCATGGCTGCGAGCAACAGCGGTGGTGGCTAAAAGCTGCGTATCCCAATCCTCCGTACGAGTGCATTTGTTTTGGGTTTGTTTTCCGTTTTGTTTTTTCCCTCTCGGGTTTCTTTTTGTCTTGGGTTTCTTTTCCGGTGTTTTTTTTAGGCTTGGTTACGGAGCACGAATGCGCAGGTATATAGACGGGGGAACGGGCATGTCAACGGACTGGGTTTTTTTTCTATTTCTATTTCTTTTGGTTCTGGTTTTCACGGATCAGAGTGCCCGGAATCGGACTGGCCGCTTACTATTCTCTCTCGGAGCCATGGTCACTGTGAATTCTGCCGGTTGGGTCGGCGCAGCACACAGAGATGCGCGGCTGAGGGGTCATTGTTGTCGTGTGTCCACGGGTGAGAAAAAAAACTGTGCATGAGTATTCGGTCGGTCGGTCAGTCATTCATTCGTTATGTCATGCAAGTAAGCAGATAGAGTACCTGCATTACGCAGTAGGTAGGTTATGTAAGCACGTATCATAGGCGGACCCATCAAACAGTGGGGGACGAACGAGATACAGCATTGCGTTACCGTTTTCAGAGAACACCCTCGAGCGGGGGTGGGGGGGGGGGGGGGGGGGGGGGGAACCCCCAAATAAATGA
>Ga0307508_10005931_pt1 | contig 11528 bp, 12 predicted proteins | sample 9_EM_MG_FD_203089 | JGI IMG/M metagenome (GOLD analysis project Ga0307508, IMG submission 203089) | Populus trichocarpa ectomycorrhiza microbial communities from riparian zone in the Pacific Northwest, United States - 9_EM | ecosystem: Host-associated > Plants > Roots > Unclassified | place...
AACACATAGTTAGTTGGCCGCCGTCTGTTACCAGCCCTTCAGGGCGCAAAAAGCAGCTCCACGAAAGTCGATGAGGAGGCCAAAGCTTTGGGAGGACCGCGGGTGATTCTGGTCCGTGATGAGAAAACGAGGGAAGAGCTCCGGCCAAGTCTGGATGAATCCATTTTGGTTATGACAATCCTCGAGAGTAAAGGAATGGAATTCGATGACGTCATTCTCTACGATTTCTTCTCCACCAGCCCATATAAGTGGGATTACGGAATCCTGGAAGATATATTTGTCGATTATCACATCACTAGTAAGTACGCTTCATGACCCTTAGGCCCATCCCCTATACTGATCTTCACAATTTCTAGAGCATAAAGAAGGCTCAACTCCATGGGCGGCGCCGGAGAAAGTAGATATTGTGGGTTCTCTCCCCAGCATGTGTTGACTCAATTTGACTGATATATTTCAGGTCTTGTGCTCGGAACTGAAGGTACTTCATCGAATCTTGGTATTGCGACTTTGTGCTCACGATATAGCACCTCTACGTGGCGATCACCAGGACCCGCAGGCGGCTGTGGATAGTGGAGAGCAAAGAACCTGACTTACGGCCAATCGTCCGTCTATTCAACAGCATCGCACCAAAGATTTTGCACCGATACCCAGGCGAACTTCTCAGGGTTCTCCGGGACGATGACATTCCGGATGTGAGTGCGGTGCTTGACTATTAGGTCGGTATTTACAAGCTAAATTTACCAGATACACGAACTGAGTGCTCAGTTCATTTCGGCTGGTGGATCGGAACCTAATAGATGGAGAGAATTGGGATTTCAGCTGATGGAAAAGAAGGACTACTCCCAGGTATCTACCTGTTCGCTTGGTCTTGTCCGCCTTGTATTCAGCTGACATTATTCGTTTTCAAGGCAGCACGATGCTTCAGGAACTCCGGAGATCAACTCGAGGAAACTCTCGCATGTGCATATTTGGAGCGGCTCACCGCTTATAGGCTGAGGGCTGTGAATTCGAGAGACGCATGCATCGAAGCCCTCGGCAAAGCCTGCGATTTGTTCCTCAAAGCTGGGCGCGTTGACAAGGCAACAGAATGTCAAGTTGCCGCAGGAAATCTTCTGGCTGCTGCAAGTGAGCGTTGCACTTACAATCTCTTTGGAAAGATGAGTGATCACTGACAAGCCATTTAGAACTGTTGTCCAAGCACGGAAAACCGCAAGACGCCGCCTGGATGTTCATGGAAGCGGGTTCACCCAGATTGGCACTGGGTGAATACGTCAGAATTAATGACTATGAGAAGGCTCTGGCCACCTACTTTCAGTCTCAGCTCTTCACTGATGTGTCGAAGTTTTTTTCCCAGCTCGAAAAGAATGGCGGGCCGCAGGCCATCGCTTGGATGTTCGTGGATGCGAGGCCGCCCAAAAGGGCTAAGGACACATTCGCTGAAATGGGCGGAGATGAGGCACTAGCGAGTCGACTCTGCGCCGATGTGGCTGCAGTTTTCACTCAACTTGAATGGTAAAGTAGCCTCATTATCGGTTGCTCCATGTGGCCCTCCACTAATGTGTCCAAGCCTTCCGTTGAGCAAACAAAATTGCCGGAAACAGTACGCACGGCTACTCTATCTGCTACTCTCACCAAGACAAAGCGCCTTAAAACACTGGCAGAACGTCTGGATGTCCATTGGGCCTATGCTGTCCGGCGACTTGGTCAGTACAGCTAGACAGTCCGGGAAGCTAGACTACGTGGTGGAAATGGATGTTATCAGAGGAAGGTACCAAGATGCCTGTGTACTTGCGGCCAAAGTTGGGCTTGTCCGTGAAGCGTATTCACTATCCAAGCGTCCTGGCGTCACCCTGCCAGATCTGGAACTGACGAAGGTTGTCAACTATGTATACGCACAACGGATATGCGAACAGTCGAATTTCGAACCAAGAAGGTCCGGTAAAAAGGCTACAGCCCTGGAATCGCAGTGGCAGAGTGTTGCGGAATCCCTCGCGATATTCTCTCAAAAAGGGGAACCACCGGATGCTCGCTCCACGCAGATCGTGGCTCTCGATGAGGCTCTTGATGTCTTTCTGACTCTCCAGGTTCGTATCGATCCGTGGGCCCAATTCTTCTGAGCGTGTTTCTTCGATCTGACCTCTTTAGATTGCGAAGTTACTTCCAAAGGCTTCCCTTCAAAAACTACCAAACGCCTCTTGGGGTGTCATTGACAGAGCAGTTGATATTCTGCGCGGGATGTCAGACAAAATTCTGGGATCATCAGCAGTCCTCTTATTGCTGGGCATCTACCCTACCAATGACGGTAACTATATCGCCTTACCTTACTCTCCCGCAGAAATTGGTCCGAAAATCGACTTCCCTCTATCATACTACACTGGGGATCTGCATAGCGTCGCGGTCCGGTATGTTCTCGGCATCCTAGATGCAGCGGTTGCGGCCGTGGATCAAAAGCTCTGCCAACCGCATATGCAGCCGACGAGGAAGGTGGTCATCAGCGGACCAAAGGTTATCACTCAAGGCCAATCCGCAGCGATAAATGTGGGTCTGCATACTGGCGGGGTTATAGTTTTTCGGATGCTGATTCGATGGGAAGAGTTTATTGCGGCTCCATCAGACGTTCGCGGAAATTTCGGGAGTGTGCTCACAATTGCGATGTACCATACCCGGCAACTATCGCTGTATGAGCTCTCCAATCGTCTTCATGGAGTTGGCGCTAATGATATCAAGGGTACTTCTGGAAGCAGAGCTTGCTTCAACGGCTGACTTTCACGTCCTCGTGCGAACAAGACCCAAGTGTATTAGCTCTTCTGCGACATGAGCTGTCCTCACCCGCCTTTGAAGGCCTTCGCTGCGGGCTCCAGGAGTTCTTGCTATCCGCCGAGCCCGTCGTGGCGAGCGAAGGAGCGGTCGTTTTCGATGTCCTATCAGAAATTCTTGATAGGATGAGGTCGTCAGAGATCTTGGGTATCCTCAACCTGGTCCGCGGAAGAAGGGCTGGTTCTGATGCTTATAGGTATCGAGGATCTCTGGTACGCGTGCTATGAGGATGAGATCCGGTGCTCAGAAGGGCCAGAGCTAGCTGCGGCCTACCAGATTGTCACCTGCATTCGGGCTGTACGAGCGAGCACGACCGCGGGTGAATTTCCAGGGCCTTTTGTATGGAAACTCTTTACCCGCCCATGATTATTCGTACATTAGCGACTGTTATGCTAACCCCCGCATTTCTACAGAGCGAGAAAATGAATAAGTTGCTTTGCAAATTGGAGGACATTCAGGGGAGAACGGAGCCTAGTCACTTGTTTCACTCGGCTTCCGTCCTGTCGGTCTACGAAGAGCTGGTCATCTTATTGGTATGTATACCCATGGCCTCGGTATTACTAGCACTTCATCTGCTGACGAATGGCACAGCTTTTCCTGTCACGGCCTGTGCACTTTGCGCTCCCCAACTCCTGGATCGCGTTGCACCCGTCCTTGCGTCGCCTGGCGAAGATTCCCAGATTTGACTCGAAGCGGGAGACATACTGGTATCAACGCACGTTGACTAGGGTGGCCGCCATTCTATGCAAGCTCATAATGCGTATCGAAGGTGTTAGTGGCAGTGGTGGTGTTGGTGGTGGTGGGGACCATTGCATCTCGGCGGCAGACAGACTGGCGCGCCGTGGTGTCTTGGTGATCTGCATCGCCATTATCAACCTACAAGAGCTGGAGCCGCCTCCAATTGGTTACCACAGAATGTTGAGAGGTGCACAGAAGGTAAGAGCACCTACCTCTTCACATATGGAAATCGTTATTACGTACATATTCTTATTAGAAGTATGTGATAGGTGTTTGGCCTCAAAAGTTTGCGTCTGCACATCACAGCCTTCTGGAAGTGTCCGCTAGGCGGTTTTTTCTCGGCACTGGGTGGTCAATTTGCGGAACCTGAAGGTTACGGAGGTAAAGATTATCTGCAGGTATTGCTGACGAACGATAGCACTTGCTCTGCACAGCTGCCAATTTTCCGCCCAGGCTTCTCAAAACCAGTTCCGAGGCCGGAGCTGCAGGATTCGGACACTCCCGACCTGGCGAGAGGAAGGTTGAAAGCAGCGTACACGCTCATGGTCAACTACAGTTGGCGGCAGGGCCACCAGCAGCAGATAGATGTGAAATGGGAGTAGATTGGTAGTGGGATTGCTCGGCCGTTGGAGGTTTACTGGGAATGTCTGTGTGTTTTGGAATTTGGAAGTTTTTGTTTTGGGTGTTTCTGTGGGGAAATCATCTTTAAAAATTGAAGGATGCTCTTTTTTCTTCTTCAGAGACAAAAAGAGGGGAGGATTCTAGCTCGAGTAGGTACATAACTACTTAGTCAGCATGTGCCGACGATTTTCTCCGGGATAGTATTAAAGTCGGGTTGCTTGACATTGAAGGTTCTAAAAAATGCGCAAGTAACTAACGTTAGAACACGCCCGTTGGGCTTCCGACTGATTCAAAACCCGCCTTTCTAGCTAGGATATTTCCAAAAATACTGGGTGCAGTCCACTTGTCGATTGACTTGGAAATTAGTCAACTCTAGAGTCGCGGGTGTTGAGCAGTTAGGTTTGAGGCGGCCTTGGATTTAGCTGGATTTGCTTAACTCCGCAAGGTAAAATAATCGGCTCTCCTTAGGCTCACTTCAGGTATTAAAAACAACATACCCGGGAGAGCTATGTATGGATGGATACATGCATGTATTTAATGAAGGGACGACATTAATTGTCATACCTTGAAGTTATGGTGGGATCTCTCACGGAATCGGAAGAATAGGGTTCGGCCGTGATCCGCAGGGAGGGTTCGGATGTCAAGGCAGTGACTGGAGATCGATGTGGATATGCGCGGTAGGTCCGGTACGGACACAAAGGCCTGAGCCAGCAGTATCAGGAAGGACTGGAGATGTGGAGTAAAGGCCAATACGGCTGGGAATGCCTGAGGCAGCCATTGAAAGGCCCCGCATATAGCAAAATCTAGGGCGACACTGAGCTGAGTTTCCTTCCGTCGAGCGGCTAAGCTGACGCCGAACTTCCTTCCGTCGAGTGACCGATCCGACACCTGACACGTCCGCCAGGACGCCGACCTTCCTTTCGACTGAACTGACGACAGTCGTTTGTCGAGTGGACAAGCCTCCCGCCGAGCGAGTAAGCTGATGCCAGAAACACCTCGGAAAATCCGACTAAGTTCGATGCTATCCGACCTATCGTCACCAGACGGCCCAGTTTCACAAACATGCACCAAGTTATTACGGGTTGATATACTGGCAGTACTTGATGCGGACAAGAAAATAAAGAGACTGGATGACAAGCGGATTCCACCACCAGTGTACAGCGTCGCGGTAAGAAAAGTGAAGGTTTTTTTCTAGACGGACATCCTGCAGCAGAAGAACCCTAATAGAGGTTTGCTCTTCTGTTGTTACCAAAGACTTTGTACGCGACCAGTGAGCTCTCAAGTTCAGTCATTCGCTGGAGCAAAAGGAGAAGAATTTGCTGCAAGCTCTTCCAGCTGCCTTTGCTTGTGTCACAGTATGGCGTTGTTGTAGTTTTTGTTGCGGGCGCCGGCCGAGTTGGGCGACCGGGGCCAGAGTTAGGTGAGCAGAGCTGGGTAGCGCTCGATTGGGTATGGCGCCGTTCAGCAGCGAATTTTTTTTTCAATCATACGTGCAGCAGCGGAGATGAAGTGTCGTCCTGCCTTCCTTCATAACTTCTTCTTTACGCTCCATGAAGGAGGGTGTGGGAAGGAAGAGCGGTTGCTCCTCGTTCCCGGCAACCAGCTCCTCGCCCCTTTCGCCGCCATAGTCAAGATAGGCTACATATAAAAAAAAATGCTCCTCGCCCCCAGCATCTAGCTCCTCGGCCAATCTTGCCTCCTCTCCCCTTTCCTTTTTCCCCGCTACCGGAGTTCCCACTCCAACGCCTCGCACTGTGCGTCTTCCTCAGCCAGGGCCGGGGCCAGCTTCCCACATCCTTTTTTTTGTCTATTCATTGCTCGCATGCGACCTACCTAGATCATGGCGAGGTTATTTACAGTCCGTTTCCTGTCCGCTGTCCGCGCGCTGGCGGCCCATTGCAAGCCCCCCTTTGCCCTCCGCCCAGGCCTGTCCCAAGAAGCTGTGAGGCACACCAAGGAAATTACAAAAGAGAGAAAAGCGATCGTGGTTGTCGAAGGAAAGAACAAAGGAAAAAACACCGCCTAGACCGTTCCTGCGGACGCCATGAATTCAGGCGTGGGCAGGAACAGTGGAGTCCCCCCCGCACCCAGATCCTCCGCCCCCGCTCCCTGCTCCTCCAGCCACTCCCGCACCTCCAGTTTAGACACCGCGCTGACGGCGTCATCCTCCTCCGCCGGCACCCGCCTGCCCACGTCCGTGGTCGAGAGAAAGTCCAGCACCGCCAGGCTGCACCTACCGTCCGCCAGGAGGTCCCGGACCTTCCACCGGTCTTTCCACCTCCCGGTCACCTTCCTCACCTCCGCCCACAGGATCTTCTGCTGCGGCTTCCACTTGGGGCGCTCCTTAAAAAGGTGGTCCCGGGTCTGAGTTCGGTACCGGCACCAACACTGCGGGGTGGCTCGGTTCGTTGTCCAGTGGAGGTACCGTCCGGTCAGACAGTGCCTCGTCTTGATCTGGTAGAACCGCGAGGCGAGACTCTTGGTACTACCGGTCACCGCGCCGTCGGGCTTCTGGCTCTTTAGCATTCGGTACTTCGTCTTGGAGGTCCGGCCCCCAGCCCACTGGCGCGCTTCCACCCACTTCATTTCGGAGATCTCCCGCTTGAGGTTTGCGAGGGATCTCGGGAGAGGCATAGCCCGCACTTCCGACCGGCCGTTGTAATCGTAATTCAGCCATTCCACCCCGCGGGTGTCTGGCTCCTCCGCCGCGATCTTCGCCCACTCGTCGGCCTTTTCATTGCCCAACGATGCCCTTGTGGGCCGGGCACCACCGGATCTCAGTGGTGATGCCCGGCCTTGCCTTCCGCAGCGATGTGCCTCCTTGCCTGAAGGGCGTACTGCTGGCCGGGACCCGGTTCGTCCGATACCATCCTCCTGATGGCTGCCTGCGCATCTGAGAAGAGGGTGACTCGTTCCGGAATCGTGTTCCACTGTGATGCCGCTTGCAGCGCGCGGGCGAGAGCGGCGCACTCTGCGTCGTAGGCCTCCTGGTTGTAGCCCATTTGGGTTTTGACGCCCTTCCAGGTTCTGGCCGGCCTTCCATACCACTGCGTACCCAGTGGCTCCATCGTCGAGCCGCGACACATCCGTGAACATGGTGAGCCCGGGCCGGGGCTTCTCCGCCTCGGCTTTTGCCTCAGCCTCGTCCTCCTGGATTAGCTTTGCGTCGAGGGTTTCCGGTTCCTCGAGCAGGACTCAGCTTCCCACATCCGTGGTGGAGAGGAAGTCCAAGATCGGCTGGCTACAGCGTACGTTGGCGAAGAGTCCCGGATCGTGACCCGGTCTTACCTCTCCTGTCTCTCTTCGCACCTTGTCCCATAAGATCTTCTGCTGGTATTTCCAGCACGGGCAGTACTTGGAGAGGTGCTCCCGCGTCTGGTTCCCGCAGCGGCGCCACCAGCACTTAGCGGTGGGCTGCTTCTTCGTCCACGCGAAGTATTGGCCAGTGAGGCAGTGGCCCGTCTTCAACTGGCAGAACCTCGCGGTGAGCGCTTGTTGACGTTTGCTGGGCCCGAGTCCGGCTTCTGACGTAGTTCCCGGAGCCGGCTGTATCTGTATTTCTTCCTGGTAACCTTGGACTCTGCCCACGCCTTTGCTTCCTGCCACTTGACCTCTGTGATCGAGCGGTTTAAATGCGCCAGTGACCCGGGGAATCGTCGTCTTTGACCTGGGGGGTCTCCATACCGTCCAGGTCGGAGATGTTTCACGTCGTGAGCGTCTGGCTCATCTGTTGCCAGCTTCGCCCATTCATCCGCCTTCTCGCCCCGGAGCCGCTCCCTGGTACCCCCTTGTGCGCAGGGCACCAGCGAAGTTCGATCATTACTCCCGGCCTTCTCCGGTGGATGGTCGCAATGTGCTTCCTTGCCTCAAGGGCATATCTCTGGCCGGGGCCAGGTTCGTCTGAGCCCACCCCTCGAATTGCTGCTTGGGCGTCTGTATAGATGGCAATGCGCTGGTGGGCGAGTGGCCGGAGGGCAGCGGTTTCCAGCACTCGGGTGATAGCTGCACACTCAGCACCATAGGCTTCCTGTTAGAAGCCCATGTGAACACTGTGGCCCCTCCACTGCGGTCCGCTCTTCCAGGTACAGCGTAGCCCACTGCGCCCAAGCCCGATGCCACACACTGAAACTCCCTGGACTGGTCGCCCTCTGGGAGATTGCGAAGCCAGAGCCTGAATCGCATCCTCCAGTTGTTGAGCTGTGCCGAAGCGCCCCCGATTCTGGACTCCAGTGAGAGGTATTCTTGGTTGGTTGTCCGGAGTGCCCCTAGGGTCGCCCTGGCCTCCTGGATGGCCGGTATCTGCAAGTCCGCTGCCCGTCTGATGGTACTCTCGCTCAAGGGGTTCGAGTCGAGTTGAATTATTGGGGGTTAGTTTCGATTGACCGAGTGACAGCTATGGTTCCCGTACCTTCATCCGGTGCGTCTGTTCTGGTTCTCGTATGCTCCTTTGCAGCCAACACATCATGGGATGGAGCTTCGGAACATGTGAAGTCGAAGTCTAACTGGCTGCGATGTCCACGGCTAGTGCCGTCGAAGAACAGGAAGATGAGTTCCATGCTGAAGTAAACGATGAAGATGCTCCTGTTCCGGGCGGGGTGTAATCGTGTCGATAGTCTGGTCCGCTCGTCCCCACCCTTGGACGGCACCGCGATTCCTAGTGCTTGGACTGGATGGCATAGTTTGTGGGGTAAGTGTTGTCTCACAAACAACCATCACCGTCGCCGGTCCACCCAAAGCGATGAAGCAGTTTGTTTTCATGCACAATGCACTGGGTCGTGATAACTTTGTGTGTGACAGAGAGTCACTCATCCCAGTTGCGCAACGTACCATGCGAAAAAAATGATTAAACAAAAAAAAAGTTGCGCAACGCGCCCAATCAATTCATGCACCTGGGGAATGCACTGGCGTACATATCTCAGATGGGCGGTTTGACCTTTCCGCCGATCGGTCCCCACCTGTTTTATCTGTAAACCGGCGACACTACCCCGCATTCCGAGGGGTTTCGGTCGCCCGTCGTCTCAACAGAAACCTCCCACCTGTCGACGTAACTACAGAGCTCTACTCTTCTACGTGAACTAATACGAGCACAACGGAGCCTTCAAATCTCTCGACAGCTACTCCTGCGACCGAAACTCTAACTTCCCATTTCCCATCTCCCAGACGGAAAGGCATCAGCCAGGTTGCCTCAGATGGCGGACAATCGGTTCGTCGAGCTCATCTTTGAGTCCTCAGCTGCCAAATCGACCTTGGAATTCGCATACAAGTCATTAGCCGCGAGTCCACAACAGCTTTTCTCCCTCTTCCTCAGGAGGGACCCGGCAATGGAATTCGCCTCTGCGTTCCCGCTATATGCTAAACGGCTCTCAGACTTACTCTTGAAGGTGCCGGAGCGCTTTAATCAGCTCGGAGCTAAAGAGAAGGAAAAGCTACTATACGAAGAGACAGTGGGCGCCTTCATATTCACCCTGCTCCCGTGGATGCCCAATGATGCTGCCTCCCAGGAAGCTGTGGGGGATATCGTGATGGCATTCGTCCAGACAACGCGACCGGGAAGAGGTGGGACAGAGCTGCTCGGTGCGGAGTTGAAACGCGCCCCCGCGATGCTGAGACGACTCATTTCCAGTGGGCACTTGGCCTCTCATACCAACGAACCGTTCTTCGACAGTCTGGTCTTGGAAAACTGGGAGAGCTGGAGAGCGGTTGCCGGAGAACTTACCGCGAAATGTGGTAAACACCAGCAGGCAACGAGCCGGAAGGAAATGGTCGCATTCATCCAGTCATTTCCTTGCGATCAGTGTTCATCTGGGTCAACCGAGTCTCAGACACTGCTGCGCAGGGCTAATGCACACGGTATCGGCTATTCCACGAGAGCGTTTGAGAACTTGTTGGGGGAGCGGCTGGGGCCATGGAAGATTGTTATTTCGGCGCTTGCGGTCACGTCACTTAAGGAGAACGTCAACGAAGGTACTTACGCTCTCGTCCTCAGTGATTCGATCTCTAACATTGGGGCCGGCAAAGACCAGATGAGCCATATACAACACAATCTCTTGCAGCTTGCCTCCGGGGAGTGGGCACAGAGCTCTCTGCAACGAGCTCCAGATAGGGAACCCCCATACCGACTACCAGTGCACATGATCGAGTGCTCCGGGCATGCCATCATGTGGCAGGTTGATGGCGCTTTTGACGAACTGTATTACTGCACGATGCAAGTATTGAAAGGTGACATCTCCTGGGACTGGATAGGTCGCGCTCAGTATGTGGCTGACCATGATATTGCTTTCAGCATGGGCGATTTGTACCCTCAAGGTGTGTATATGCGGGTTCCATTATCAGCTCACTGCTTATCGATGGTGCAGGAAGTAGATGAGATTTGCTATTGGATCGCCAAAGCTCAGCAAGCTTACACTGAGGATCGAATTTCCGCCTGCGATGTGGACTACCCGACCGACCAAATGCGAGTTGTGTTTCCATCGCGTTTCCATAAGACCCCCAACGATTGCACCGACTTCACGGTGACGACACCCGATCCCTCAAGCAAGCCGGAGAAGTGCGCGATCGAGAGCTCGCCATTATTGGGTATGTAATCTCAGCGTCTGTTTAGCCGCTGGAACATTTTCGCTCACTTTGACTGAACCTCTAGGGAAATTCTTTAGCCTCACCACTACTGTTTTGGAAAACCACCACCGGGATGCTCTCTTTCCAGTTGATCCGTCAATGGAGGAGGTCCACATCATCAATCACTTCAAGAGTACGGCATTCATCCTAGCTAGAAGCGGGACAGGGAAAACGACGTGTTTGGTCTACAAGCTGGTTAGCAGATATCTGGCTAGTAGAGCTGAAGGCGAAGTCCCGGTTCGCCAAGTAGGTTTCACTTGACTATTTTGTCACGAAGGGGATTACGGTGACTGATGACAGCAACGAATTCAGTTGTTGCTCACTCGTTCGAGTGGGCTTGCCGAAAAGCTCAAGGGCTACACTCAACGGTTGATAGACACTCGACTAGGGACCACCGGCAGAGACTTGGCGTCTGACGAGCAGCAAAGAACCACCCCAGGTCACGAAGAGGGACGCACCTTAAAGGATTTCCTTTCCCTAACGGAAGAAGATTTTCCTTTGGTTTGCACATTCGATCATTTTCTCAGGCTTATGGAGAATTCCGTCAGGTAAGAATGCTCGCCGAAATTCGGTCTGCCAAAAATCGAATCCCATTAATTTAAGTAATCATTCAGGTTAGAAGCCATCAAGAAGGGAGATTATGTAGAAAGGATCTCTGCCGCGGGCTTTCGCCGACTCGACCCTACTCTCTTCGAATTGGAATATTGGAAACGCTTTCCCATTGCTCTAACCCGCAG
>Ga0307508_10005932_pt1 | contig 11528 bp, 10 predicted proteins | sample 9_EM_MG_FD_203089 | JGI IMG/M metagenome (GOLD analysis project Ga0307508, IMG submission 203089) | Populus trichocarpa ectomycorrhiza microbial communities from riparian zone in the Pacific Northwest, United States - 9_EM | ecosystem: Host-associated > Plants > Roots > Unclassified | place...
TGTATGTCTCTTTAGTTCCTTACATCAGACTCTAGGTATGTCATGTACTCTCCCATAGAGTGCAATCAAAGTTCCTTACATCGGACTCTAGCTACACAGTTCAGCTCCTTAACACTTTACTCGACCTCCAAGTGATGCTGGCAGAAGTAAATGCGCAGAAGATAGCAGGCAATGTGGCACAAGCATCATTGCCAAATGTCAGCCATCATCACTTGCTCAAGGGACCCAATTATCTGACTCCACATGTGTTAGAGCCATGCAACTCCAGGTCAACTCTGGAACTACTGGAGTTTTATGGATCTCAGATGGAACATTGGCTTCAGCTTATGTGCTGTGCCCTTGCTGTCATTCTAGTTTCATATTTTGAAAATGTTGGAGGAAGATTGAGAAAGGAAGAGAGATGACAAGGAGTTACTCAAGTTGATATTCAAGCTAAAGACTATAGTGGAGTATTCTAGGAGTTTATATATGGAGATAAAAGCAGATTAGTAATGGAGGTGAGTAAGACAAAAGATGGAATGTACAGTAACCAGAGCTGCACACTGGAGGGACAAATGCTGGAGTGGTGCACATAGCACAGAAATATCTAAGAGCAGAACTAATACTAAAGTAGAACAAGGAGAATATCATAATTGAATGTACAGGATAAATGGAGAGACGGAGAAAAGGTCCAGAGGTCATGTGATATTGATTGAGTAAGATAACACTGGAGATCACTTGATCACAAGTGGAGATGAGCCCAGAGGGCCAGAGTTGAACTTGAGTGTTATGGATATGACAGCATGCCACACCAACTGTCAGCCTTCAATGCTCACTCAAGGAGATCAACAATATGACTCTTCATGCTGGTCCTAGCAATCCCCTTACCACCAATCATGTCTTCAATGACACTCATGGCACTCCCTTTGACTTTAAGGTTGCTGAACTCAACCATCTTGTGTTACAGAAATCCCCTGGGTGGATGAGAGCAGTGAATGGGAGCTTCTCTTATTGTTAAATGATTGGTACATACATATCAGTCCAAAATTCTGTTTTCTCCTTGATTGCTTATGATGCTGTTGATTTCACTTCTTAGCTTTGTTTCCCTCAGAGTTTTGCCTTACATATGTCAGTTCTACTCTTCTCCATGGAACTCCTCATGCTGCTATTATTGTATGGTTTCCACATTTAATGTACTCTTACTGCATTTAGGCATCACCTCCTTTTTATGGTAATCTGTTATCATATATGGTTACTCCTTTCCTCTTTGGGACACTCTGTTCTTCTGATTGGCCTTTTGCCTTTCTATTCCCCACTTTGGACTCCTATTCAGAGTCTGCTCCATACTATATCAGGCATCCCTTGTACTAGATTGTTCCTTAGTTACTTCTATGCATTCCAGCATTATATCTAGCCTGATCCTCAAAGGGAACTGCCTCTTGAGAGACTTCTCTTATGCCTACTTGTGCTTCACTCTACTCTTCCCTCTCACTTCTGTGTGATGGGATCTCAAACTTAGTAGCATTCACATTGAGGACTTGAGTGTCCTTTGTTGTCAAACTCTTGCTTCATTGTCTCACTCAAACCCAAAGGCTAGGTTCAATGCTCAGCATTAAAATCCTGAGATGCCCACACTTCTCTCTCACTCACATGGAGAGTCTACATTTTTGCTCTATCTTAAGGCAAACAGACTTAAGGAAGACATTGGCTGGCAAGGAAACATTCTTGGCTGTATGCCTGCTAGTGCCATGACCATAATGGATAAGGCCTTTCAAGATATCCAAAAGCAATTAAGTGATGTCATGCCATGTGTTAGACTACCCTTTCATCAAGTCCTTATCCATTTTGGATGGCAGTTCTCAATGCAACTGTGCAATGAACTATTGGAATATTTACCAAAAGTACCACACTGCCAACAAGGACATGAAGGTTGCTAGGCTGGGCAATGCAAATGTCACCACAGAGGTATTCCTTTATCTTATCTTATCTTGTCTTGCCTCATTCCCCTTAACATGCATCATCAGTGTTTTATCTTCTCAATCACACATCTCACTCTTTTTAACCCATCATACATCTCACATATGTTATATGCTTCACCCTCATGTTTTACTCCTTATTTCACACAAGCATTGCTTGCTTCTCTTCCATTCTTTGATACATATGTTTCACTCATTTTTCATCTTCCCTTCCATTCTGCCACACACTGATATGTTGGCCTCATGTGTCTTATCTCCTTTTCCGCCCAGATTATTTCATATGATTACAACATGTACATATGATAGTTTAGTACTTAAAAGCCCAGTGCTCCACCAGGGAACCCCAGTCTGGTTCTCTTGGTGCTTTCCACTCAAGGATCATAAGGAGGACTCTTGAGGATCCAGTCCATCTTCATACTCTCTTCTCTCTGAGTCCAGGAATTCTTGCCAATCTAAGAGCTCAAGGCATTTGGGTTGTTTCAACATAAAGATGCAAAATGGAGTGATTAACTCAATTCTTCTATGCAAGCATACTTTTCTAATTTGGAAAATATCATGTGATGTTGACATCAGCTCTTGATGTCAAGGTGATATTTGCATGTGGCAATATGGTAGGAATTGTAGTTAAGCAAGGGGGATGTCTGCTCAGATATTATAATTTTCAAACAGTGGTGTTGGACTTTTCTTTTTCATACCTTAGCCAGGCCCTATGTTTTATTTTTGCAACAAGTTCAAAGACCATTCAAAGACCATTCTGACAACAGTCAGAGTGGTTCAGAGGCTCTTGAAATTTTGTATGAGGAACCCATACTGTATACAGGAACTCATATAGCATGCTATGTTTTGTAATATATGTAAGAGCTTCTTTGGGAACATAGTTGTTGGCAGTTTCATTGTTTGTTTTTATTTGATCTGTGCAGAAATTCCAGTATCCTTTATTGTTGGAGAGGAGCCTAAATTACTGTGACTCCAAAAACCATTGCAATACCTAACCCCAATCCGTGTGCTGCAATCATCTGTGGGAATGAAACTTAGCATTAGTCAGATGAACTTATGTACATTTCCCTGGCTACACATTGGTCCCTTGGTCATGTGATTTGGCCCAGGGGTGGTGGAGATATGACCCTTTTAAAATGACAACTGCATTGCAACAGTTTATTCACTTTTAATATAAAGTGGGTATTCAAGATATATCAATACTTGATGTGGCCTCCTTCAGATATAAACACTGCCAGACACCTCCTAACATACTTTTAGTCAAATTTTAACTGTCCTTAACTGGTATCTGCTCCACAAATCATAAATTTTGTTAGAGGAGTGTTTATGCTTTGCAAGCCTTTTCTTAAAATAGCCACAAAGGTTGCCAATGGGTTTGAGATCAGAATATTGTGCAGGCCATATCATAGACTGAAAATCCAACTGCTTTAGCCATTTCTTCATTTTTCTATAGATATGCTTGGTGTTATTATTCTGTTAAAAATGATGTTAGGAGGATCAAGATCATAATGCTGCAGGGTATTCAGCAGAATATCCTTCAAAATTCGAAGCTAAAGGTTCCCATCCATCCTACCCTCAACTAAGACAGCATCGCAAGCTCCCTACCAAGCCATACACCTTCATATATTACTAAACCATTAATTGGCTTTTATTACATTGATTTGTGTTCATTTGATCCTGAATGATTTATTTTCTTATATTATTAGACCATGCTATCTTATATAAACCCTCATAATTCAATTCAATGAGTATTGGCATTACTCAAACAGGCTTTATAATGCTTTATTAGAAGAAGAGGGTATTTGGACTTGATCACAGCCTGTATACAAATCTTATTCAAGTGCTGACACACTGTAGTAGTAGATAATGGTTAAGGACAACATTGGTAGATGTTTTGGTGACTTGAACAGGATTATTTCCTTTGCCAAAAGAGTTGAAATCAATAAAAAGATCAATATTAATAGGGGAATAAATGGATGGATGATCTCCAAGAATGTTTGGAAGCTCAAAATGCTCTTTGAAGTGAAGGCCAGAAATGGTGGATACATGAAAAGCTAGTGGTAGTAACAATGGAGTGAGCAAAGTGACTGTCATCAGCCATACAATAAACAATATTTTTTGTGGAGTAAAAAGGGAATTTTATGGTAATAATGGGTGGGAATGAAGAAGCATGTGGACTTTTTCAAACTCAGACATAATATATATCTATGTTTGTATAACCAAAGAATCTCCAATGTCATGTCATTTTATTAAGATCCCATTTTACTCAACAAAAGTGAATAAACTGTTGCAATGGAGTTGTCATTTTAAAAAGGTCATATCTCCACTGTCCAGGCCAAATCACATGGCCCAGGGACCGATTTGTAGCCAGGGGTATGTACATAATTTTGTCTGACTAATGCTAAGTGTCATTTCCATGGGTGATTGCAGCATGCTTCATGTGCTGGATTGGGGTTAGGCATTGCAATGGTTTTTGGAGTCACTGTATGAGGAGTCTACAATGATCCCATATTCACCATCTGATCACTATCTTGAGAGCATTCAAGCTCATCACAATCTCATCTTCAATTATCTTATTTTGTTTGTTCCTATCCTGGCCAATATACATACCACAAATAATAACTGCTGAAGTTTGATCAGCAGTGCCTAGGATAAATTGGACTAATCATGAGACTGATGCACTTATGGACTATCTTCACAAACATTGCTCAGAAGGTAACCTTGGAGGAAAATTCAAGGACACCACTTACAATGCAGCAGCCATGCATATCCAACTCTTTTACATTAGTGAAAAGCCCAAGGTCGGCAAAAGTATCAAAACAAAATGAAACACAATAAGTCTGCTTTATTGGAACTTAAAGATTATCAGTTGACTGTATATTGTAGGTTTGTACCACTTACACAATAATTTGTACCTGGGACAAGAAGTCAGGAGTACATATATTGAGATAATAACAAAGATGCAAATATTGAAGGACCTGCCACTCAGTCTATTTTCAATAGTTTTGTCAATCAGAAAATAGGTATTGCACATATCTCTCTATTCCAACCAAACACTAATCTCCCTCTATCAATACAATTAGTTCAAGGAATTCATGAACAAAGGATGGAAACATCTTGAGAAAATGAAGGACATCTTTCCAGAGGATGGTGCAACTGGCTTCCATGCATTTCAAGGATGGGCTGCACACTCTGCACAGCCTGTTGCTTAAAACAATAACAATAAAGTGACCAACCTGATTAATGCCACCACCACCCCACTGCTAGCCATGAATGTTCAACATGTTGCTGTTAGTGAGTGACTCATTGCTAATGTTATTGCATCTACTATGACTGCCATTAATTCCCTTCACACATCCACATTTCCCTCCATATTCTCTTTTTTAAATTCCACTCCCTGGTCATCTGACAAATGTCTGCTATCTACCTCTTTGTCCCCCAACAAGACAAACAATTCTTTTCTTTTCTCACCCCACCCCTACAAACTACTTGTTTCCACACCAACCACCTTCTTCATGTCTTTGAGCATGCAACCTGTTGCTAAGTGCAGCTGCACATCTGCTGATAGTCGTAGCAGGAAAAAAAATTGTGCTAAGCAAACATATGACAAGCATAGCCCTCCAACAGGTGGACTCCTCCATTTGTCACTTCAGTGACTCAGTTTATAAAACATTCAATGACCCTTTGGCAACCATTCAGGACATGTTGCCCATCCTCAACAAACTTGATAGCAAGTTGCACAGTGAGCATAAACATTTTATGTTCATTCATCTCTCAGATATCAAGAATGCCTCTGCTGCTGTCATTCTTTCAGGCCTTGCAGATGACAAAGCACACTTGGACTATATTTTCACTCTCTACAATGTGCATAATTCTGTAGTTTTGACTGGCACAACAGGTCCTAGCAGGCTTCTGGGAGATATTATGTTGTGATGTGTTTGTTTTACATGTTGTAGCTTATTGTACAGTGTACAATCAAAATGAAATTCTATTTCATTGTGAACAAGGGCACAAACTACAAGGACATAGTGTCAAATTCATCTGCCAAATCATTATCATTATCATTATCAGCCTGGTGACTTTGGAGTATGCTCTGATAGTCATCCCACATACATAGGCTGTGCAATGTTGTCACACATGACACCTGCATCACCATGATCAAGGTGCAGAGCCCCCATCTCTTCTGCAGCTTCATGTTCTTCATGAGCATGATCTGGCTCAAGCCCAGCAATACCTTTGTCATCATTGTTATAAATGTTATCTTCAAAGAAGTAATGGGTAAGGATAAAGTTGTGTAGACAGGCTAGAGTGGCCAGCAACTGGGATTGTGTCTCAACTTGAAGGCTGTATTTTTGCAAGGTGGTAGCGAATACCTTGGTAGGGAACAAGGAGTTGAGGTTGTAGTGGATAGCCAGCATCAGCAAGCAAGTATTTTCTATCTGGTATGTGTAGACCATTTGATGCTATAGTTGCATAGCATACAAAGAGTGCATTCTGGAAGAGATGGCCTTTCTGATTCTGATATTGTCCATGCAATGAGGCCAGTAGTGCAGCTGGGATATGGCTAATTGTCCCAATGGCATCTTTAAAGTATGGAATTCTTTTTGAATTCCTTCAGATCTTGGATGGAATGTATTCTCCAGTTGGGAACTGGATGTATATCTGGTAAAATCATGTGAAAGAAAACATAGTATCTTCTTGAAATACCTGTACAATGATTAAATTATCATGGTATAGAAAAAAAAGCCACCTACCAAGAAATACAGTGTCATTTGAATGTTGAAACCACTCCCTGACATGTTAGGTTGTCAGGCTGGTAATGCACATATACAGAAAGATAGACAATTGTCTTTTCAATGAGAAATGCTTGGAATTGGTGACCCCAAATGACTGTAATTTGCAAACAATCTGTAAAAATACCTCCAAGTTGCACACTCTAAGTTCTGATTGGATGCATTCAGGATGGCCATGGAGATGTTCCATGATCCATTGGTGGCCAGAAAGGATGAAGGTGTGATATGGAGTGGGTTGATGGATTCCAGATAGAATATGAAGAAGCATGATGTGAAGTACATGAATAACATTGAGAATGGGTTTGAAGAGTCTCTCTGCATTAGGAAACTGCACTGGTACATATAATCCCAGATGTTCCAGGTCTGACCTGGACCTGTATCCACACCAGGTACAAACCCATGGGAATGGGTATGTATCCATACCTGTGGGTTACACTGGGTCTTCACACAGTATGCCATCACTGTCACTTAACCACATAACCACCACTACCATTACCACACAAGCACATCAATGATGACAACCACAATGCCACCATGCCACCCCCATCCCCATCATACCACCATGTCACCAGAACAATAACAACAATGAGGCTGTGTCATCACCACCACCCCACCACCATCCCACCATGTCAATGACAGCAATGGCATGGTGTCACCATTTGTGCCAATGGAATGATAACATTGACAGCACAGTGTCACCATTCATGCCACCCAAATGATGATGATGATGACACTGTACCACCACCACCACCAATGGCATGCCACTGAAATGACAACATCAACATCAACATCAACATCAACAGAGGACAACCACAGTGCTGGCACATCAATGGCACCATGTGTGTACTTCCACTTGGAAGTTGATGTATGATGACTGCCATGAGCTCTCGGTGGAACAAGAGTGCATGACGGTCACCAGACATTGTTGCCCTCCTCTTCTTCTTCCTATTTCTACAGGTATCGAAACTTGTGCTGTGGGTATGGATATGGTGACCTGCATGAAATTGCTTTCATGCATGGCAAAGAATTTATTGACTTATGCAAGAGGTAGTATTTTTCTGTTCTCTATGAAGCAATTGCCTTGATACCCTGGAGCTAGATAACCCACAGTACAAGCTACCTACCTCTAATTTATTGGGATTTTCTATATATTGAACATGGAGATATTTCTTAAATCTTCCCTACTATACCCTTATTACACCAAATTTACATCTAGCTAACTATTTTCCATTTCTTAATAAATTGCTAACTATTTAGCTAAAGTACCAGAGTGACAAGTAGTCATGTGACCTACCCAAATCACATGATGCAAACCCAAACCAGCCTGCATAGCATACTCCATCCCCTCTAGCAAAGACAACTATATTTGGATAACTCTGCTAGGATAATTCTGGCATTAGTAAGCTTTTAGTCAGCTGATTTGTAAGCCACCAATCCTCTGATTGGCTGGTACAGCCACCTATATTTATGTATATAAAGAAGTACACTGTTGGACTAGAAATTATCAGATTCCACAGTAATCAGATCCTCTTTACAGAGCAGACCATTTGGCTCCCTTAAGAGGCAGTCTGACCAGGGCATCCCATTAAGACCTAGATAGGCAGGGCCCCCTTGAGTGGAATAAATAAGACTACAAGAACTACATACTACTAGGAGAACAGGACAAGTTCCTAGAAGTATTCCTTTGGGGGAAAACTCTATTTAGGCAACAAAGGTCATCTGGTCCCTATTAGTAAGCCATCTAAGGGTGCTGTGGTGCCTAAAAATAGGGCTATACTCTACTTCTCTAACCAAACTTGCTAACTCCTCAGTTGAACAATAAAATTGTGTTATGATAATTGTTAATGCTGAGGGTTGAACCTAGCCTTTGGGTGCAAGTGAGATGACGAAGCAAGAATTTCAATGACTAAGAATGCTCAAGTCCTGAATGTGAATGCTACTATGTTCAAGGTCCCATTGGACACAAGTGTGAGAGAAGAACAAAATGAAGCACAAGCAGATGCAAGAAGGATTTCTCAAGGAGCAATTCCTTTCAAGGATTGGGCTAGATACAATGCTGGATTGTGTAGAACTAACTAGAGAGATGATATAGTATATATAAGGGGTGCCTTATATAGTATGGAGTGGACTCTGAAGGGGAGTCCTAATCAGAAAACAAAAAGGTAAAGAAGTCAATCAGGAGAGGGTAGTGTCCATAAAAGGAAAACATACAACATCAGCAAATCCTGGGATTTGCTTTTCCCTTTGTTCATAGTGCTTCTCCCTTACTTCATAGTACCATAGTGCTGGACAGTACTGGACAGCCAACCTGGGTTTTTCTGATGAATGATTGGCTAAGAGGGAGTTCTGTGGAGAAGAGCAGAACCAGCACAAGTGGAACTTTGAGGACATGAGGCAAGGAACGAGGCTAAGAAGTGAAGTGAACCACATCAGAAGCAATTGAAGAGAAAACAGAATCAAAAGATTCTGTCTCATATCAGTTGCCTAATAACAAGAGTAGCTTCCATTTGCTACTCTCGTCCACCCAGGGAATTTCTGTAACATTACCTCCATTGTATATCTGAGGTGCCACCTCAGAAGGCTCCGTCAAGAATAGAGTTGGTGTCGTTACCTGAGTTGAATTGTCCAGTAATGGTAGAGAGGTCATTGTGTCCAGAGAAATGAAAAGGACAAAAGAATTGGATGTGGCTGGAGCAAGTAACATGGCAGAAGGGGTACATGTAGTTGGGGCAATTCTATCTGAAGTGATCCTCAGATCCACATTGGAAGCAGCAGAAATGATTTGGAGTACTATGGTTGTGGCCTTATTGTGGGGGGCGAGGATTTAACGCTCCAGTAGGGAGGGTGCTGCTATGAGTGGGGAAAGTGGGGTTGGGAACAGCTGTGGTGGAGATAGAGGTGTGGATGAGAGAGGCAGAGAGGACAGCTGAAACCACCCATCTGAGTCGCACAAGGTCAAGGGAGAGTGTTGTGGGGCATTGATATACTGCAGGGAATATGGTGTGAGGGCTTTTTGGCAGAGTGGGGACCACTGGCATGGGAGCAGTAACAGTGTCCTTGAAGGGGATGTCATTGATTCTGGAGTTAGGTGCAGAAGGAACAGAGGGGGACTCAGCTACAGGAGCTGTGGAATCTGCAAGGTACCAGTCCCACTGAGACTCAGAGAGTAGCATGACTGTTGTCCTAAGGAAGGACTGGAGAAGGTCTGCAGGAACACAGATCTTGAAAAATCGGCCAAACTAAGAAAGCATGGGGAGTTGCAAGACCTTGAACCACATGATGGCAAAACAGCTTGACCATCTCTGCATGGCAATAGTGGGTAGAAAGGTGGTGGTGATGAGGTTGACCTGCAAGTGCACATAATTATGATAGAGCTGGACGTAATTGTGGACAAGCAGCATGGTATGAAACTTGGAATTGCTTTCAATCATGATGAGCATGACCAGGCTTTCAAGGATCACAGCATGGAGGGCATGGGTGGTAGTGAGGGGAAGGCAGTCCAGGTGGACTGGGATGATGGTGGGGATGGAGGTCATGTCCAAGAGGGGTTTGGACAGCAACTGAAAAAGGGAATCCTTATATACCCTGGAAATAACTTCAAATGGGTATAGCCAAATTGGCAAATGAAGGTCTGATGGGGAAGGAACAGGCAGAGTGGCAAAGAAGTTACTGTGGAAAGGAAGCAACTCTGGTGGAAAGATCTGGACTGCAGTGAAGCAGCTGCGGAGAAGTGTCAGTGTGGGAAACTGAGGGGATAAAAGACAAGGGCAAGAGGGGGAATGATCAATGGAGTCCCATATGATTAAAACCACTCTCCTAGTCCTGGGCTTTGGCCTTCTCTGTGCTACTGTGCTCATAGTTCTGGGGATTCTGTCCACATGCTGGATGACTCTCAATTTGCAGGAGTAGGTTGTGGTACAGGGGACCCCAATCATGATGAGGGTTAAGTTTGGTGAGTGTCATTGCAAATGACTTTTCAGTGACCAGCTAATCTAGCTAGTGGGGAAAATGTTTGAGATGGTGGCTTATCTGCCACACTGGATTCACAACAGGAGGAAGGACTGGGAGGACTTTGGGGGGTTGGAGAAATGGCTACAATATAGTATCATGCAAAATGTGAACTTTGATTGGAGAGATGGGGAGACAAGTGGCTGGGGAGGTGGAGGATGGGAAAACAATATGGAGACCAAGGGAAATGGGAATGATGACAATTAAAGGGAGGTAACCATAGGAAAATCCTTGGATCTAGAAAGTTGTATGCTTGTAGAATGAAGCAGGCATGGCCTAGATGAGACTCAGGTTTCCAAATATCTCCAGCATGGGAGTAACCTTTTCAAGAAATCAAGTATTGTCATCGACTAGGAGATCCCCTGTGGGCATGGATGGTATTCACCTTGTATTCCTCTTCTCCTTTGATGAGTTTGCTAGGCTGGGAAATGAAGTTGGAACTGAACTCAGGTGTCTTGATGTATGCAGAGGAGAGAGGTGTGAAAGACTCCATGCATCTTCCAGGTAGAAGAGCAACAAAGGGGGTAGGTGTAGGGGGAGGTAACCTCAGAAATTTCAAAAGGACCTTCTCGTCAAGGGGCCAACTTTCAAGAGGAAAAGTTGATTTTCGGGTTGTGGAACTCTAGCAAAATGTTCACTCCTACTTTCCAAGGGGTAAATTTTGTTCCAATGCATTCTTTAACTGCCTGAGTGGCTTTAGCATAAGCAGTGGTAGCCCCTTTGCAAGCAGTATAGAGAAGTTCAAGATGTTTGTTGAGAGCAGGGAAGAATGTCT
>Ga0307508_10005934_pt1 | contig 11521 bp, 7 predicted proteins | sample 9_EM_MG_FD_203089 | JGI IMG/M metagenome (GOLD analysis project Ga0307508, IMG submission 203089) | Populus trichocarpa ectomycorrhiza microbial communities from riparian zone in the Pacific Northwest, United States - 9_EM | ecosystem: Host-associated > Plants > Roots > Unclassified | place...
ACGATATCCGCGACAAATTTACCATCGTACAACAATGGATGGAAGCGCAGAACGGGTTTGAATGGATAGTGCCCGATGGCGGCGTGGTTTGCTTTCCGCGTATCAAAAGACCGCAGGAGACAGACATCGATATGTTTTACGAAGTGCTGATGAAAGAATACGGTACTTATGTAGGCCCGGGTCACTGGTTTGAGATGCCGAGGCATTATATGCGCGTAGGTTTTGGATGGCCGTCCAAACAGGAATTAATAAACGGGCTGGACGCACTAAGTAAAAGCCTTGATGCGGCCCGTATTAAAAGTTCAGCACCACTTTACTAAACAACCGTAACCCGTTAAAGCCCATTTGCACAGAATCCCATGGACCGCCCGACTCATTATCGAAAGGCGAATACCTCGCCTGCGGGTTAACGCCCAAATCGGGATGCACGTTAAACAGGTTATCAGCCCCGGCAAATAAGCTCAGCTTTTTGGAGAACTTATAGGAAGCATACAGGTCCGTCGTTACCTTTCCATTGTAATTGAATACTTCCGGCAGGTTCACGGTGGGGTCCTTATCCGAAGGCACCTGCGGGTTGATGCCCGAACCGGCATAATCGCCTGTCCAGCCATAGCCCATCAGCGCTACCTTGCCGAAATACGTAAAGTGCGTGCCAAAGCCCCATTTGCGCATGCTGTAATCCAGCGCCAGCGAGAATTTGGCCCTGGGCGCGGAAGCTTTCAGGAACGCTTCTTCGCGGTCGCTGAAAAATGTTTTGCGGTGCAGGTAGCTATCATTCAGCAGACCCGGCACATTGACCGCATCTATATTCATATGCTGTATGTTGCCGGACAGCATTGCTTTAAAAGTATGCTTTCCCCAGCGCTTTGTATAATCTACCACGATATCAAGACCGTAATTGGTGGTGTTTACAGCATTGTCGAAAAACTGTGCCGTAGCCACACCCAGGTTCTGCAGCTGCGATGTTACGCTCACCGGTAGTGTGGTATCTGAGGCAAGGAAGAGGCCTGATAATACTATCCTGTCTTTTACTTTGATAAGATAGCCATCGAGGGTTATGGTGAGGCTGCTAACCGGTTTCCACGAAAAGCCAAGGCTCATGTTAAGCGAGGTTTCCTGCTTCAGGTTGGGGATACCGGCGGCTTTTGTAATAGGGTCGCCGTTATTGGCAATACGCGATTGCACCAGCGCGCCGTTGCTGAAGGAGGTAAGCGTATTGCTGAAATTGATTTGCTGCAGTGAGGGCGCACGATAGCCGGTACTGATAGAGCCCCGCAGGTTAAAATATTCGGCCAGCTTATAACGTGCGGCCAGTTTAGACGTATTTACATAGCCGAAGTCCGAATAGTTTTCAAAACGTACCGCCATATCGAGCAGCCACCGCCTGGTAATGTCCAGCTGTATGTCGGCATACATGGCCATGTTGGAACGGTTGGCTTTTATTTCGTCTGCCGGGCTAAACCCGGGGAAGCCCTGCGAGCCGGGCGCCTGCTGGAGGCCGAAAGTATTGGGATAGCCTTTGTAAGAACCCTCTTCGCCTTTATAGATGGAATAGCGCTCATACCGGTATTCCGCGCCAAGGGCCAATGTAAGCCCGTAGGCGAACTCCTTGTACGATTTGCTGAAGTCGAGGTTCAGCGTGTTTTGCAGAAAATTGAATCCGCCATCGTCAAAATGGGTAGGCGTGGTCACACCGATGAGGGAAGCGTTGAATGTTTTATCGCCGTAAAAATGAAAATCGTTTCTTCCCACCGTATTGCTCAGGTCCCAGGCCCAGTCGTCTCCCGTAGTCCCTTTTAATCCAAGCACCATCGATGCATCGGTAATATGCGTTTGTATATGCGGGTTGTAATATACTTCGCCGTCGATGGCCGTGCGCATGATGGAAGGCACATCAATCCGGTTGCCGGAAGAGGTGACCGGGAAGCGGTCGGGTTTGCCGCTCCAGTTTCTTGTATAAGCAAAGGCATCGGACGATTTGTAATTATATCCGCCAAAAGAATAGAAGGTCGTTTTACCCGCCTGCGATGCGGGCAGCTCCATATTGTACATCACCCCGCCCGTGGTTACAGAGCCATCGCCATAAGCCCGGCGCCCGCTATTAAGCGGTAATGCCTTTTCATGCGTGGATACATTGGTGTCGGAAACCTGGCGATAGGTCTTTCCCTGCGTAAGCAGGTCGAGCGATACATTGATAAAGCCGCCGCGTGCGCCCAGGGCAAACCCGCTGTTGACCGAAAAGGCATAGGTATTGCCGTCGAGCGGCTTGCCATAATAATATTGATTCGATGCCCTTGTCTGGTAAGCATTGTATTTTTTGTCGTAGTAGCCCGACCAGCCGGCATTGATAGTTGTATGGTTGACATCTTTTTTAAGAATGATATTGATAACTCCCGCCATGGCATCGGAGCCGTATTGGGCGGAGGCGCCGTCGCGCAATATCTCTATGCGGTCTACGGCCGCTTCGGGAAAGGCGTTGAGGTCGGAGCCCGAATTGCCCCTGCCCCTGGTGCCAAACAGGGCCACGAATGCCGTTTGGTGCCTTCTTTTGCCATTGATTAAAACCAGGCTCTGGTCGGGCCCCAGGCCGCGCAGGGTGCCCAGGTCGATATGGTCGGCGCCATCGGCGCCGCTTTGCTTGTTGTAGTTAAAGGAGGGGGCCGCAGCATTGAGCACCGAGGAAAGCTCCATTTTGGCGGTAGGCACATTGACCTGGTTGATATTGATGATATCTATGGGTACCGGCGTTTCGGTTTTTATACGTGGCACGCCCCGCGAGCCGACGAACACGATTTCCGTGAGCTCGGTAAGGTTGGTCTCAAGACCAATGTTGAAGCTGGTTTGATTGCCTACGGCAATGGTTTGGGTTTTGTAGCCGATGATGCTTATTTCCAGCTCATCTGTGGGTGCAGCGCCCAGGCTGAAGACCCCTTCTTTACTGGTGCTGACACCCTTGCCGGATGATTTCAGGCGTACCGACACGCCACCCAGGGGATCGCCCGATTTGGCGTCGGTTATTTTCCCCGTAATGGTTTGCTTTTGCGCCAACAGCAGTTGGGGCGACAACAGGATCGCCGCAATGATCAGGATTGCTTGTACGTTTCTCATGCACATCAGTTTCACTAAATATAAGAAATTATTCCCTGTCCGGGCATCATTCCAACCGCCTCATGATAGGGTTTTCCAACTATTTTCTTTTATTTTTGACCACTTATGCAAAAAATCATCGAAGGGGTCAGGGAGCTGTTTGCCGCGTACAGCAGTGAAAAAATAGAACGGCTCGAAAAACTGCCGCAGTCGGGCAGCGACCGCAATTATTTCCGTATCACCACACCCGTCCGCACCTTTATTGCTACTTATAACCACAACGTAAAGGAGAACAATACCTTTCTCAGGTTCAGCGGGCATTTCAGGAGCTGCGATTGCCCCGTGCCTGAAATATTCGCCATCAACGATGAGCAGACCATTTACCTGCAGGAAGACTTTGGTGACGAGTCGCTGCTCAGCAAGCTTGAGCAGCACGGGTACAACGAGTATGTGTTCGGCCTTTTTCAGCAAAGCCTGCGCGAGCTGGCCCGCCTGCAGATTACCGGCGGCGCCGGCATCGACTACAGCCTGTGCCTGACCGCCAAAGAGTTTGGCAAACAGGCCATCCTGTCGGACCTGCTTTATTTTAAGTACTATTTTCTCGATACCCTTAAATATGCATACGATAAGCAGGCGCTTATAGACGATTTCGAGGCGCTGAGCACCTACCTCACGCATACCGACAACAAGCATTTCATGTTTCGCGATTTCCAGAGCCGCAACGTGATGGTAAAAGAGGATAAAGTATATTTTATCGACTACCAGGGCGGTATGCGCGGTGCGCTGCAATACGATGTGGCTTCCCTGCTCTGGCAGGCCCGGGCTGAGCTGCCCGACGACTGGAAGAACCGCCTGCTGGAGTATTATATCGAAGAAGCCAATAAGATACTCGAAACGCCGGTCGATTCAGTCCTTTTTACTTCCCAATACAACGGCTATGTGCTCATACGCCTGCTGCAGGTATTGGGCGCCTATGGTTTCAGGGGATTGTTTGAGCGCAAGGCGCAGTTTCTTACCAGCATACCCCTGGCCCTGCGCAACCTGAAATGGTTTACCGAAAACGGCCGCATGGGTATCGCGGTGCCCGAATTTGATAAGTGCTTACGCTTTTGCGTAACCGACGACGTTATCGGCCGCTTCGACCCCCCGCGCGCCACCGATGCCACCCCATTGGTGGTTAAGATATGCAGCTTTTCCTATCGCAGCGGCATACCGCCCGCCGATGCCGCCAATGGCGGCGGCTTTGTATTCGACTGTCGCGGTCTGCACAATCCCGGTCGTTACGAAGAGTATAAAAAACTCACCGGGCGCGATAAGCCGGTAAAGGATTTCCTTGAGCAGCAAACAAAAATGCCCGACTTCCTTAACAGCGTATTTGATGTGGTTGATATTACGGTGACCGATTATATCAAACGGGATTTCGAAAGCCTGGTCATCAATTTCGGTTGTACCGGCGGCCAGCACCGCAGTGTATATGCCGCCGATGCGCTGGCACGACATTTAAGGAATAAATTCGGCGTGAAGATTGAGCTGAAGCACATTGTGCAGGATGGGAAGGATTGGAAGAATTAAAATAGTACAGATGAAAGCAATGATATTCGCCGCGGGCCTCGGTACCCGTTTTAAGCCCTGGACCGATAAGCACCCCAAGGCGCTGGCTATCGTAAACGGCAAGTCGTTGCTGCAGCGCAACATCGAATACCTGCAGCAATACGGTATTACAGAGGTGGTGGTCAACGTACATCATTTTGCCGATCAGATTATGGAAGCAGTAGAAAAAAATAATGGATGGGGCAGTCATATAACCATCAGCGACGAACGCGATGAGGTGCTTGAAACCGGCGGCGGTCTGCTCAAGGCAAGACCACTGCTCGACAACGGCGAGGCATTCGTTACCATCAATGTGGACATTCTTACCAACCTCAACCTGAAACGACTGATAGACTACCATAAAGACTACAAACCGCTTATTTCCTTTGGTGTAACCGGCAGGCCTACCTCCCGTTATTTTTTATTTGATGAGTATGATCGACTTTGCGGCTGGCGCAATAAAAAAACAGCCGAAGAACGTATTGCTATTCCCAAAAAAGAATTGGTGGAACGCGCCTATAGCTGCGTAGCCGTATTCGAGCCAGTTGTTTTTTCGCTCATCCGCCAACGCGGAAAATTTTCCATGGTAGACGTTTACCTTGACCTTGCCAAAGACCACCTCATACTGGGGTATGACCATACCGGCGACAAGCTCACCGATGTGGGAAAACCCGAATCCATCGCTGTGGCGGAAGCGCAATTTGAATAAACGGGTTGACATCTCTTTTCAAACGTTTGCATAAATTATTTCCCGTTTTTTACCGGAGGGTTTCTCAATAATTGTATATTTAACACTTAAATACACAATTGCTATGCCTTTTCGCCTGACATGTACAATCCCAATGGGAGGCCTGCGCGCCCTTGTTACAACCCGATTTTCCGCTTGTAGCTTATTTCTTTGTTTATTTGCCGGTAACCTGTTTGCCCAGGGACCTGCTTCGATTACGCTGAATATCGATAAGCCTGGTGCTGCCGTTAGTCCGCAGCTGTATGGACTGATGACCGAGGAAATCAACTATTCTTATGATGGCGGGTTATACGCTGAATTGATAAGGAACCGCATTTTTAAAGACAATCCTAAAGCGCCCGACCATTGGGCCGCTATACAGGAAGGTGACGCCAAAGCCACCATCAACCTCGATAATCGCCAGCCGGTTAATAATGCGCTGACCGTTTGCCTGCGGCTGGATGTGGAAAAACCGGGTACACGTGCCGGTATAGCCAACGACGGTTATTGGGGCATACCCGTAAAGCCGCAAACTACTTACCAGCTTAGTTTTTATGCCAAAACTTCCGCGGCGGACAATGCGCCTTTAATGGCCAGCATTGAAAGCGGTGACGGCGCCGTAAAATATGCTACAGCACAGGTGTCGGGCATCGGTAGCCAATGGCAGCGTTATACCGCCACGTTCACAACAGCTGCTAATATAAAACCAACGGCAGATACCCGTTTTGTTATCAGCACCACGCACGCCGGTACTTATTGGTTTAATCTTGTTTCGTTTTTTCCGCCTACTTATAATAACCGGCCCAATGGTAACCGTTCTGACATTATGGAGCTGTTGTCGGGCATGAAGCCCGCCTTTTTACGTTTTCCCGGCGGTAATTACCTCGAAGGCGATATGTTTTCCTCGCGCTACGACTGGAAGAAAACACTGGGTGGTATTGAAACGCGCCCCGGTCATCCCGGCTGCTGGAATTATCGCTCCTCGGATGGCATGGGATTGCTGGAATACCTTGAATGGTGTGAGGATTTAAAAATGGAGCCTGTGCTCGCAGTATTCGCCGGCTATGTGCTTAAAAGAGATTATCTCGAAGCGGGTCCCTTGTTACAACCTTTTGTAGATGAAGCGCTGGAAGAAATAGAATATGTAACCGGCGATGCCAGCACCAAATGGGGCAGCCGGCGTGCAAAAGACGGTCACCCCGCCCCCTTTAAGCTTACTTATGTAGAAGTAGGAAATGAAGACGGCTTTGATCTGTCGGATAGCTACGACGGCCGCTTCGCACAATTTTATGACGCCATCAAGGCCAAATACCCGCAGCTGCAGGTAATATCTACCGTGGGTGGTAAAGACTGGCTTGGTCAGCGCGTGAAGTTCACCCTGCGCAAGGCCGACGTGGTAGACGAGCATTACTACCGCAATGCCTGGGAAATGCAGGAAGATGCAGCGCACTATGACAATTACAGCCGCACCGGGTCGAAAGTTTTTGTGGGCGAATGGGCTACCCGCGAAGGAAGCCCTACCACCAATTTCAATGCCGCACTGGGCGATGCTGCGTGGATGACGGGCATGGAGCGTAACTCGGATATTGTGGTCATGTCGTGCTATGCGCCGCTTTTTGTGAATGTTAATCCCGGTGGCATGCAATGGAAATCGGATCTTATCGGATATAATTCACTGAGCGCTTATGGGTCGCCTTCCTATTATGCACAGAAAATGTTTAACCTGTATAAGGGCGACCAGGTGATACCAGCCACTGCAGCCAACATACCCACGCGCGAGCGTCCACTGTCGCAAAAGGACAGCGCCGCGGGCATGCAGCCCAAACAAATACCGGTTTTGTTTTATGTGGCTACCCGCGATACAAAAACAGGCACGGTATACCTGAAAGTGGTCAATGCAGGCGGTAGCCCGCAAACCGTAAAACTAGATATGAAGGGCGTTACAAAGGTGGTCTCCGGCGGTCAGCAAATTGTATTGAAAGCAGATAAACCCGAAGACACCAACAGCATCACCGAGCCTGAAAAGATTATTCCCGTGGCTTCGAAGACCACCGGTTTGGGGAAATCGTTTACCCGTGTGTTTCCTGCCTGGTCTATCACTATATTGCAGGTAGAAACCAAATAGTTAATGCTGTCACCCTGAGCTTGTCGAAGGGTAAAAATAACACCGGGATGAAAAAAATATTATTGAGCCTCCTGATAGCGCTTACTGTGCATGGCGCGGCAGGCGCACAAACAGCACCGCCGTTTTGGGCGGATATCGTAGCATTTAAAAAAGCCGATGCCGCACAGCCGCCGCCGGCGCATCCCATATTATTTGTGGGCAGCTCTTCCTTTACCAAATGGAAGGATGTCAACGATTATTTTCCTGGTTATCCCATTGTAAACCGTGGTTTCGGCGGCTCTACGCTGCCCGACGTTACCCGTTATTTTTACGATGTCATTCTTCCCTACCAGCCAAAGCAGGTGGTGATCTATTGCGGTGAAAATGATATTGCTTCTTCCGACAGTATCAGCGCCGGCCAGGTGGTGACGAGGTTTAAAACCCTGTATGGCATGATTCGCCAGAACCTGCCCGATGCAGTGGTGGATTTTGTTTCTATGAAAGCCAGCCCCAGCCGGGAAAAATATTTTACCAAACTGCGGGCTGCCAATGCCGCCATCAAGGCATTTTTAAAGAATGAGAAGAAAGCCGCTTTCATCGACATATATCCTGCTATGCTCGATGCGGCGGGCAAACCAAGGGAAGAGCTGTTTTTGGCAGATCGACTGCACATGAAACCGGAAGGGTATGCCATCTGGAAAAAGGTCATGCTGCCTTACCTGGTTAAATAGAAGGTGTATTGTTTTCGAGGTGATCAAATATATATTCCAGCTGCGATTCTTCCAGCACCAGCCTGGTGCTGCCGCCGTCGGCCGTTCGTTTCCATTTGATAAGACGTATATACCCGTCTTCTATTTCGATGCCAGTGATATCGCCGTCCATAAAGCAGCAGCAACCGCTGTTGAAATAGCTGGGCAGCGCATCGCTTTTTACAAATTGTTTTCCTGCATACTCCCTGCGCCGCGCTTCCAGCTCATCGGCGGTCTTTTTAATCAGCCGTTCATTGTTGGCAAGTTTGGCGGCTTCCAGCTGGTGCGTTAAGCGATCGATGTGATCGAGGGAGGCGAATACCGGCTTGTGCGTATGGCCGGCTATCAGCAGCAGCTGTTGCTGGGTGGCGCTCCATTCGTGCATGATGATATTGTGGGCGTCCACCAGCCCGAAAGAATCCGAAAGACTGTTGGTGCTTATTTCAAGAAAACGCTGGATGGGTGTCCAGATGGCGGCCACTACCCATTTGCTAAAGGCGTTGCCGTCGCTGCGCTCGTCGCCCTGGTGGCCGTGGGTGAGGAAGATGGACCATGTTTTATTGTTGTATTGCGTTTGTAATACCATTCCTTCATATACATGCAGGGTATTGCCGAATACTTTATCGAGGTAAAGCGTCTGCTGGAGGGGGTATTTCCATTCCAGGTCGTGGTTGCCGAAGATGCGGTAATAGCGGTTTTGCGTGAGGTATGCCGTTTCCTTTTCAAGCACAGGCTTATTTACTTTCATCACCGCATCGGGTGTGTTTTCCCAGAGCTCTTCGCAATCGCCCAGGTTGATAAAAGTGAAGTTATTGTCGTAATAATATTGCAGCGCGTTGGTATAGTTTTTCTCTGCCAGGCGGAAATCGTCTGCTTCGTCGCGTGTGCCCTTGTGCTGATCGGAAAAGATGATAAAGCGGCCGGTATTCAGATCGAAGGGTAGAAGGGGTCCCTGTTTTTCATTCCTGCCCGTGATATCGTACAGCAGCTTGCTCAGCGATATGAATACCTGCTCTTTTTTGGGTGCGGAAGAAACCCGGTCTGCCAGCCGGGCAACGGGTTTTTGGAGCAGGCGCTGGAGGGATTTGCGGAGCATAGGCGGCAAATTAAGGAACTATTAAAAATAGCATTCAATCGTGTATATTCTTATGTTTTTTATAGACCAACTTCATGCAATTTAAACGAAGTGTGTATAGTATGGGCATTGTTATTGTTTTAATGCCGATAAACTGCTCGCCGAAAGTAGGGAGTCATGGGACTATGTGTTTGAAAAAAATTACCACCTACCGGATTTAAAAGAGGTGGCACGGTACATTCAGCAAAATGGAAGCACAGCAACAGCTGCTGCTTGAACAGCAAAAGAAAATCGAGGCGCTCGAAAAGAAAATACAGGGTTCCCGGCTTATTAAAGAGTAAAGATAGATGATGCATTGCCGGATTTGTCTGAAGCCTTAGCATTACATTACGGCGGTTCCCCAGGAACCGCCGTTTACGTTTAAACCCCAAATTTACCCGGACAATAATGATTGAATATATAAGTGACGAATGTATATTTGGCGCGGTTATCGTCTCTAAGTAGCACTAGTATGGGCTGAATACAAAAAACAACCAATGCTTTTTAATTCATTCGAATTCTTACTTTTCTTACCCGTCGTTTTTATCCTTTACTGGTTCGTATTCAATAAAACGCTTAGATGGCAGAATGTGCTGATTTTAACCGCCAGTTACTTTTTTTATGGCTGGTGGAGCTGGAAGTTCATGTTATTGCTGGCGCTTAGCACCTTCCTGGATTATATGTATGGGTTTTCGGTTGCCTCTCCCAATCGGAAAAACGCCAAAATATTTCTATGGCTTAGCATCATCAATAATCTCGGTCTTTTAGGCGCATTCAAATATTATAACTTCTTTGCCACGGAATTTCAAAGAGGATTTGAGCTGTTGGGATTACATACCAACCCGGCGCTATTGAACGTGGTCCTGCCCGTTGGTATATCGTTTTATACCTTTCATGGCATGTCTTATGTGTTTGACATATACCGGGGAAAGCAAAAGCCCGTTGCTGATTTTGTTGATTACGCCGTATTCGTAGCTTTTTTCCCCCTGTTGGTGGCCGGTCCTATAGAGAGGGCCAATCACCTTTTGCCACAGGTTCAAAAACCACGCTTTTTCAACTATACCCAGGCCGTAGAGGGCTGCCGGTTGATTCTATGGGGCCTGGTCAAAAAAGTAGTTATTGCCGACAGCCTGGCTCAAATAGTCGACTATATGTTTGGCAACTACACTAACTTAAACGGTATTTCACTCATTGTAGGAGCTGTAACGTTTTCGTTCCAGATATATGGTGATTTCAGTGGTTATTCGGATATAGCCCTGGGAACGGCAAAACTATTCGGATTTGAACTGCTGAGTAATTTTAAGTTTCCCTATTTCTCGCGCGACATTGCTGAGTTTTGGCGCAGATGGCACATATCTCTTTCCTCATGGTTTAAGGACTACCTGTATATTCCCCTCGGAGGTTCTAAAGAAGGTAAGCTTAAAGCGGTTAGAAACACGTTTATTATTTTCCTTGTGAGTGGGTTCTGGCACGGGGCAAGCTGGAATTATATTGTTTGGGGCGGCATTCATGCCTGTGGATTCCTGCCGCTACTGCTTATGAAACGAAACCGCAAGCATGTAACCGATGTGGTAGCCCAAAACAGGCGCTTTCCCGCACTGAAAGAGCTATGGATGATGTGCGCTACATTCGTTTTTGTTACCATTGCCTGGATTTTTTTTCGTGCACACAGAATTGAAGAAGCGACAGGCTATATCAAACGGATAGTGTCAAGTTTATACAAGCAGCCTAAGCAGCTATTATCGGCGCCATCGGGGATGCAGGCATTTATTTACATTGTACCCCTTATTATCGTGGATTGGTCATTAAGAAGAGATGAAAGAAATCTAAAAAAACCCAGGTTTGCATTTTTAGTGTATACCCTATTGACGCTCCTGGTGGCATATAGTTTTTTTTCGAGGGAGGAAGCGAGTTCATTTATATATTTTCAATTTTAGAAGCATGAGAAAGTTTTTGCTAAAACTCGGCAGGTTAACAATAATCGCGGCATCGGTTTATATAGGAGCTGTTTTTTTAGTGCCTGCCCTTTTCAAAAAAGAAAGAACCCTTCCTTCCGTATATAAGAAAAACCTGGATAAATGCAGGATATTGATTGTAGGAGATTCCAGAGCGGACAGGCAGTTAAATCCCGGTGTGTTTTATGCTAAAAC
>Ga0307508_10005935_pt1 | contig 11519 bp, 9 predicted proteins | sample 9_EM_MG_FD_203089 | JGI IMG/M metagenome (GOLD analysis project Ga0307508, IMG submission 203089) | Populus trichocarpa ectomycorrhiza microbial communities from riparian zone in the Pacific Northwest, United States - 9_EM | ecosystem: Host-associated > Plants > Roots > Unclassified | place...
GTTCTCCCGCAGGAGCCGGACCGACGTGGCCGTCCTCCCGCAGGATTCTGGCTCGAGGGGCTATCTTTCCCGCAGGAATTCAGCCCGGTCTGTTCCTATCCGATCCCCGTTCGTTTGCAATCTTCTCCATCTATCCAGAGCCCTTCGGCCTCGGCCGGCTCCGTTGTCCCGGCCTAGACTCCCTGATTTCCCTTCGCCACGGCCTCAGCCTCCTCGCCCACAGCCACTGGATCCTCTCTATCTAGCTACGTACCCGGGACAAAACGTTCAGGTGTAACAGAGAGGGACTTCCACTCTAGTACAGCCTCGACTTTCTCCTGAGACATCTTGATCCCTTCTCTGCCGATCAAGTATCCCAGGAATTCCAGCTCGGTCTGCCGCCAGATGCACTTATCGGGGGATATGGCTAGCTTGTTCTCTCGTAACCTTCGGAGGACTTCTTCGACGATTTTATCGTTCTCCTCGACTGTCTTTGCATAGATGAGGAGGTCATCCATGTAGGCGAGAAGTCCGAGGTCAAGCATGTCCTGGAAGATATGGTTCATCATATCTTGGAAGGTTGCGGGGGCATTGCTTAAGCCGAAGGGCATGACGAGGAATTCGTATAGGCCATACCGTGTGCGAAAGGCGGTTTTCCATTCATCTCCCTCTTTGATCCGGATCAGGTGGAACCCATTCTTTAGGTCCATCTTGGTGAACCACTGGTCTCCCTGGATCCGATCCTGCAGTTCCTACATTAGAGGGAGGGGGTACCGGTTGGGGATCGTGATTCGGTTGATCCCTCGGTAGTCGACCCAGAGTCGAAGACCACGACCGTTTGGTTTGGGGACGAAGAGGATGGGTGATCCGGCGCTGGAGGTGGATCGCTGGATCTTCCCAGTCCTCAACATCTCCTTTAGCCATTCTCAGAGGGGTTCTAGTTCGTGCTCCGAGAGGGGGTAGATCCGTCCCCAGGGGGCCGATTCTCCTGCCCTGAGGTCGATGGCGTGGTCGTAGGAGCGGTGCCCCGGCAGCGCGTCGCCAGCTTCTTTTCCCATGATTTCGAGGAACTGCCGAAATTCTTCCGGTACCTGCTCCAGTGAGTCGTTGGCCGTCAAGTCTACGGCCGAGACATATCCAATGAACCTGGCCTCGGGGTGCGACAAAATGGACTCGTCGAGGCTCAGGGAGAATTCCTGGACCGCGGTTTTGGTCCCGAGGTCCAGGCAGGAGGGGGAGCTGAATCGGAGCTCAGGTGAATCCCAAGCACCTTGCGGGGGGTGCTTGGCGATCCACCAGATGGGGAGGAACGCGTCCACCTCAGGCTCCAGAGGGGATACCTCGAAGATTTCCTGGGTGAAGTGCTTTCGGTGTTGGAGGAGGATGGGATTGGTGTATTCGTGTCCGGCTCCTGGAACGATATCGCTGGTGAAGTTGCGGATGACGATGTCGGTTTTGTGTGTGAAGCACGGGATTGCCATCTTGTCAACAAAGGATTTGCTGATAAGGGCGGTTGAGCATCCCGTGTCAAGGAGGGCGTGGATGGTGGCTTGTTTTTTGTTCCAATGGACCACCATCTTCACGATCGGTCGGTTGCCGCAAAGTGGTTTCTCGGTGTTGTCGGGCGCGGCTAGCTCTCCGGGAGCCAGCTTTCTTTGTTATCTATCCTTCGACGTTCCAGCACTTGGTTCGTCCCGACCCTTCCGTTTCCGAGATGTTCCACAGACTATAGCAAAGGCTTCCGGGTGTGGTGTGCCCAGGCCTTTCAAAAATCCGCCTCATCCGACGGGTCGGCCCAGAAGGGGCCTTCTCGCATGTCCGAGTCTCCGGTTTTTGTGGCGGAGACTTTGGCCTGCTTCGGAGCGGGGGATTCAGTTGCCGGAGCATCGTCCGCCGAGCGCTTCCGTTTTCCTGCGCTGGACGCCGACACCGTGGTTCCCTTGGTAGGGAGAGGGGTGCCTTTCTTTGTTGCCTTGGTGTAGCATTCGGTGGTGTGGTGTCTTTTATCTCCATACCGCCAGCAACCGCTTTGGTTGTCCTTTTTGTGGGAGTCAATCTCCGCTTGGTCGACTCCTGCCAAGGCAGCACGGGCGTTCTCCCACACCCTTTCCTTTCCTGACCTTGAGGTCTGACCACCCGAGCCAGTCCTTCCTGACTGCTTGTGGTCTTCCTCTTTTCTGCCAGTGTTCCCGGACTTTCCTGACCTTTCGGTCTTCCCATGGCCCTTCCCGGAGCCCTGAGCATCCTTGTTTCCCCCACTCTCCTGCCGCCGCCGAGCTGCCTCCAGTCTCTTCCTCTTCTCCACATGGATTCCTGCCTCGTAGGTGGCAGTCAGGAAATCCCCGTCTTAGAGGAAGTCGAAGACGTTGTGGGCGAAGCGCATGTCCAGTATATCGCTGGGCATTGCATGGTCGATTTTCTCCTGGAGGCTCTCTCCCGTGACCCCTGCGTAGATGTTCAGGGCCCGGAACTCGACGAAGTAGGCCTTGATGTCTCCTTTGTAGCGGAGTTGGCCAATCTTCTCGAGGGCGTTGGCGGCTTCTCGTGAGTCCCGGAAGTCTGTCTGGATTGCCTCCGAATAGGCTCCCCAGGTGTCCCCAGTCCTTCGGGTGATCTTTCGGTGGTGGAGGTGCCAGGCTTTTGCGGTGCCTGTCAACCGGGTCCCGACCCAGGCGATCTTCTGGGCTTCCGACGTTCCCGGGTAGAAGCTGAGGTAGTCTTCTAGTGACTCCCACCAGGTGTTGAACGGCGTTGTGGGCTTGCCGTCATACTCCGATGGGTTTTCCATTTTTAGTCGGGACGCATAGACCGCCTCGGGTCTCAGTGGCTGAGGGCCAGCTCCTGCCTGAGCTGCCCGGATTCCTTCTCCGATCATGCGAGCGAGTCTTTCGGGGGTAAACTCGTCGTCATTATCGTCGTTCTTCCCTTCCTCCATGCCCTTTCCCTTTGGTTTGCGGGTCTCGGGCCCAGGGGTGGTGTAGAGGTCGGCGTCGTTGTGGACGCCGTTCTCAGATGGCTCGCTAGGAGCCAGGGAGATCTTCGGAGGTCGTGGTGGTGGTCCGGTGCCTCCTGATCCTCCAGCAGCGACCACAGGTTCCTCCGGGATGGCGGAAGGTCGGGTAGTCCTGCGGGCCGCTTGGAGGTAGGTCGGCTTCCGAGCCTTAAGCTCTTCAGCCTTCTTGCGGATGGCCGCGAGGTCGGCCTTGATTGCAGCATTGTCGGCTGCCAACTTCTCGGTGGTGGCCTGCTGGGTAGCAGCCCATTGCTCCACGTTGTGGTTGAAGTTGGCCTGCTCTTGGCGCCTTTGTCCATTGGCAGTCTGGATGAAGGCAAGGGCGTCGTTGAGCCTGGCGATCTGGAGACCTCGCTGGTGGTCGGCCATGGTGGTTTCCGCATTCTTCTCCATGATCGTTCGCAAGACATCTGCGGTGAACTGCTGCGAGGCGTTGGCAGTTCGCATCAGCTCTGTCTGGATCCATTCGTGGGACGCCGTGAAGTCGGCCTCCTGCTGGGAGTACAGGTATTGTACTGCTTCGCAGAGGACCTGGTAGTTTCGTTCGATCTCGATGACCTCGAGGTCAGTTCGATTCAACTTGTCGCCCAGGGCTCTCTTGAGTTCCCTGAGGTCTCGGTGGGCCTGTCGCTGTTGCTGGACCAGCAGGCGGACCCAGGCAGCGGGCTGCTGGATCTCGACAATATCGAGGGAGGGCCGAATACCATGGTAGATCTCGATCGCCGTTTGGGGTTGTTCGATCCTCAGCATGTCGACGTTCGAGGACGCGGCTGCGGGAGTCGAGGGGGTCGTCATTTTGCTAGTAGTTGTCTAGCCAATGACCTGTCCAGATGGAGAAGTCGTCTGTGTCTTCGTAGTCACAGATTTCTCTCAACTGATATCCGTCCAGGTCTGCACACTGATGGGAGAATGTGCAGAAATTCCAATACTCGGTGTACCAGTTCTGTGGGGTACAGTCTATGGCTTCTGTGGGGACGGGGTCTCCTTCGTCGTGTTCGTTCCAATAGTCTTCTTGGAGGATGGATTCGAACGAGGAGAAGGTTTGATCGAAGTGGTGGGTTGACTGGGGTTCGAAGATTCTGGAGAATTCGAAGTACCGGTCGTGGTCCAGTTCGAAGGAGGGCATGTATCTTCCATGAAGAATGCGAAAGTAGGGTGACTTTAGTCCTTAGATTATAGTGTGAGCCTGGGGTGTAGGAGTACACGGCAGGGGAGGTAAATCGAGAAGAAGTGAAGTAGATAGAAGAGTCAGTTTTCTTTCCGATAATTCACAGTGGAATAATCTAAGATTTGTTGTTCGGGGTGGTTGTGTTCGTGTTGAGCTTTCTTGCCGCGCTGGGAGCTCGGATATATGGCGAAGAAGGTAGTCAGGTGATCTCTCTTCGTACGCTGCTGGAGGGCGTGTGTCCGAGGGCGAGTTCCAGCATGGGGCGGAGAGGCCCGTTTGCACAGATCCCTTTCCTCGTGAGTCATGGCTGCTGCCTAGCTGAGGGGGACTTGTGCGCTCGCCACCATATGGGGGGCGTGGGTGAATACCTGGAGCTGATTGGTCCTGGTCGGTGATAGCGACAAGGATGCGTAGGCCGTCGGCTGTTTCGTGCAGAGGGATGTGGGGACTGCGTATTGGCGCACGGGGGAAGACCCGTGGGATAATGCCTCAGCGCACATGTGTTCCGCAGTCTAGCCCGCCTTGCAACTCCGGAGTTAAGATAGTGTACGTCCGTTACGGCCGTAGTCCTTAACCCCGTACCTTTATCTCCCGCCTAGACTCTCTCGGCCCTGCGTGTGCGCTATACTCTGCATATGGCATGCTATGACCCGCGAGGGTGGTTGTTCGTCAGAGATAGCGCTCGTGGCCGTTTCTTCCGTGGCAACTGCGTACGGCGCCCTGCCCGTACCAGCCCCTCACCGGAGTACACTGCGGACCCCCTCGTGACTATCCAACCCACCCGTGCTGTGCATTCGACTATGTAGTCGTTGCTCTCGGTCCGAGTGTTACGCTGACTTCCCAACACATGACTATGTACCATATACTCCCGTTGTCATCCCCGATCTACCAGGGTGTGACAATACTCCTCTCTTTCAGAGCTCGCCCCAGCCCGTAACTTTCACTCATGAAATCTCACTCGGCCTCCATACTCTGGTAGAGTCTGGCTAGTCATACTAATTGCATGTCTTGGGGTGTCACCAGTGCACTGGGTGTAATACTACCCCCTCCCTCACAAGGGTTCGTCCTCGGACCAAAGTTCATCAACCCTGACTGTTATTCCCTCCTTGTTAAAAACCAAAAAACCTAACATGTAGGAAAAAAAGAAAAACCTTCTCACAGATAAAACCAAAAAACCTTTAACCAAGGAAAACACAATTATCCACTACATCACACCATGTCCTCGGTGTCTTGTCAGCCATTAAAAACCTGGAACCCCTTATAGCTTCACCAGGAAAAGGTACTGACTCAACCTTGCAGTCTGTCCTTCGGATCCTTCGCCGTGTTGGGGTGCTTCCTGTGGAAGGTCCTAATCATCCCTTCCCCTGAGCCTAGAAAATGCTCCAAGGGTTCCTCCATCCAATTTTCCTCCTAGGAAAACCCCACCCAGTTTGTGAGGTACTTTACGTTGCCGTCCTGATCATGGGAACTTCCCATTATCTCATCAATCTCCCATTGACCTTCCTCGACATCAACAACCATCTCATCAGTCTCATTCCTAACCCTCTCAGGGTCAGCTGGAGCACAGCTTGTCTTGCTCGAAACACGATATGGTTCCAGCAATGAGACGTGAAATATGTTGTGGAGTCTCCACCGCCTTAGCAGCTTAAGTATTACCGCGTTCGGAGACACCACCTTTTCGATCTCGAATCGACCTTGCACCTTGTGATCGAGTTTCTTTGACGGATGCCAGGTTCTCAGATTCTTGCTGCTGAGCATCACGAGATCTCCGACCTTTATTTTGGGAGCCTCCTTGAACCTCTTGTCATAGTGAGGACTCATTCGTTCCCGGGTACACTCTAATGTCTTTTGCAAAACGCATGGACACTGACCATCCAATGCGTATAGTTCCTACCTGCCGGATTCATTGCCTGTATTTCTGCTGGCCATGATGTCCGTGGATGAAAACCATAGTTGGCGTAGAAAGGTGACAGCCCCGTGGCTGTAGTCACAGAGTTGTTGTAGGCGTATTCACCCATTGGCAACATCTCACTCCAGTTGTTCTGTTCATAGTTGCAGAACGTACGGAGGTAGGGTTCGATTGACTGATTGACCCTCTCGGTTTGGCCATCTGTTTGGGGATGGAATGCAGTTGACATGCCTCTTTTTATTTTTAGGACACCGGTAATAGTCTCCCAAAACTTAGAGGTGAAGTGCGCATCTCTGTCTGAGACGATGGTACTAGGCAACCCATGTAGCTGCCAGACTTCCCTAAGGAATATCCATGCTAGGTCAGGTGCCTTTTTTGCATCACTCTTCAGGGGTACAAAGTGAGCCATCTTTGTAAACCTATCAACAATTACCCAGATACTATCATGTCCATCGGACAATGGTAGGTCTGTGATGAAGTCCATTGAGATTGAGTCCCATGGTGCATACGGCACCTCTAGTGGCTGCAGGAGGCCTTACCGGGCGTGGCAAATTGCCTTGTCTTTTTGGCAGTCTTCACACGACCCAACATAGTCTCGTATCCAGCTGTCTATCTGGGGCCAGAAAAAGTTCCTTCGAACAAGTTCCACAGTCTTATCCTGCCCCATACGTCCTGCCACCAATGTGTCATGCTTCTTGCTCATGATCATTCTCTTCAACTCCAGGCTATCTGGAATATATAGACGTCCTTTGTAGTAAAGAGATCCATCCACATATTCCACATGATCACTTGGACTTTTGCTCATAGCCTTTTCGTATTCTACCATCCACTCTCGGTTGTCTTGTCCATAGGAGAAGACTTCCTCCAGCAGGCTTTGGTGGAATACAGCCTTGGGAATTGTTTGCATGCTGAGAGAAGACAGCACTACCTGGGCTCCGTCAACCGTAACAAGTTGATCGGGTCTTAACAGGTGATAAATTGGCTGGTTCTCGTTTTCTTCAGTGCTATCCCCCCCTTTCAAGGGATGGTACTCCGGCCGTCTAGATAGTGTATCAGGCTTTCCATTCTGAGTACCTGGACGATACACAATCTTGAAGTCATAACCTGCAAGTTCTTGTGCCCATCGAGCTTGACGCTGGTTTAACACCTTTGTCGTAGCTAAGTATTCCAGATTCTTATACTCTGTGTACATAATTATCTGAAATCGAGCACCCTCAAGATATCTTCTCCATTCTTTATATCAAGAAAAAAAGTCTGCATCCGGATGCACAGGCTGCGTCTGGACGCACCAGGCACTCGGGACGCTCTGGACACACCCTGTCAGTCCACATACCGCTCCCAAGGCGAAACACACAGGCAATGTGAATTCGGATGCAGCTCACCACTGCACCGTACGTCCGGACGCAGCTCGCCAGGGCACCATGTGTCTGGACGCAGATCACCACGGCATCTGCTTACCGGACAGACCGTGGCAGGGTATTTTCCTTCTGGATGCAGCCGTATCAGGGTATTTTCCTAGTGGACACATCCGGACGACACGTATCATGGCACCATGGTCACGCTGGCAGTCCAGGCGCAGAACATTGCAGCAAATACTCGCTTCGCATTCGCAAACACGCAGTGGGTTCCAGGCATAGTGACTGAATCCAGTTCTATTCTCTATATCTAATGTACATCTATATATGCTACTACCACACTTTGCGTTCCCAGCGGAAGCACCCAGCGTCACGTCCATCGCCGTGATCAAGTAGTAATGCTGTTTTGATGTGAGTAGCATTGCCCTGCATGTTGGAAACAAAGGAAACTTGGCAAATACGACATGACGCGATGAGCATGACACGATGAGCACGACGTGATGAGCACGACGCGATGAGTACGACGCGATGAGGAGGATGGCGATGAGGATGCCGGCGGTGAGGACGATAGAGAGTAGGATGCGGAGAGTATGATGGCAAGTAAGACACAGCAGGTATGATGGCGATTATGATGACAAGTAAGACGCGGCGAGAATGATGGTGAGTATGATGGTGAGCTTTGTGACATGGTTAGCAGAACTCTCAGAGTGACAGAGACACCAGGGAGTTGTACAATACAAAGTGACGAGTACGATGTCAATGAGGGTGCCGGTGGCGAGGACGACAGCAAGTAGGATGTGGTGGGTATAATGGCAAGAAAGATTCGATGAGTATGATGTCGATGCAAAGCGTCAAGCTATTACTAACACTTGCACTTCTGTAAGGTTTAGCTCGCTCATCGCTCCTGGACCCCTATTTTCTTCTCCTTCACCTCATCGTACGTACTCGCCACCATCAAACATGTTTTACTCGTCGACATTTTCCTCATCGACATCTTACTCGTTGCACCTTTCTCGGTACGTTACTCACCACCATCCTCAAACTCATCGACAATCCTCCTCGTTGACATCGTACTCATCACGTTGTATTGTACAACTTCCCGCTGTCTGTCAGAGCTGTGCTAACCATGTCACAAAGCTCGCCATCATGCTCGTCATGTCTTTCTCGCCATTATACCTGCTGCATCCTACTCGCTATCGTCCTCACCACTGGAACTCTCATTGACATCGTACTTGTCACTTTGTATTGTACAACTTTCCGGTGTCTCTGTCACTCTGAGAGTTGCGCTAACCATGTCACAAAGCTCGCCATCATACTCGCCGTCATTCCCGCCGCGTCTTACTTGTTATCATAATCGCCATTATACCTGCCGCATTTTCATCGGGAAAAAATAATTCTGCGTTAGGAGCGTATACTGGCATCCAACGCATTGAATGGTTTTGGCACTACCTCCCACTTGTAAATGATGGGGCGCTGTGTGGTAAGCATTGCAATGTAAGATCTCGCACTGGCGACTGGATGCCCATCAACTTCGTTTACATGCAGAGGCGTGTTAATCAGTGCTAACTCCCTACTGCGAACGATTTTTCTGCGTGTAGACAATACTTGTGGTGTGGCGATGACCATTCCCACCATCTTCGTTTACACGCAAAAGCATATTAATCAGCGCTAACTCCTTGCTGCGAACGATTTTACTGTTTGTAGATGATTTTTTTCACTTGCAGCGTGGTGATGCCAACGCCCTCTGGCTGCTCTGCTATTCGCAGCATGGTACTTGCAACGGGAACCTAGAACTATATATGCCGCTCACGACCTGTGAACGCAATATTGCACGTACCAATGGATGCCCCTCTTGAATTCTAACGACTCAGTTGTATTGCTATTTATGCATACTATGTAAGAAACAACATCCTGCTCAGAAAGCACTATATGTTAAAGCACTGACATTATCTATCGATTTGTCGGCCGCCACCGTAGAAACCATTTTGCTCTGGAGCATATGATGAGTACCATGAGTGATGAGGGGAATATGGCAAGTGAATCTGGCGAATACAGCGACCAATGCGACGAATCTAAGGAAACAAGACAGCGAATCCAGCGAGCGAATCTAGGAGATTCAGCAAGAGAATGAGTAAGAGAATCCATCGAGCGAATCCAGCAAGTGGGTCCTGCAGGAGAATCTAGAAAGTCAATCAGCAAGAGAATCAGCAAGAGAATCAGCAAGAGAATCAGCAAGAGAATCAGCAAGAGAATGAGTAAGAGAATCCAGTGAGAGAATCCAGCAAGCGAATCCAGCGAGCGAAGCCAGCGAGAGAATCTAGTACGGAAATCTGCAAGAGAATGAGTAAGAGAATCCAGCGAGAGAATCCATCGAGTGAATCCATCAAGCGAATCCAGCCAGCGAATCCAGCGAGAGAATCTAGTAAGAGAATCAGCAAGAGATTGAGTAAGAGAATCCAGCGAGAGAAGCAAGCGAGCAAATCCAGTGTGACACTGGGGTTGTATCGTAACCGGAGTGTGGAGAGAATCAAAGGTAATCAGGCTACTGTCGATAATTCACAACGGAATAATCTTACATCTTGTATGTGGGTTTCATTGGTAGTGTTCGGTCTGTCTTCTCTCTCATTGGGGCAAGAAAGGTCGACATATATAGGCACAGGGTGGGGTGAGATCTGGTGACTCGGGCTAACTATTCCTCCAAGGTCGATGGACCCCCACCTGAGTGTGAGCCTGTCTGAGACTCCTATTGGTCCTGGTTGGTACTGGCGATAAGGTGAGAGGCCAGGTCCAATTGGCACCGTGGAATTCCCTCAGTTCTAGACTGAGTTCTTTTCGCGGCCCGGTAGCTGTCTGGAGCTGGGTGGCTATGACAAACGAGCTCTTGGAAGAGTCTCGACCGAGCACTCTGGCGAGTCTCGTCCTAGCACCTTCCCTCTCACGTCTCCAGTTTGCCGTGGCCCCCTCTCCGGAATTAATCCTTACTACTGATTGGTAGCTGTAACCTTTAACTCCGTTCTTATCTCCCGCCTAGACTCTCTAAGGTCCACCTATGAAAATAGCTAGCTACCAGTATGTGTCTTCCTTTGGTACGTACCTCTCTAAGGATACGTCCTTCCCTCCGCTACGTACCGGAGTACGTACCATCCTGTGATATTCCAGTGTAACACTACCTTCCCCTCCTCTTAGCTTCGTCCCGAAGCTAGGTATATTTTCCTATAGAAGTAGCCTGCCTCTTTCTGACTTTAAGTATTGCCGGACATAACGCTTGCCCGCTGAATGCAGTCCTCCACCCCTGCATCCCTCCCAATCGCTGGCGAGCCGCTTGATGCTGGGGAGCCTCAGATGATTGGGCCCTCAGAGTAGGCCGGTACGCAGTCTTACTATCATGATGAAATTTGATCGTGTCGCGCATTTGCTATGACTGCTTCCCATACTCAAGTTCTGGAGTCGACAGGTCGCAGAGGGACAGCAGAGGCATGGTATCCTTCATGGCTAGTCCGGTAACCCGAAAGTGACTGGGCCTGATCTAGAGCTCTACAGTGTAGGTAGGAGTGACCGCGCCTTATTCGGGGATCGCATAACCGCCATGCTTGCTCTGTCGCCGGTTCCGTTTTGGGGTAAGGACAATATGACCGTACTGGAGCGCATCAGGTTTCTTTGGGTTGATTCGAGCCTTCTGTCGGACGCTCGGTCAGCGGTTTTTTGTGGGTACCCCAGAGGCGGGTCTTTTTGTTGGTTTGTAATGCTTTGGTACTGAAGTCCTCTGCCCCTTCAGCACACTACTGCCAGGTCCTCGCTGGAACTGGTCTAGCCTCCGGGAGCCGGTAGTCCCTTGGCACGTTAGGTTTCCGTCGATGAAACTCTTCGAGTTTCTCCAAACTGCCTACCGAAAAGTTGTCTTATAGTTCTTCCGTCCAATCCTTACGGTCCGGATAGTCGAGCTATCTGACTTTTTTTTTTTTTTTTTGTTTATTCATTACTCGTGTGCGACCTATGGAGATCATGACGAGATTATGTACAGTCCGTTTCCTGTCCGCTGTCCGCGCAGTGGCGGCTCGTCGCTAGCACCCCATCGCCCACCCCCCAGGCCGGTCC
>Ga0307508_10005937_pt1 | contig 11519 bp, 8 predicted proteins | sample 9_EM_MG_FD_203089 | JGI IMG/M metagenome (GOLD analysis project Ga0307508, IMG submission 203089) | Populus trichocarpa ectomycorrhiza microbial communities from riparian zone in the Pacific Northwest, United States - 9_EM | ecosystem: Host-associated > Plants > Roots > Unclassified | place...
TTTTTTTTTTCAAGATAGTTTATTTAGGAAACAATCAAACATCAACAACAATACTAAAGTAAAGGCTGGATGGCAGCGAAAAAATATGAAGAAAAAAAAACAGACAAAAGACTAAGCAATTGCAAGGCAACAGCTCTAGCAACTGAAACGATAATGAAAGCTAGCAAGACAGAAAATTCAGTGATTATAATTTAATCACAATCAGCAGTTTAGACGATCCAATCCTTTGACGATTAAGCTTTCAGCTTAACATTCAATTGATGATGGGTTTAATAAATCAGGGAAACACATAGATGAGCAGTTTGTTCTAGGGTGAAGTTTGCCTGGTAGGAAAGCCATAGAGCACGCATATCTTCCTTCCTCAAAACAAACATTTTGATACTCAACTTCCATAGCAATTTTATGAATGGGTGGTAGAAAAGGTATAAAGTACTGAAATAAACACAGGGCACTGGCAGCACGCATGAGTATGGTTAATCTGAGAACCAGTCCGTTTTGGTTTTTTAGGATTAAGCCAAAACATATGCATCTGTTTTCTACGATCATATAACAATTCCCTGAACTCTACTCTACTCGACTAAAGTTTAGTGTAAACATACTGAGTACTGGGCAGAAGGCATGTAGACATATAATTACTGCAGCTATACAAGGAAATAGTCTAACACATAAGTTGAGGTATTTCCCCAAAAGACTGTCTCAACATCAAAACTTCTGTCATTTCCTTTCTGTTCTTCCTGTAATTTTTTTCTTCTGGTAACCAACGTCATTCTACAAGCTTCGATCCGCTGTCTCGGGTATTAGCGATTCCGTTGAGGAATCTGATTGAGGTTCCTTGGAAATAGATTGGGGAAATGATAGAGCATTGGAAGGCAATTGCAGATCATCGATGTTTGCTCCAAGCATTTCCACCACTTTGGTCATGGTTGGACGATCTGATGCTGCCTTTTGGATGCACCACAGCCCAACGATACACAGCTTTCTTGCTATTGCAGCCTCAATTTCAGTGACATTCTCAAGCTCTAAATCTCCTCCCTCACTGAGATGGTCATAAACCCACGATGGGAAATATACATCGCTTGAGCAATTTCCCTTTGAATTAGACTTCCTTCTTCTTCCAGCCATTTCCAACAATAACATCCCAAAACTATAAACATCTGATTTGCAAGAAACAGCTCCGAGGTTCCTTGAAATCATTTCAGGAGCAAAGTACCCTATAGTTCCTCTGGTAGTACTAATGGATACAAAATCCTTTTCCCTGGGATAAAATTTTGCAAGGCCAAAATCTGAAACTTTTGGGATGAAATTACTATCTAGCAGGACATTGTGAGGCTTAATATCCAAATGAAGAATGCATACGCTGCATCCCCCATGAAGATGCTCAATCCCTCGAGCTGTGCCTACAGCTATCTGAAGGAGTTTCTCCCAACTAACTAGAAGAAGTTCTGTTTCTCTTGAAAATAAAAGCTTATCAAGAGATCCATTAGCCATATACTCGAATACAAGAGCTCGGTAAGATCCCTCGGAACAAAATCCCACCAGCCGTACTATGTTAACATGATGAATTCTACCAATTATGGAGACTTCATTAATGAAGTCCTCGTCATTGCATTTGGCATTGCCAAGCATTTTAACGGCAACTAAAAACGCATCACGAAGTTGTCCTTTATATACATTCCCAAATCCACCTTGGCCTAATTTATCTTTGAAGTTGTTTGTAATTGCAATAATGTCAGAGAAAGTGTACCTCTTGGGCATCAAGTGTTGCTGATTGACCAGAAATATCTCTTCGTTGCCAGACGCCTTCTTTGTTGTCATATACTTGTGAATGAGGAATCCAAATATCCCTATCGGAGCGAGGATGAATCTTCCAACAAGATATACTGCTGGAATCAAAATGAAATTTGTTAATTTTGAGAGAACCAAAACAATAAGCTCAGCGAGCGTTAGGACTTGGGAGTTCCGATTTGTGAAATATATACCTGACAAAAAATCCCAAACCACAGAGAAGGCTGCAAACCATAGGGGAAGATAATAATCTGCACAGACACACAAGCACCGAAAAGTTAAGCCTCTTACGACTTCACTGAAGAAATGATTCACAAGAGTCTTCGAAAAAAAATAATGATAATCAAAGCAGATCAAAAAAAGAAGGAATGTTTTTGGGATGTGACTGGCCTGATCTGTAACAATCATAGCTATATGATGAGTACCAGCACCCAACAGACCATTCAAGATCAAACCCTGTTTGCATCAATTGCAAGATACTATCATAAGAGGGGAACAGCACAGCCTGATAAACCGTAGGCACTCTTGAAACGAACAAGCAAGATCCTTGGAGACTAGAAATTATGTAGGTGACATAACTAACATAAACACTAGTCCCATTTCCACTCAAACAAGGAACTAGTCTATAAGCTTGGTCACTCAAATTACTCGAACACTTGATAAAACTTGTATAAGTAGTAGCGTCTAATATGTAGTGATCATCATCCATAAACTCATCAACCGACACTGATTTGTACGGGAGGCTGCAGGTACCATTAGCTAAGTTAACATCAACGACACGGAGTCTCTGAACATCATAGGAAATTCGCTTAACAAGATACTTCCCTGAGTGGAGTTCTAATATGGTCTTGTTGTTCTCGCAAGAAAGTTCGAAGTCTGGTTCGCCACAGCCAGCAGGATCGGTCTTCAGGCGAAAAGGGTAGTCGATTTCAATTTCTCCACATGAGGAAGGGGAGCAAACATGTGGGATGAATCTTGCAAGAACTTTGGTTGTGAGTAGAAAGATTAGCAGAGTAAACAGAGTGGCTGAGGCTGTAGGTGAACCTTGCCTTTTTGTCATGGTTTCTTCTCTACAAGAAAGATGTGGATTAGGGTAACAAATTGACAGAAAAAAATTGTTTTGGTAGAATTTCTAGCACTAAAAGAACTTGACCTGCCAGGCTGTCTTTGATGCTAGTCCACCAAGTCAATGGCTTGAAGCTTAATGATTAACGTATGACCACAATGGTCAATATACGTGGGAGATCAATTTACCTTACCAGCCAACATTTATTACGTGGTATTATTATGTAATCATTATGTTCTTTGCCAGATAATTAGTTAATCACCAAATATAAATCTCTATATTTAATATTTCTTTGCAATTTAATCCTTTCTTTAATTTCCACGACCAATTCACCAAATATAAATTTCTTTAAGGACCAATAATTGCTGTGTCTATTCTGAGTTTAAAACAATCAATAAATTCAAACATTGGAATCTATCTCACGGGCTTGGTTTTCAGTTGATTGGGTTTAGTATAATCAAATAATGGAGAAGTGGTTTTTGATCATGAGGAAGTGTTGGGTACATTTCGAGCTTGTCTGTCAAAGTATGAGAGATTCTTGAGATTTCTAAGAGAAACTGGAGTGTTAATCAATCTCTTCCAGCTGCTGAACAAGGGCTCTAGTAATCTTGACTTGTTGTGTCATTTAATAATGAAGAAAAAGAGGATTATATTCATAAACCATGCGCATGAAAACACATTTGTTTTAGCTTGATCAATTCACGATGCATCAGCTTGATCAATATTTGCAGGGTCAGTACACTTGGTTTTTAATGGGTCGGGTTTTTGTTTTAGCTGCGGGGACTGATTTAGATAAAACACATTAAATGGGGACTGAATTGTCGACTCTATAATAGTTTGGGGATTAATTTGTAGTTACCCACAGACCAAATGGTTAGCTCTATGATAGGCAAGTGGACCGAGGATAAAGAGAGGAAACTAGATTGCCCCTCATTTCAACGGGCTAAACCTACTTTTCCATTGGGTAATTATTAGCCCATCTGGAGCCGACACCTCTCGATCAAGATCTCAAACTCTGTTTAATTTGTAAATAGACCAGGCCTACCCCAACCTTACTTTACTATTTAGAACCTCGCTATTGGGTATGGTATGCAAGTATTAGCCTAACTGTTTCGATCCTGTTCTGTTTAACATTTTCTCTGTTTCCTGAACAAAGTACTAAAATCCTCGTATTTATAACACCAAGAATTTGTCCAGAAAATTAAGGAGGTGCATTTAAAAAAATCTAACACACAGGACTGAATGTGAATAACATGTCTTTAACATTATATGATAAAAGACACAGTCTCAGTTGATACATAATCTGATTTAAGGATAATCTTCATTGTAAGGAAAAAAAAATGGTTACATGTAACTATATCCTTCGTTTATGTCATTCTATTTTCATTTTAATTTATTTACCCTTTCCTGTTCCCTTTCTCTTTTGATAAGTATTTTCTTACAAATATATATAAAGCTGTATTCCATTTTGTAATGTCATGTGTTCATAATACTCCAATCCACATGCTAGCTACTGTGGTGTCAGGACGAACATCTTTCATGCGTGGGATTCAACAGATTTTGTAAGTTGATGTCGAACTGAAGTCATTGTTGAATGCTTCAAATTGAAGTTCCCTGTTATCAGTGTTTTTTTTTTTTTTTTTTTGCTGACACAAATTAATCAAAATGTGTGAGAGATTCATAGAGTCAGACCGCCAGGACGTCACGGGCATTGATCACTGCTGGTGATTTGGGTCCAGTGTCACTGAAATATGAAGATACAGAAGCCATGGATGATTGTCTATTCCACACGACCATCGTTATCCTCTTCCCACTTGGAGGACCAGTCCATACCCGTACAGACATCCCCATACACTATACAAAAGGAAGCTTGTAATATTCGGAGTATTTAGGAAGCATAACGCTCTTAATCTACCTATTTCAATTTGCTGTTCATTTGATACTTTGGAGGGCTGAGACTGAGACTGTCAGCCATGATCATTTTTGTCATTTGGTCATGGCTTCTTTTCTCCAAGAAAGATGGTGGGGGATTGGATAAACAGTAGGATAACAAATGGAGAGGCAGAATTATGCTTTGACGCTTTTGCACTAAAAAACATAATTGTTAAGGTTACAAGGGGTCAACTCAGTCGATGTCTTGGAGTATTTGTGTTTCGATTAAATCATGGAATACTTGTTGGAATGGACAGCATTAATGGAAAACAAAAATAACAGCGGGCATTCCAAGAATCGATACGGGAAAGAAAACATCTACCATTGTCATTTGGCCGCTCAAAAACAATAATGGTAGAGGAAACATGAAAACGTACGTCCAAATTAAATTTGTTTTATGCTAATAATGATTATGAAAGAGGCATAGAGAAGGAAAGAGGTGACAATGATGCAGTCTAACTATGGCCAATTTCCTGGTAAGTATGTTAGGGGGAACAAGGAGGCAAATAAGGCCAGGCCGGCTCCAATTTAGATCACTGCTAGAGTTCTTCTGGTACGTAGTTGATGGTGGTAGTATATAGCTTGAAATTAACTCGACAGCTCACTCAATACTGCAGCCATGGGATTTAGAGCCACAGCCCAGTTGCTCTTCCTCCTTTCTTTCTTTGCTTCTGGAATTCATCTCAATCTCTCTGCCACAGACCCTGGTGATGGTAATTGAACAGCTTTCCTTCCTCTATCCTCTTCTTCTTGTAACTTCATTTTATTTCTTTGATATTTCTATTATTATGATTACGATCCATATTTTATCGTCTATATTGGATTTATCTCATTTCCAACTGCATGTTATCAAGCCAACAACCAGTAGTTTATGATTTGAGCAATGGTTTTGTGTGGTATTTGCAGCGGCAGAACTCCAATCCCTCAAGAGTCATTGGCAAAATACACCACCAAGCTGGGATCAGACCGATGATCCATGCGGAGCACCATGGGTAGGAGTTACATGCAACAATTCAAGGATCACTTCATTGTCAGTGCTGAATCCCTCATCATGATCAGTAACTAATTATTATTCACCGTGTCTAAAGATTGATCAAGAGCAAGATCATTCTGATAATCAGTAAGAATTTTATACATTTCAGGAAGTTACCATGCATGAGCCTCGCAGGGAATCTAAGTGATCGTATTGGAGGACTAACCGAATTGAGATCCTTGTAAGTTACCTATTTTCTTTATTTTAAGCAAATTCAAATTGTAGTTCTACCTTAGCAAGGTTGCTAATAATTAAGCATTGAAACATTACATATTTCCACAAATGGTCAGATGCGTGCAATAATCTATCTTAAAATCTTAACATTCAAGCTTTGAGGTATTTTTATTGCAGGGACCTGTCATTTAATCCAAACGTTACAGGATCCCTCACTCCACGGTTAGGAGATCTGAAAAACTTGAAAATCCTGTAAGATGAAGTACTCAATTTTCTACATGGTCAGCCGGCATATATACTTCTTCCTTGAACATATCATAGCAACTGTATTTCATGCGCCTTTTCAGAATTCTTGCTGGCTGTGGCTTCAGTGGTAGTATTCCAGATGAGCTGGGCAATCTTGCTGAGCTATCCTTCTTGTAAGAGTCGTTAAACTTGTGATAATTATGAATACATGAATCAACAGGGATGCTATATCTTCACTATATTAAACACTAACCTTGTTTACAGGGCTCTCAACTCAAACATTTTATCTGGTAGAATCCCCGCTTCGCTCGGTAAACTCTCCAAACTCTACTGGCTGGACCTTGCAGAAAATCAATTGACAGGAACAATCCCAATCTCCAAGAACTCCAGCCCAGGCTTGGACCAGCTACTAAATGCTAAGCACTTGTGAGCAAATTTTTCCTAAACACCTTCAATGTGGAAGATGAGGCAGCATTGTATTTAAATGTTTCTATAAGTGCAGTTAATTAATGCCTGATGCATAAATAATAGCTAATTTTCTGAATTTGCAGCCATTTCAATAGAAACCAGCTTTCAGGCTTCATTCCACCTGAACTTTTCAGCTCTGATATGATGCTGATACACGTGTAAGTTGGTAACGACATGATGGTTTTGTTCCTCAAGCATGTTATTTCACCCCAATTCTGCCCTTCTAATTGATTTGTGATTCTTTGATGACAGATTGTTCGATGGGAATCGACTTGAAGGAGAAATTCCTTCCACATTAGGTCTAGTTCAGACTCTTGAGGTTCTGTAAGTGAAAACTGCCCCGGTTTTGTCTTCCTCGTTGCGAGCTCAATTAGGACTGATATAATTCATTTTGTTTGCCGCAGTCGACTCAATAGAAATGCTTTATCTGGGGAGGTTCTAAAAAATCTGAACAACCTCACGAATCTCAATGAATTGTGGGTACTTTTAATCTACTCGCACAATTTATAAAGGCAAGTGGTTTCGGTCTGTTAAACATGATGATACTTTTTCCGTCCTAACTCCCAGGAATTTAGCAAACAATAAACTTACGGGCCCTTTACCAGATTTAACTAAAATGGACTCCCTCAGATACGTGTAAGTCAATTTAATTGGAAGATCCCTTCTGTTCTTTTAACTTGTTCTTTTCATGTTACCGAATTCTGATCCATAATTTATTTTTGCAGGGATCTCAGTAACAATTCCTTCGACTCTTCAGAATCTTCTGATTGGTTCTCAACCTTACCATCTCTCACCACCTTGTAAGTCTCCATCACATCAGAAATGTATTGACAAGAAACCTATAGATTGTTTTCTCATTTGGAAATTCCCATTATGGTGCAGAGTTATAGAAAATGGACCTCTTCAAGGGACTTTAACGTCAAAAGTCTTCAGCTTTCCCTATATACAGCAAGTGTAAGTTTTGTTTCGGATTCCAAATGTCGATTGAGCTAGTAAAAAAATTGTTAGAAAGTGCAAAATTAATCATTCATATATTTAAAATTTGGAAGGCTATTGAGGAACAATGCATTCAATGGCACCTTTGACCTGGATGACAGCTTTAGTCCACAACTTCAACTCGTTGATCTGCAGAACAACCAGATTTCCGCCGTAACACTGTCAGCTGACTACAAAAACAAACTAATGTAAGCGAGTTTCTAGAACTTACATTTATTCTTATGAAAAATGAATCAATTCTTTCAACCACTCACCATTAATCTCAATTTTCATTATCATGTTCTCAGACTTGTGGGAAACCCTGTGTGCACTGGTCTCCCAAATGTTAGTTTCTGTCAACCGTAGCAGATGATTTCAATATCTCCACATGAGGAAGGATAGCAAGCATCTTGATTCGTTTTTTATGCTAAATTCGGTTATTCATAGCTGTACAAGCTTTCAGTTGACTCTTCGTTGTTTTGAATTCTTTAAGTCCTTTGTTTCCAATTCCCAATTTCCTGCAGGTAAATTTTTTCATATGAACCCTTCATTTTTATTCTCATTTACATTTGGATTTTATAATTATCAAAGATTATCGAGTTGGGCCTGAGCCATACCTTTAATTTGAAACTGCAACTAATTCCTGGTTTTTTTCAAAGAATCAAACTAAAATGTAAACAAAGACGGCGAAAGGCTCAAACTCGAAATACAAGTCTTTGGAACTTCCGCCATTTGGTGATGCTGTTAGAATTCGTCGAATTGCAACCCACAACCAATTTGGTGAACCGAAATTTTGATTTTTGGGATTATGGGCTTTCGCTTTAAGAGGTTAAGAACAAGTAATAGTAATACTATATTCTTTTTCAAAGCAATAGAGAATTTATGCTTGCGAGGGTTTCTGGGGAGGCGACAGCAAATTCTACATTCAACCAGCGTGGTATTACCAAATATTTTCTATTTCTTCACTTTTCTGTCTGAGCTTTTTATAAAAGAAAAGTCTCCCACCATAACAGCAACGTGTGTTTATTACTGCTGTCTCCTTTTTCCAGTTTAGTTGAAACAAGGAAAAATAAAATTGACGACAAATTCCTATCCTTCGTCTCACCCCATCTCTTTCATGTTCAACACGGTGGTAGCATACGATGATCATTCCTGTCAGAAGCAAAAAGCACATGATAACGGGTTCTAGCTTGCCGTAAAAACAGGGCCGGCCAGATTATAAAGATAACTTTAGCAATGATCCAGCATCTCTAATTAATAATAAAAAAATAAGATTATATAAAGTATATTTATCAATTATATTTTATAAAATAGAAATTATACTTATTTAATATAAAAAATTCAGATATAAAAGGAATATCACTCAACATTTAAAAAATAATAAAAATATATTTTAAAAAACATCATTTATAATTTTGAGAAAAACTATTATACATCTCAAGCCAGGCAGGCAGAGCCTGAAAATCTTGACCTTAACCTAGATAGATAGATAGATAGATAGGTTCTAAATTGTCCTTTTGCTGCTGTTGTCGATTTATCTGGTATTATAGATAAACCAATTTCCCAATCATCATTGTCCAATCAGTGCCCGAACCATTGTAACTACATGACTTCTATCTTAAGCAACAATTAAGACCCTAGTTCAGTTAAATTTTAGCTGAAAAGTTCGGTTAGAGTTTCCAAATTCAGATCTCCATCTTAATTTTTTGCATTAAAAAAACATAATAATCCAGTCCCGTTGAAAACAAAAAATAATAATAATGATATATAAAATACATGAAAAATTAAATGAAATCATTAAACAGCAGCCCCAACCAACATGGTGATTTTGTAAGAGAAGGGTTTGTTGGAGAGTGCCCTCCGATGACAAATACTAAAACTTGAAAAATGCACAGCAGTAAAAAAAAAACAGAAAAGAACCTAAGGCCTCGAGGGCTCAAGGGCTCTCAAAAAATTTACAGTGGCTCAGAAATTCTAAGAAAAAAGAAAAGTAAAAAAAAAGAGAGTTCATAGCTAGTCAAAACTGCCACGAACCCTCTCAAAATCAATCTAATTAAAAAAAAATAAACATCCCTGAAATCATTCACCAATCATCATCATCGAATAATCATCCTCGTCGTCATCACGAACACGCATCATCTCAGGGAGAACCACTCCACTAAGTTCTCCCCCACGCGCCTTCGCGTTTCTTCAACGCGCTCATCGGAAACAAGCGGCCACCGACAAAGAGGGCAGTTAAAATTGAGATGATCAAGCCATCCATCAAAACATTCCTTGTGAAACACGTGGCGGCAATCGAGCTTCCTCACCTGGTCCCCATCCCTTAGCGTGCACAAGCACACCACACAATCCGATCCTCCCTTGTCATTTCCATCATCACGACCGCAACAATACTTGTAAGCAAATACCCGGTTGAGTTTACGCTGCTCGGCAAGCACGATCAGGCCGGCAAGACCAGAGCCCATTGAGCCCATCAGCCTATCATCCATAACGTGGGCTTGGTCCAATCGGTGAACGCCCACGGAGTGGAAAACGCTGAAAAAGAAAGAGCGAAGGCAGGCAACACAGTTGGCTATGAATGCTATAAGGAGTAACGGGATCGATTCAGAAGACACATCGTTCAGCTGGTTTTGTAACCCCATCTTATCCTCTTCCTCTGTGTGTGTGTTTTGGTTGAGTTCACAGTGTTTTAGGTTGTGTGATTAAGAGAGACAGAGGATGATGGTTTTGATTTATAGAGAGGTGTTTGATAAATAGCCAAAGATAGGGGGGGAGGGAGAGAGAATTCGGTTTTAGAGGGCAGGCGATGCTATGGATGTCGAAGTTTGCGGGACTAGAGAGTGGGAAGGAGATTTTGGGTCTTCTCAAAGGCCATGTGTGGTGGGTCCTCTCCTCTCCTCTCCTCTGTGGAAAATACTTCTTACTACAAGCAAATACATTTTCAAAGTTTTTTTTTATTATTATTGTTGTTAATTTATAGAGCTCAACAGACGAGAGACTAGTCAATACGCCTGCAAGTGAAGATTAATACGTTTTTCACGATCGAAAAAGAGTGATTATTTTTTTAAAAAAATATTTCTCCGATGAGAAATTCGGTCCCCGTCCATCGATGCCAGTTAGATGACATTGATTTCTCGATTTATATGCTTCATCGTTATAGCATGTCGTGCTAGTTTTCTATCGGATCCCCCTGGAAAGGACTCTAATTAAGATGGCAATGATCGAGGGAATTCTATCGTAAGATTAACAAAAAGGGTTTTTTTACTGAACACAATTTCTTATCTCACAACCTTCAACACCTTTTGCTTGTATTGTAGGTATTGTTCTATTGTAAGAAAAAATAATTACATGTGACTACGAAAAAGATTATTAAATTGCGTGAGAGAAACAAGGATTAATCTATATTTAAATAGTTTATTTACCGAAAAATAATTAACTACAATTAAATTTGATAGGAAATGCTTGCACTTGAAATAAATTATTATCCTGTATTTGACGCGGAAAGAGTTTGGCACATGGAAACAAGAGGGGCAGATCATGCAATGAAAACTTATCATCACAGAAATTGTAACGTAACAAAAATCGATCAATTCCTGTTTCAATTATTGCTCTAATTAATGTGAATGTTAAGCTGTCGCGTCCAGAAAAACTCACAACTTCTACTGTTTTACAGAAAAGTTATATTCATACATTCTCAAAAATGAATTGTTAATTTTGAGTAAATTGAGAAGGAATTTTCCTTATTAACAATTAAAGATGTCGTAATCTAAATCGATGATGTTTCTGGACACCTTCCTTTAAAAAAAAAGAGTTATCAATTAATGTTATAATAAAAGACAA
>Ga0307508_10005938_pt1 | contig 11519 bp, 12 predicted proteins | sample 9_EM_MG_FD_203089 | JGI IMG/M metagenome (GOLD analysis project Ga0307508, IMG submission 203089) | Populus trichocarpa ectomycorrhiza microbial communities from riparian zone in the Pacific Northwest, United States - 9_EM | ecosystem: Host-associated > Plants > Roots > Unclassified | place...
AGCGAGACATTGCGCCCCGTGCCCGGTCCGCCGGGCGCGGGGCTTTTTGTTGTGTGTGGCCCGATCACCACCGGTAGCCGCGTCGTCACCCCATTTTCGCGCAGCTCGGCCAGATCCTTCAGCGCGATTTCGAAACCTCCGTACCGAGCCGGACAGAACCTGAATGGCTGTGCGGGACGGTGCCGGATTTCCCAGGGATATGTGGTGGTTCGAGCAGAAGAGATCCGCCATCACAGTGGCCCCGGACCAGGCCGTTCGGGCGCAGGAGTCAACACGCGATGCGCGCATTTTCCATCCCGGCCCATGTCTGGCTGATCGCGCTGCTGATCCCGATCGGCAGCCTTGCGCGTGCCGAAGCATCGCCTCCGAGCTTTTCGTGCAAGGCGGCAAAAACCGAGGTGGAAAAGACCATCTGCGCCGATCCCGAGCTCTCGGATGTCGACCAGAAAGTCGCTTCGGCCTATCAGGCAGCGCTGAAAACCGTGCCGCCGGGCGACCTCGCCGCGTTTCGTCAAAATCAGCGAGAGTGGCTCGATAGCCGCGACTTCAATTGCACCCCGGAGGACCGGGCTTCCTGCATCAAGACAAGCTATGAAGACCGCCTCAAAACGCTTCAGTTCGAGATCCGCTCGCCGCGCGAAGGTTTGAACGACATGCTGTGGACGGATGGCGTTGCCTGTGCCGGCAACAAGGCCCTGATCCGCTTCGAGCATGCCAGTGAAACCGACGGGACGCTCGGCAATGCCCCGCCCGACATCGGCGGACCGCTTGCTCATGCGATCGCCAGCAAATCCCAATGCAGGCTCGCTGACGGGAGGATCGTGCGCTTCAAGACAGCGAGCCTCGGCGATCACCAGGCCAGCGGCGAATGTGGTGCGGAAGATTCCCAACTCTATTCAGTCTGGATCGGCGACGACAAAATCATCAGTCGGGAACAACGCTCCGGAAAATGCGATTCCAATCCGGTCCGCGCGATCTTTCTCGACGGCCATCGCCTTGTTCAGTGCGTCGAAGAAAAAGGCCCCTTCGAAGAGAAGGCGGACACCCATGGCTGCAACGATATCTCGGCGCGGCTTCGCAAGCCGATCCACAACACGCTTCCGTCCGGCCAGTTCACCATCACCTACGCAGCCAAGGGCAGGCGCGGCTTTTGCGAAGGGATGATCCATTCCGACAAGCCGGGTGAAGGCGACCCGGACTGGCCGCGCAAAACCGTTGCGCCCGCCGACACCGTGACGCTGACAGGGCGCAGGTTCGATCTCAACAACAGCGGCCATCCTCAACATGTCATCGGGATCGAGGGCCAGAATCATTTCTTCGACGGCAATTTCTTCATGATCGCACCGCGTTCGATGTCTGCCGGAGCGGTGGCCAAGGTGGTGGAGAAGCAATTGGATGAACCGGACCCCGCGGCCGCGCGCAAACTTGGCTTCCAGGTCTTCTCGGGCGATCAAACGCCGTACCGGGAGCCGCGATACGTCCGAAATACGGCGTTTCGCAAAGACGGCACGACCTGGCTCTACGCAACCTGGGCCGTTAACCTGCTGGACCAGCCGACCGAGATCATCACCAGGCCGCAAGAGAACGGGACGCAGAAACTGATCTGCTCCTATCAGGCTACTCCCGATCTTTGAGCGCTAGGCGGCGAGGTGCGGGGCAGCCGCTTCCCCCCGGCGCGACACCGCTTCGTTAACACCCCCGATCCATAGCTGATGCTTCCACGACGGGCGGATTGGATCATGAGCAGGGAACGACGTGGCAAATGGCTCCTCGCCTTCCTCGCAATTTGCATGCCTGGTCTCGCCACTGCGGCGATGCCCAGTGCCCGGATCAAGGCCATCAAGCTTGGCGGATTTCGGCTGGGCATGACCACGGCCGAGGCCGAAGCGGTGATCCGCGCCCGCGGGGACTTCAATGAGGTGCGCGCCGAGATCCGACCAAGCTTCGATTGCGACGATCTCTATCCCGCCTCGCGTCGGGACACCTACGATCCCTACAAGAGCCCGAAAATAATATCCAAATACCTCTCCGGCGACAGGTTGGGCTTCCTATACCGGGCCGATCTGACGGCGGTTCCATCGGGAGCAACGGTATCCTTCATCGCCTATAGAGAACGTCGTGGCATCGGCACATGGCGAAAATATCTGGCGGAAGCAGAGGCTCGGTACGGAAAAGCCGATAATGTCAGGAAGGACGCCAACGGGGAACTCGAGGCATCGTGGTGCATTCCGGGTGAAACTGATTGCGGAAGCGGGTACAATCACGGACCCAAATTGTCCCTGACCTACTTACCCCATAGCAGGGGCGAGATTGCGTCGCGGGACATCCTCGATTTCGCGGTTGATGAAGGGCGTGCCGCGGGCGACCGGCGTGAGCGATTTTACAATATGCTCGCGCTGCAACGGCCGGCCGCAGCGCGGGCGCTTTATCAGCAATGCCGCACACCAACGGGAAAATACGCCGACCGTATCCAGAGCGATCATCACATGGCCTCGCTCGTATCCTTCGGACCCGGTGTCGCACCGCCCATATGGGCCGCCTCCGCCGTTCCCTCCCCGGTCTTTGCCGCGCTTGGCATCGACGCCCACAAGGTATTTGGCCCGGGTGTCTGTTTCAATTCGATGGACTTCCCGATCAAACTGCCGGGCTGCAAGACCTACACTTCGGTGGATTTTCGCTGGGCGCGCCGCATGGGTGATATGTGGCTTGTGTCTTTGAATTTCGGCGGCGATTCAGTGAGAGGCGAATATTTTGCGGTCGCCCCGACAGCGACCGGGCGTTTCCACAAAATCTGGTGGTCGGACAGCATGACGGGCTTTACGGCGTGGCGCGCCAAGGGTTTCGTTCCCGTGAAGGAAGATCCGCACCATTGATGCTGTGACAGCGTCCGGGTTTGACTTGAGGCCTAACGTTCTATCATCGGTCCGTGCTGCGAGGTAGTTTAGGGGTTATCGCACGTGGCACCGAAATCCACGGTCGTTGCGACATACGCGTGATTTGAAAACAATCTGCATGTGCTACATTCGGGGCGATGGGGGAATATCATGAGGAGATTGCTGCGCGGCACGGCCCTTTTCCTTGCCATGGTCGTCGGCACGGCGGTTATGCCAGCATCTGTCGCGAGCGATGGGTATCAGACGGCGCTCTATGATCACTCAGCCGCCGACCAGCTGCTGCGAGCCTTTGACAGGACGCATCCGCATTGTGCGCTATGGTCCGACTGGCACAAATTATGCTCGCGGACAGATCCGAAGGGCTCCACCTATTGCAGGCTTGACCGGGAGCACCCAGCGTTGCCTTCCCATCCATTTTGTGCAGTCGACCTCAACGATGCGCAAGACAAGGTCTCGAAGGCAGAGCTTCAGTCCAGCCACCGATTCAGCAAAGCAATCCGGCAAGACGGCTGCGACAGATGCGAAATCGCCAATGTTTACCAGAACAACAGGCCGTTTTCCGGCGAGGTACTGGCACAGATGGAACATCCGCAATGTCGTGTCTGGGTGGTTGAAAAAACCTGGACCATGGGCGGCCAGCAGGTCAACACCTGCTCGGAGGATGGGCGAAAGGGAATGCCCGCGTGCCGCAGCGCGGTCGTTCGCAAGCTGAGACAGAGCTCGCCGTTCCAATGCCTGGAGTCTACTCGACATCCGGTGTGTGGGGACGAGTCAAAGAAGCGGATCAATCAACTTCCTGAGGGCACCGAAGAGGTGATTGGTTTTGCCCAATCACTCACTGGAAGGCCGGTGTGGGGCTATTATTGCGATTAGCAGGCTGCCGGCGCGAACTGCCAAATGCCGCCGCTTAGTCGCTGCCTGGGGTTCAGCGAAGCCCCTCCAGCCATAATGTCCGTCGGATGGTTTGTTCGACCCGACAATCCGAATAGACGACCGGGGCGATAGTGCCTCCCTTGAAACCGTCAGCGATCGATTTGCAGAACGGATCGCGCTCGCTGACCCATTTCCGCTGCGCCGCCAAAAGGGGTCCGCGCACAGCTGCCTTCAAGCGCGTGTTCGTTGTTTTCCAGGTGCGGTTCAGGACGGCATCCTGCCGCGCGAGCTCAGCTTCGAAACAGGCCGCGTTTTCCCGCGTGATGACGGCGGCCTTCTGGCACCTGCCGAACCGCGCGGTGTAGCGCTTCTCGATCACCGGATCGGTTTGCCCGTCTTCCGGCGTCATGTGCATCGTATAGGCGAAAGGGTTTGCCCGCTTCGCCGCGAGGGGCGCGCCCGGCACCACTGACAGCAGCGTTGCCGAGAGAAGCAGGGCAAGAGATTTTCCGGCGCGCATGACTCCTTCTATGATCGCCTTGCGGAAAGGCAATGTCCGCAACCGGGGCGCTCTCGGGCGTCACAGCCGCGCTCCTGGCGAACGGCCGGCCGAGACCGCCGGACCAGCCACCCTTCGGGTCCGGCAAGCGGCGACTGGAAAGCCACCCATTTTCAGCTAAGCGTCGTGAATGCGCCGCCTTATCCTAAAGGGTCTCGTCCTCACGGTGCTGGCGCCGGCGATCCTGACCGGATCCCGTGCCGCGCCGCCAGCGACCAAAGCTCCTCTGACGACCTACGCGCACAATCGGTGCGGCGGCGCGCCGGCGGCCTGGGGGCGGCAGGGTTTGATGGTGGGCGATGAGTTGTTCAATCACCTGGACGTCAAACCATCGGCGTTTCGGTGGAACAGCGTGTCCATCGATAAGGCGACGGTACGTCGCTACCTGATCGAGCTGTCAAAGTTCAGCAACAAGCCGCTCCTGGCCGTGATTTTTGCCAGGACCACCGATTGCGCAACCGTTGCCGCTGTCCGCCGCATGATAAGTGACACTCTTCCCTGTGAGCGCGAGCGCTTGTGTGTTGAGACCAGCGTATCCGAAATGAACGGCGTCATTCCACAGCCTCTGCGCTGCGACGCGGGTTGCCGGGCGCATTTGCGCGGGGATTGGTTCAAGGCGGGTGCCGGCAGGCGAAGGGGGCGTAATTGAAGATCGGGCATCGGAGGGTGATGGAAAGGGTCTTCTGCTTCGGCTAATTCCGAAATACTTTATAGTGTCCCCGAAATACTTTACCGACCGCCTAGGCGCGACACGTATCACGAGGCGGGCCATAGGCGAGGGGCTAGTGGTTCAGTACACTGGCACCTTAGCGCATAGTCGAGGAACGAAATGGGAAACCGTCCACCAGACCCCAGATACGCTGGCGTCCGTGTTGATGCGAATTTTTTCCACGACGACATCCCTTCAAATGAACGCAAGGCGGCTGATCGTTTGCTGGAACTAGCCGAAACGATGGAAATCTCGATGGCCGTCCCGCACACTGTACGTGCTGAGCTCGATCACCCCAACACACCGGCTGCGGCACGGGAACGCGCTACCCGGCTAATCTATACTCTCGACACTGGCATGGCCAATCTCGCTCGTCTCCGCCTTGTTCAGGGGGTGATGCAGGGTAACGCCTTGCCAGGAAGGCATGACAAGGATTCGGCTCATCTATACGACTCCGCCCTGTGGCAATGTGCCTATTTTGTAACGTGCGATGGGCGTATCCTGAAGAAGCAAGGCAAACTCGGGGCAGTCATCAGCGATTTGTGGGTGGTGCGCCCTACTGAATTGGTCGCCATCTATGAGCAGTGGGCCCTTCATCACCCGAGTTCCTGAAATATCACCTCATGGAACTACGTAAGAATTTGCGACCACATACTGCAGCTACCCTTAACGTTCGCCACCCACCTCCGAGTCTAGTTTAGAGGTTTTCGCAGATGTCACCGTTGCCATGAAGGAAGCGAAATTCAGGTCTCTCCTGCTCTGCCTACTCCTGATCGGTTGCGGCCCGTCTGGGGGGGACACCGCGCGTCCGATCACCGCGATGGCTCTCGAAAACGGGCCGCCTGTATCGTTGAAGCTAGGCGATCATGTTCTGGTCGAAGGACGAATCGGGGAGACGTCGAACGGCTATTTCATCCTTGAGAACACGACGGGGGTCGGGCGCATGGCCGATCGAAACTGCTTTCTCCTCACGGGCCTGGAAAGCGTCTGGCGTCCGAGGCACTGGAAGATGAAAATCCTGGCAAGCACCGGAACCATCGCTGCCGTCACCGGCGTCGCCACTAAACGCTTCGCCGTCTTTCCAACACCCGGCGGCGGACAGCATCAATCCCGAATGTGCCTGGCGGCCCTCGAAGCGGACAATGTAAGCGCCGCTCGCTGGTAAACCAGCGCCACCTTCCCTTTCCCGGTGAAGTGAACCCGATCTACGGCGCCGGTTTACAACCCCCAAACTCTCGCGCGCCCTGCCCCCAAACAGGAACTACTCGTTATACTCGAACCGAACCCGGACCCAGCCTCGGGTCGAAACGGCTTTCCCGTGCGCATCGCGTCTGGGAAGGAATCTGGCATTCCGCTCCATGGCCGCGCAGACTTCTCCGCCGAAGCCCTTTTGAGGGATCGGCGCGGTGACCTTGCAGTGCTTCGCAGCTCCCGACGCCGTGATGTCGAAGGCGACCGAGACGATGTCGGGCACATATTGAATCTCGGGATATTCGATCCCGTTAATCCAGCGCTCGGGGGCGATCGGGGTGGCGCCGCCATATTGCGCGCTGTTCGCCGGCTTCGATTCCGGCGACGGTGCCGCCTTCGGAGGGGTGCTGTGCGGAAGGGCGGCGGATCGGGGCGCGAGGGCGGCGGCCAGGCAGCCGAGCGCGATGAAGCCAGCCGCGACGAGACCGAGGCGTGCGCTGGTTCTCACCGACCGTGAAAGACCAACCGCCGGCGTCCACCATGTGCCACTCGCTGCCCCTCCTCCGTCCGCCCGGATCACGTAAGCCGGCGTCGAAACAGGTGGGATCACCTCTTTCCGACCACAGCTTGATCGTAGACAGTTATGTGATATCATGACCAAAATCAAGGAGGGGCCAATGCGAAGACTCGCGCTAGCGCTAGCAATCTCGATCTGGATTGGCGCGTGCGCCGCGCCTGCTGCCCCGCCCGCCGCGCCTCATGCTTCCGCGATGCGGGCCTTTGAGAGCGACAAGGCGTTTGTCGCCTTCATGCGGCGTGTCCCCCGGCGTGAGCGCTTCATGGCGCCGCCGGCGTCACCGGTGATGATGGACGTGGTCCCCGCCCCTGCCCCGCCACCCTCTTTCGGGGAGCCGGCGAGCGCGGTGGCGGTGGCGCCGGCCCAGGACGTCACGGTCACGGGCGCAAAGTCCACCAGCATCACCAACACGCAGGAAGCCGATGTCGATGAGGGCGGGATCGTCAAGGTCGCGGGCGATCATCTCGTGATCCTGCGGCGCGGGCGGCTCTTCACGGTTTCGCTCGCCGGAAACAGGATGCGCAATGTCGATCATATCGATGCGTTCCCGCCGGGCTCGTCGGGGGACGCCTGGTATGACGAGATGCTGGTCAGCGGCGACCGGATCGTCGTTATCGGCTATAGCTATGCGCGCGGCGGGACCGAGATAAACCGGTTCCGGATAGCGCCGAACGGCAAGCTGGCCTTCGAAGACAGCTATCATCTTCGTTCCAACGATTATTACTCATCCGAAAATTACGCGTCGCGCCTGGTTGGATCGACGCTGATCTTCTACACGCCACTCAGCCTCAATACCGAGTGGCCGCTCGACGCGCTGCCGGGATTGCAGCGCTGGACGGGCAAGCCCGACGCACCGTTCGCGCGCACGCTGCCCATAACGAGGCTCTATGTGCCCGAGCCGCTTCGCCGGAAGCCCGACGCCGATCTTTCGACGCTCCACACGGTGACCTTGTGCGACCTTGCCGCACCGCGGCTTGCCTGCCGGGCAACGGCGGTTCTCGGATCCTCTTCGCGCACCTTCTATGTGTCCGGAGCGGCGGTCTATGTCTGGACCGACAGCGATCGCACGGCGACGGCGCGGTCCGGCGCGTTTGTCTATCGCCTGCCGCTCGACGGTTCGGCGCCGGGTGCGGTGCAGGCCTGGGGCGGGCCGGTCGACCAATTCTCCTTCGCTGAGGACCGCGCGGCGAAGCGGCTGAGTGTCGTCGTTCGCGCCGACAGCGCCGGGGATGCGATGTGGCGACCCGAACATAGCGACGGGGCTGCGGCGCTGCTCACCCTCCCCATTGGCGCCTTTGGGGATGGTTCCCGGATCACGAACGCTTCAGCCTATCGTCCTCTGCCTGTCGGTGAGGAGTCCTGGAGCTTCCACAATCGCTTTGTCGGCCGGCACCTGATCTACAGCGCGGGCATTTTCAACGAGCATAAAGGCACCAGCATTGTGTATGCGGTGCCGCTCAGTGGCGGGGTGATCGCGCGCATCGCGGTGCCGCACGGCGTCGATCGCCTCGATATCATCGGCGTTGACGCCATCGCGATCGGCAATGATGCAAGGGAGCGGCTGGGGTTCAGCGCGATCGAGCTTACGGACACGAGCCGGCTCGGCGATAGCTATTTCCTGCCGGCGGCCCATGAGGGCGAACGTCGCAGTCAGGCCTTCTTTTTCCGGCCGGATGAAGGCAGCCCGAACGGGGCATCGGGGATGCTGGGCCTCCCTGTCACGCGAGACCTGGGCAACTCTCCTGTCGCGCGCTTTCTGGGGTCCGGATCGGCGGTGGCCTTTCTCCGGCGCGATGCGCGGCGCTTTTCGCCGGCGGGCGAGCTGGTTGCGAATGCCGAGAGCGCGCGGGACGATGCCTGCCGGGCGTCCTGCGTGGACTGGTATGGCAACGTGCGGCCGATTTTTTTGAACGATCGCCTGTTCGCCCTGATGGGCTATGAGCTTGTGGAAGGGCGCGTGGCCGGCGGCCTGGTCGGCGAGAGAGCGCGGCTCGATTTCGCGCCGACGGGCGGTCGGTGAGCGCGTTGCATCAAGGGTCCCGCCGGGAACGGGCCGGCATTTACGGGCAGGGCAAAGGGGGGAGCGCCATGACAAGACCATCAGCACCGATGTTTGGGCGATTTGCGGCCCTGGTGTTTATTGCGCTCGCGCTGACCCTCTCAAGCCCTGCCTTCTCGAAACGCCAGGCCGACTTCGATCCGAAGGCCTATGCCGAGGCGGTGGCGAAGGCCGAGGCCGGCGACCCTGGCGTCGACTATCTGTGGTTGCGCAAACAGGCATCGGCGCAATTCGATTATGCCGAGGCTAACTGGACGGACTGGCAAAGCGCGGATTCGCTGGTCGACACCAGCCCCGATCAGGCGCTCGGCATGGCGCGCGCGCGGCTGGCGGGGGTGTGGACCGATTTCATGGCCCATATCGTTGCGCAGCTGGCGCTGGAGAAGCTGGGCAGGCACGAGGATGCCGAGCGCGAACACCGCATCACAGGCGCGATTATCAGCTCGATCGCCGGCGGCCACAAGGGCACGAGCGCGGCGGATTCCTTCAACGCGGTCAACGTGGCGGAGGAGTATCGCGTGTTGTTCCTGTTGCACTGGAAGTTCGAAGGGCAATCGCTGGTCAACCAGGACGGCCATAGCTTCGATGTATTCGACGTAACGGACATGAAGACCAATCAAAAACGCCAGGTGTGGTTCAACATCGATATCTATTTCGGGAAGGAGTTCGGGCTGTGACGCGCGTGGTCGCCATGGGTGACGACGGTGGCGAGACGGCGGGGAGTGACTCTGCGGTCAAGTGTACTGGGAGCGGCGGGGCTTCGCGAGTTTAGTATAGTGTCCCCGAAATAGGAGGGCGCTCAGGCTTTGACGGCGGGCAGGGCCTGGACTTCGCCGGCGCCTTGCGCGGCGAGCTTTTCCACCAGGCGGTTGAACAGGGTGATCGCCTTGTCAGCGCTGGTCGGCATGATCCGGGGGGCGGCCGTCGCGTCGATGACGCGTTGCTGCGCCTCGATCATCACCTTGTCCTCATCAAAGGCCTGGCCGGCGATGCCCATCAGCATATCCCGCAGCGCCGCATCGCCATGGTCGCGGTGCGGCCCCCAGGAAAAGAAGTAGCGTGCGGTCCGCGCCTGCATCGGCGTCACGGCCTGGCTGGTGAAGGTGACGCCGCTGATCGCCTGCGACAGATCGGGGCGGCCATAATCGCATCGTTCCGCAGTACCCGGCGCGAAATTGCCGCCGGTCATCAACAGCACGCCTGGGATCAGGAAGTCATAGGAGGACCAGCGATCCGCCGGATCCTCAAGCTTCATGTGAGCCGCGGCTTCTCCGACGATCCAGCGCTCCACCCTGACACCGCGCGGGAGCGGCGTGATCCTGGGGCGACTGCGCGCCCAGGTTTCCGAGGCGCCGAAGCTGTTCGCGTGGACATAGGAGAGATGGCTGAAATCGAGCAGATTGTCGTTGATCAGCCGCGCCTCCGCCGCATAATCGAGCTGACCATGGCCGAGAATATAATCGGGATCATCGAACCCGACGGCCGGCGGAATCAGCGCCGGGTCCGCATCCGCCGCATCGCCCATCCAGAGCCATATCCAGCTATGACGTTCGACCACGGCATAGCTCTTCACGCGGGCCTGGGGCGGGATCAGATCCTGGCCGGGGATTTCCACCACCCTGCCCTGCGCATCGAACAACAGGCCGTGATACATACAGCGCAGCCGCTCGCCCTCGCATCGGCCGAGCGACAATGGCGCGAGGCGGTGGACGCAGCGGTCCTCGAGCGCGACCAGCCGACCGCTGTCGGTGCGATAGATCACGATCGGTTCGCCCAGGACGGTGATCGCGAAGGGCTTGGCCGGCGCCAGATCCTGCGACCAGGATGCGACATACCAGGCATTACGGACATAGCTCATGATGCCACCTTTTTTCGGCCTTCTCCTGGCGATGGTTTGACTTAACGTTGTTAAATTGTCAATCCGGCGCCATGGCACGACGGCTTGAAGTGACGCTCGATCGCAAGATGATCATTGCCGCGGCGTTCGAGGTGCTGGCGGAGGACGGGCTCGACGGCCTCAACATGCGCAAGCTCGCCGCGTGGCTTTCGGTGCAGGCCCCCGCGTTGTACTGGCACATCAGCGACAAGGCGGAGCTGATCGCGCTGATGTCGGAGTTCATCCATCTCGAGGCGCGCGCGGCGGTGCCGCGCTGCGACGATTGGAGCGAGTGGCTGATCGCCTTTGGCCGGGCGCTGCGGCACAGTCTCGTCTCGCGGCGCGACGGCGCCCGGATCTGCGCGATCGCGCGGCCGGGCAAGGCGGTGGACGCCGCCGAAAGGGCACGGATCATCGCCGCCCCGCTGGTCGCGCTCGGCCTCAATCAGGCCGCGGCCCTGTCCTTCCAGGCCTCGGTCATTTCCCTGACGCTCGGCTGGTCGAGCTATCAGGAGAATGGGCCGATGCATGATTTCCTGGCCGACATCCTCGATTTCGACGCGAGTTTCGAACTGGGCCTGCAGGCGCTGGTGGCGGGATATCGGCACGGCTCGCCGGGCACCGGAGTTTTGGGCGGAGTTTCGGGGACACTATTGGAGTGCACCCCTGTGTTGAGACACAGCTAATTGAGTGACACAGCGATATTGCCATAGTTTTGATGGTTGTTGGAGTGGCTGAGTTCGGTTTCGAACTCGACCGGCGGCTTATACCCGAGTGCCGA
>Ga0307508_10005940_pt1 | contig 11517 bp, 15 predicted proteins | sample 9_EM_MG_FD_203089 | JGI IMG/M metagenome (GOLD analysis project Ga0307508, IMG submission 203089) | Populus trichocarpa ectomycorrhiza microbial communities from riparian zone in the Pacific Northwest, United States - 9_EM | ecosystem: Host-associated > Plants > Roots > Unclassified | place...
CACAGGCAAGTCTCGGATTTCTCTCTCCCCCCTCGGTTTCCCCTGATTCATCACGCTTCGTCCCGTTTCGTACCACCCCGTTGGTTTTCGTTTTCGTGCAGGCACACCGTCTTGAAGCGTTGGAAACGGCCATGACAGAGGCAAACGAAGAGTACGTCCAGGCGGTCGATCGTGCGAGTCCGTAAACGGTTTCCTTTGTTTTCATGACACCGTCGTCTGAATCACTACAAAAACCCCTCTGTCTTCCCCCCCCCTCCCCCCCTCCTCGGCGTCCCAACGTAGAGAGACTCCACCGCCAACATTCGGAGCTCTTGCGTATGTTGTTGGACAATGCGGACGTCGAGGTCGATTTGTCCCCCCTCTAGAGCGAGTTGATCGTTTGGAACCGTGTGCGCCCTCTTGACGTTGTTCGAGCGGACAAATATCGCGTCAATCGCTCCTGCCGGCCCCTTTTGATCGAGTATACTCTTCAACTCCCCCGGCGTTGGGCTGTGATTGGGCATTCTGGACGAGGTTACAGATGTGATGGAAGTTTCACCCCCGTAGTTTGGATGTTTTCTGTCACATTATTCGTCTACGTGTCCTGGAAACATCGACGTTCATGATCTTGCCCCCACTCTGAGGAAACGTTTCCACAAACGCGGTGCGGCAACATTACATTTTCACAGAACAGTTCAAGCAAAAAGTCCTGCACTGCCCTTTTCGTATCGTACACGCCTGAATAACCCACCGAATTTCATGCGACATAGATGAACTTGTTCATATCATGGTCGTCCCGCCTCAAATACTCCTGTTCCACCAACCCAGCGATCCGCTGCTTGATCACGCTCACCTCGGGCACAAAGTGGTTCTTGACCGCATCGATCGTCTGGGTCTTGAGCGTCTCATACGTGAGCTCCTTTTGGGCTTTCATTATCCGGACGATCGCGGCGTCCAGGTAGTGCTTGCGGTCCGAGTCAATGTGAGATTGCGTGCGTTTCGACTCCTCGGGCTGTAGAACGTAAACGTAAACAGGCGTACGAGGTACACGAGATAAACAACGGTGTACCGTATCCTTTGCCTGAATAGAGTTGATGTGGACCTTTGCCCTCGGATCCGTGAACTCAGCGTTGAAGTAGAACACGTCGTCTTCGTTTACGTCTCTCCCCACAGGTCGTTTCCTGAGGACCTTTTTGTTCGCACATGCCAGACTCTGGAGGGTCCGTTTGAGTTCCGGCTCGTCTGGTTTGTTGTTATCCGACGTCAGCTCCTGTTCACCTGAACGAACGGGGGATTCATGCCTCACCCATTCTGGTGGCTTCCAGGATGGCTCTGTACCCGATCTCCGTCTCGTCGTTGAAAAGGAGTAACACCACGGCCTGGTACAGACTGACGGTCAAGTCCTTGTTGCCAGCGCTGAACCTCGCTTTGATCGTTGCTGTACCGAGGGAGTGGTCCCATTCGAGTTTGTGCCCCTGATGCTTAGCCTTGTAAAAAGTAGTGTAGTGCGAGAGATCGGTGTGCATCTACGAAACGTGATCAGCGAAAAGAAGACGATGGGGGTAAGGAGCGTACAGAGGGATGCAGATCGACGTCTCTCTTCCGCGCTGCGAATGGCCATACGCTCCGTTGGAGAACCATCACAGAGAGTTTTCGAGCACTGCTCGTTTCTGGAATGCGGTTGTGGAATTCCCTCAATACCTCCCTCGAGAGAGCAAGATCATTAAACATATGGTCTCCTTGCCCGAATTCGGGATCGTATCCTGGAAAAAAGGACGTCAGTCGCCCCAGCCCGAAGGAAATGACGACACGGAGACTGTAACAAGGGGCAGTCACTCACGCTCCTTCAATATCCTCAGCACTCCCTTCTCAAAGTCATCAGATGCACTCTTTTCGAGCAACAGCCTCTTCGCCAAGGCCCTCATATAGAAGGTCCTGAACACGTCTTTATCGTCGGTGAATCTATACAACGCCAGCACCTTCTCCAGCAAAGATTCCCATTCTGCGTCAGAGATATCCCGTTGCCCATGGCGCATAAGTTTGTCGAGGTGTCGGGCGATGAGTTCCGCAGGCTTGTTTCGGCGAGCTTTGAAACCAAAGGTAAAGGCATCGGAAAGCGCGTACGAAAAGGAAGAATTGGGCGCCGAAGAGGAGACAAAGGCGGTTTGAAGTGCGTGGTCTGCGAAAGTCTTGAAAGTGAGAATGCGTTCGACCATGTCTTCTTCGTGTTCCGTGTCTTTGATAATGTTCCCGACACTCGTCTAGACCAGCGAAATTCATCAAAATGGCAAACGACGGATAAGTGACCGTTTGTATTACCTGTATATATGACTTGAACTCCCTACAAAGTATACCAAGGCTATTGAGAGCCTCGAACTCTGCATATATCGAGCGGAGTAGGTCCGTGCCCTGTGCATTCATGAGTGGGCCAATAGCTGCATCGTAGATCAGACACCGGCGACAACACAGCGAAAACACACGCACCCCCTTTGGCAAGCCAGTCCAACCTTGTTTCCAACAAACCCCGCCTGCAAGCCTGCACGATCTCCTTGACGGTCTCCCCGACGCCACCACAGATGGCTTCGGCTCTTTCTCGTTCCTCGCTGGTGCGTTCTGTGACATGGACCAAGAACTGCTCCGCGCTGAGGTCGAGTTTCTTGTCGCTCGCCTCGGTGGTATAAAACGATAGCGTTTGTTCGAGAACATGGCGCTCAAAGATGACGGCATACATGTCGTGGAGGAGGAGATGCGAGACAAGATTCCGGATCATCTTACGGTTGGGGTGAGCCGACCTACAATGATGAGCGGGAGTGAGAAAAGCCAAAGGATGGGGAACCGACCTCTCAGTTCTCTCCTGATTCATCCATTGCAAAACACTTTCACGAATGCAGTCGACTATTGGCGCGTCGTTTAGTATTTGCCGCTTGAAAGATGTGAAGGCGAGATCACTAGGATAGGGCTTATCAACCATCCAAAGAACACCAAGAAGGGACCAGACACAAACTGGATATTCTGACGCTTCACGTCCTTTGGGATAAAAGCACGGTCGAGATAAGACAACAGAGACCGTAGGAGGGCCTGAAACAAGCAAAGAGCCAATGTGCACCTGCGCATCCTAAACCAGTCGATCGAGACGTACCACCTTGCTCTCGAACCACTCGCAGACTTGGACGAATCGCTCCAGCCAATCCACGAGATTTCCAGTGTCCCTGGAAGCATCGAGTTCACGGCGTAAATGAAGGTTGCATTGGTCGATCTCCATGACGAGCATCTCGTAGAGTTTCTCTCCCTGCCCCAGGATGCGGACCTGTGAACAACAGGTGGTGTAGATGGACTCGAACGACGCTGGCAACATCTCGGATTGAGAACCCCTGGTAAGCAGGAGCCGCGTGCAACATCTCAGAAGTGTGAAGGGGTTGGGATGTGGTTTGCTTTGGGTCTTTGCTGAAGAGATGGGTGAGCACCCTGAAACCAAGGTACCATTCTCGACGGCGAACTCACGCGTCAGGACCCGGACCTGTATTATGATGGGTCCGTCCCTCTCTACGGCTTTATTTTTTGGATCTCGCGATCTGTATGCAGAGCCAGAGTCGGAGTCGTGATCCAAGCGTGGGGTCTTGTGCGGGTGAGACCCCAACCGTTCATGGTGATTAGCAGTGTGCTCGACGACGCTCGAGCGATGAGCGGTGAAGCCCCGAGTCTTTGGAAGCGAAAAAAGCTTGCTAAGTACATCGGTCATTGTGGGGTACTACCGCGTGGTGAGGATCCCCGGTTAAGATGTGTTGTAGTACGTGAGACTCTTCTCAATAATTACGATAAATATGAGTATGAGGGAAGGCTACAACGATGGATGGAAAGTCCAGAAAATAAAACAAAACGCTGGTAGGACGGCGGAATATGCGGAGAACGAGTGAAAATAAAAAGAGCGCCCATTGAATAATAAGTTACCAAACTAATGATTCTGCGTGTTCGCCGGGGGGACTATCATCCGTGCGACATGCCGTGGCGAATCATTGATCCCGAGGAGAAGTATACCCCAAGAGTCACAGACAATGGGATGAATGCGGCTGAACCTTATCAGAGCATGACTTCGCGGATCTGTGGCAAGGATGAGCAATACAAAAGGGACGCGGAGAAGCCCGCCTTGGCCCGAGCGTCGGAGAATCCACTCACATTCTTACTGACAATGGCGCTGTTAACGTTGAACCAGGGCAGCGCAATTTCCAAAAGATTCGAGCGCGCGATGCGGTAATGGCGAGGGCATCATAGCAAGGGGGGCAATCGCGTGTCGAACCGAATATCAAACAACGCAATGATCAGTAAGCGGTAGACCAGACAATGAAAAGAAGAAACAGGGGTATGGTTGTTTATTATCCATTGAGATCGAGTAAGGAATGGAAAGGACAAGTTTGTGACAACAATATGAAGGCAAGACGCGTTCGAGAGACCAAGGTAATGCGAGCGACGTCCCAGAGTACAGGGGTGCAACATGACAGAAAACAAAACAAATTAGATTAGCGCCGCGACTTCAAGATTGGATCGCAGAACGATGCTATGAAACAAGGGATCGCCGGCAAAATGATGAAATGATGAGCGTACGGTTGGAAAAGCCAGGGTTGGAAAATCGGATAAAAAGGATTAGGACTCACTCTATCAGGTAGATTAACAGGCCGACTTCGAAACGTTTTGCAAAACTGTACGTACCTTCGACAGCAGCCATCACCACCCTGAGCATCGCTGTATCCGTCGCCGTTGTTACACTGGCAACAAAGTAGTAAGTCGGAATCACAGAGGAAGCGAACATGCGCTTTACGTACTGTATGTATATTTCCCGCTCTTTGGAACGACCTGCCTTCTGTGCGAGCCGCGAGAAACGTCTTCTAAAGTAATCACGACCCGCTTTTGCGTCCCCTGCTTCACCCTCAAAGTCCTGAAAATGACATGAGTCAACGTCACACTAAGACATGTTGGGACCATACTGGGAAAAAGTTTTTAATATCTGAATGAATAATCTTCTTTCGGAATAAGTCATCCTTGTTCAGGAATAATATCTGTCACCAACTTGTAAGGCGACAATGGCAGCATGCGTGTGTAGAATACCCACTATTGATGTCTGCTTGAACCACTGGGAATGACATATCGAATCCCAAATGGTCATCGCATCCTGCATTTGGTTCTTGAAGGGAAAGTGAGCATCGAAATAGACGTGAAGCAAATCACCTACAGCATCCCGGTCCTCCACGAGACATTGGTCATAGCCACTGAGGCTGACCAAGAATAGTATACTAGTCACGTCTTGGAAACAGTGTATCCACTTTCTTCTTTCACTCTTCTGACCACCCACATCGACCATGAGCATCTCATGATCCTTGAGTTGGAACGTAGTTTCGGTGATTCCAATGGTTCGCGCTCGGCATTGAACGATGTCCTGTTCCGTAGGTTGGTAAGTCTCTCCAAACAGGCGGTCCAAATCTGGGAAGAAGTAGGCCAAACTGTGGACGAGTGTAAACACACACGACAACGAAAAGATGAAAAGGTTCAGGGCTTACTTCTCCGGCAAAGCAGCTTCGTTCCCTCGCGCATAGGTTTTCTGAATGGCCTTGTCCCCCCAGAGAGACTTGAGAGATTCATAATACGTTCTTGGGAACGGTTGATAGGGCTGAGTATCGTGGGCATTGATGATCGTCTCGACATGGGGCAGGTTTTCCTCTGCAACTTCGAGGCCCATGTCTTCCATGGCCTCCAGTACATAAGCCATGCCTGTCGTCAAGTTGTTGAAAACAAGTTGTCGATAGTTCTCAATCTCTTCGGGAGAAAACGGAACTCGGTGGATGAGTCGCATTTGCTGTGAAGATACCGAATGAGATTGTATGGACGAGCCGATAAGAGGAGACGCACCTTGAGAACGGTTGATTTCCCCGAGTCACCAGAGCCAAGGAGAAGAACCTGCGAAAAGGCGTTGGGAACGGCGTTTGGGAGGGATTCAAACAGCTTTCAAGCACCAACCTTGACCTGAGAGGCCATCCTCGCCTTTGCCTAGGAACGAACGAAATCAGCAACGAGGAAACAAAACAGGTAAGGGTAGGGAAGGGGAACTGACCTCCCTCAACATCTTTTCGGCTTCCCGATGCTTGCGCCTATCATCCTCGGAGACGTCCACAAAGCCACTTGAAGAAAAGCATATGCCCATGATGAAGCACGGTTAGATAGCAATTTACAAGCCTAAAATTATTCAAAGTTGGAGCACTAGGCCCCGGGAAGAAAATGAGACAGGAGTGGGGAAGCGAATACAGTAGATGAGACTGGGAAGAAAGATCAGAGGTGCGGGAAGGACGCAGATATGAAGAAGGGGGAACGAACGATACTCTACACTGGGCTTGCACACAGAACAGGCCGAGTGCGAGATCGCAGGATGTCGTGCAGAGTGGTGACGAGCAAGGTGGCCGGGCAAACAGCGGTCAACAGCCTAACTGCGGTGCGATCTGGCGACGCTCAAGAACGATCCCAGCACGCACGTCCTTTGGCTGGCCTTGGAGGCTTGTCGTACCCACGGGCGTCCGCGTCAAGCGCGATATCTTGCTGGGAGAACAGTACAAGCGTCCCTGTCGAGACTGGGGCTTCGTAATTAATACCTAAAAAGAATCGGCTAACGGGAAACCTTGTACATAAGGCCGCACAGAAAACCCGCGATTAGGACTCGGTCTACGCTCACTGCTGGCGATAATAAGATTGGCGGAATCGCTCGACTACGCCAAACATGCGAGCCTGCGCAAGCACTTGGGCGGTGGAATCCTTCAGAGCTCGTGTTCTCCAAGGGACGCTATCTCGACATCTTAACAGTTCCATGTATCCGGCCCCCCCGCTGGGGACATCTCAACATCGTCCAGTAATCGCATGAGGTGATTGACCATGAGGCCCTTCTCGGGCACATGTACAGCCTGGGGGTGTCGCTGGATGTTGTACCCACCGCTTCACCTTCGTTGTTTGTTGGTCTGGCCGCATCAAATTGTTCGGGCATTCTTGCTCACATCTTACGACAGGCAGCGTGAAACTCGGAATCATTGAGTCAGTTTGTGCAGTCGAATTGTATCACTGACACGGCTAACACTGATCCCACTAGTTTCCGGATCCAATTGGTCGGTTGGTAGGCTGAAACAAATTGCCGCATCCCAAGGTTCCTCAGGCCTTTCGGGTAACCCTTGATGGGTACGTGATTCCAAATCACTCCCTGGTGGGCCCTCCTATACGTTCCGAGATGCGACGTATTGTTAATACCTCCCCTGCGCCCTACTGATGAATTTGAATTTGCTCAACTGCATGTAGTTGAAGCGGACAAGTACTACGAGCACGACCAGCGTGCATGCAATCGTGGTCTGATCCATATCTTCTCCAGCGCATTCTTCGGATCACATTGAGCATCGTGCATTGCGCTATTCTCGGTTAAAGGACATAAAGTGATCCCTGGAAAGGTTTGAACGCAGTGGCAGTCGATCTTCTCGGAGGTTGCCAGGTTCACATATACGTACTTGCCAGTCCTCCAGTACCTGACCATAAAGTATCCTTGCACTGATGACAGTGGCGTTGCAGCATGTGGAACAACACCGGGAACTGAAGGGTAGATTTTAGAACAAAGCAAATCTTGAGGGGCTCAGGGTTAGCCTCACCCTCATACCGTATTACCGTCGGAGGCGGGGGCAACACCACCGGACTCATCAGAGTCTTTCTGTAGAATCACAGTCGGCTAGACTTGCCACCAGGAATCGCAAATCTGTGGCGAGACACGCTTTTCGGAAGGGTACTTGAAATTAATCTCACCTTGATCGCGTGGAATGGGTCGACAGACGCACACAAGTCGACACGACACCGTGCAAGAAGCCACCACACACTGTGGGCGACTCAGGATCGCACCTGTTCACTCCCACTCCAGGTGAAGAGCAAGGGGTCTTCTTCGAGGAAAAAGCCGATTCATACAACGAAATTGTACTCGCGAAAGAGCCATAATTTTTGCATAGCCACTAATTGTGGGTGGACCCGACGTTTGTACGAAGCATACGCCGGTCCTTGACGCGATGGGGAAGCAGTCTCGCAAACGACAAAAGACCTCCAGAGAAGAAAACATACAGCCGCTCGGTAGCAACACGCTCGTCGATGACACGAACAAGGACGATGAAGAACGACGTCTGGAAAGCATGCTCTTCGGCGTTCCCTACGTGCCATCCGAGAAAAGTAAAGGCAAACGAAGAGGAGACGATGCTGGCATAGTCACCCCCTTCGATACCGGAGATGGAGCTGCGGAAGGAAATTTAAAGGAGTTGGAGAACATGCTTGATTCAGATGTATGTGGCCTCTTTCGATGAACTAGTCCGTGTTTGCTGAGTTTGCGTGGTCTCAAGCTGTTTTTCATTGATGATAGTGCCAGATCTTCCTCGATAAAGGCACCCGTCTCAAACGAGGAGACTAGTGCATTTGACGTGAATGACGGTGGTGCCGATTTGGAAGTGGAGGAAGAACCTCTTCCTCTTGAACAAGACACATTGGATGATACCGCCATAACCGAACCCGACCAGGAAACGTCTCTTGGAATCACCTCCCAGCCAGGAACTCGCAAGGCACCCGCTTGGGTGGACCCAGATGATACCAATATACAGGTATCCCTCGCCTCACACTCCCGCCTGCGGAAGCTTCGCGATGCGCCTGCAGAAGACACCGTCGGCGGACGCGAGTACGAACGCAGGCTGCGGAGGCAATTCGAACAGATCAACCCGACCCCAGAGTGGGCATCGAAAGCGCGCAAAAAACTGCATCCCAAACGCCGGCGATCCGCGTCCGGGTCAGAGCCAGAGGACGAGGTAGAAGATGTCGTCCCAGATCTTCTCGCCTCTACCGGGGGAATATCAGGCGGGAAGAAGCCAAAAAAATTGACGCCAGGAATCATCTCCGTCGACCGTCTGCGCGACGCCAATCAAGCCGCACCTGCCGAGGGGGAAATAAAATCCCTTCGGTTCCATCCCTCCCCACAGATCCCTGTCCTGTTCACCGCAAGCACGGATAGACGCCTGCGCCTCTTTCACGTACGTTGTTCCTCGTTCCCCCGAACCTCGATTTTTCACCTGGCATCCTTTCCCCCTTAGGTGGATGGCTTGACCAACCCGCACGCACAAACGCTCCATATACCTTCCCTCCCATTGACAAATGCCATGTTCCACCCCAGTGGTTCCTCCATCCTGCTCACCGGTCCCCGTCCGTTTTACTATACCTACGATCTCCAATCGGGCACTTCCCATCGTTCGCCCCGTGGTTTGTGGGGAACCACATTCGGCGCCAACCAAGACGCGAGCATGGACATCTGCGCCTTCAATCCCACCGGGGACGTCCTCGCCGTCGCAGGCCGGCGTGGACACATCCACCTCGTCGACTGGCGGTCCGGCGCAGCCCAGGTCGTCGCCGGACTCAAGGCCAACGCTGGCATCCGCTCCTTGTGGTGGTCGCGAAGCGGACAAGGTCCCAGCACGCTGCTCAGTCTCACCGAGGACTCGCAGGTGTACGTCTGGGACGTCGGTCAGCGAAAGTGTGTCAAGCGGTGGCAGGACGAGGGTGGTTTTGGAAGCCGCATCATGCGAGGCGATCAGCGGGGTGATTATCTCGCCATCGGGTGGGTTTCCTCCCTTTCTCTCTGCCTGGTTGAAGAACTGATCAACGTCACCTTTTCAGATCCAACACCGGCCTCGTCAACGTGTACAGCGCAGAAGGCGCCGTGTCGCTAGAGGCTTCCAAACCAAAACCGCTGAAAACGTTGGGCCATCTGACGACCAACATTTCGTGCCTAGGCTACAATCACGACGCACAGTTGCTCGCCATGGCGAGCAACGTTAAAAAGGATCAAATGCGTTTGGTACGTTGCTTTTTGATCCAGCTTGCCTCTTGTCGGACGCTCAGATCGGGCATTGATAGATCCACCTTCCGTCTCTTACTGCCTTTGGAAATTGGCCAACGACGAGTACCCCCCTGGGCCACGTCACTGCGATGGACTTTTCTACCGGGAGCGAGTACCTTGCCATAGGAAACAATCGTGGGCGTGTGTTGTTGTACCAACTCAGAGACTATGGGGAACAATGATGACACAAACATTGCATTGCAGCCCCCCCAAAAAAAGTACAACAGACACGAGCGACATGCAGTGAGTGATACATGAAAAGTGACAACAAGCACGAAAACTCGTCACATGGGAGAATGCGTACGTTGACCAGTGTAGCGCGTCAGCAGTTCGGTGTAAGCTTTGGATATCTGGGGATAACCGAGGTGGCGCTGCTGTGAGCATGTTTCGTCGTCGTCGTCGGACATACCTTGTCCGCCCGTAACCTGCCGTCTGGAACAAATCGACAGAGGACCGTAGAGCACTCAAACCATCGTTTCGCTTCGTCCCCCAAGGAGGCGCTACACGAACCTTGCTCGACGTTAGCCGAACCCAAAACGAGGGAACCACACACTGCAAGCACTCTACGCCCGTGTTGTAAGCTGTGCTGAGCAGCCAAAGACGTTCATCCACCGGGTAGAGCTGTTGGCAGTCAGGAGACCATCAGCACGACATGCCATATCGAAATAAGACACGGACTGGGTGCCCGTTTTCCACAAGGTTCCTGTGCTCTTCCAAGACAGCGCTGGCCTGATCCATGTACTGCATCGCCTTTGATCGGTCGGCCACAGTGCCTTGCGACAGGAGAATGGTGCATATTGATCGCAGCCATCGTGAAAACTTTTCCAGGGATAGGTGGCTATTCCTCAGGCACGCGTGAAGTATACCCTATAAAAGTTAGTTTCGCTGATTCAGGGCAAGTACAGTGCATACTTCAAGGGCTTCGTATAACACTAAAAGGGGTGGGCTGTTAGCACGTATGAGAACATTCGGAATAAGTGAACCGTCCGTGCCGCTGACTGGACAGGCCTTGTTCTCCCACTGTTGACGGAAATCAAATTATTGTCAGCTGAGTACCAAGGGGCTGACCAAGATATCGCAGAAGGCTTCAAACGTGATGAGAGTTTGGTCGTCCGTGCGCGTCGCCTCCTGTGCTTGAGAATAAGGCTCCATTCCGTACTCCGCGGCCAAGTGACCCACTTTGATGGTAGCCAAGACATAACCCCAATCTTCAAGTCGCGAGGCCGTCTCAACCGCGAAAACACGCAATACGTGTAAAAAGGAGTGAAGCTGTGGTTGACTATCGGCAGATACTTTTGAAAGCAAATCGAAGACTTTGGCTCTGCAGCCCTTTATTTCCGTCAAGAGTGTTTCCGCGGATTTGCCCTACAGGATGGTCAACCTACAAGGAGATGCCATCGAAAAACTTACGTTCAGGACATTGTCTTGTGAGATACGCTCACGTGCCAAAATCACTTGGTGGCTGATGAGCGGAGAGGAATAAAACCAAATGGGGTGATATACCTCGGCCCGAGGTCGCAGCAAAGGAAGCATTTGCTATATACAGGTAGACGCTCGGTTCCACCTCCGTGAGAGTTCTGGAGATATATAGTTCGAGAAGCTGT
>Ga0307508_10005941_pt1 | contig 11516 bp, 11 predicted proteins | sample 9_EM_MG_FD_203089 | JGI IMG/M metagenome (GOLD analysis project Ga0307508, IMG submission 203089) | Populus trichocarpa ectomycorrhiza microbial communities from riparian zone in the Pacific Northwest, United States - 9_EM | ecosystem: Host-associated > Plants > Roots > Unclassified | place...
TGTCGACGTCCGTGGCGGTCGAGCGGCCGGCTCGCGGATGGATTCACGCGGCGCCGGCCGGCGACCCGGGAGTCGCCGGCCGGCACGGGGGACCGGAGCGCTACTTCGTCGCGATCGCGATGTGCCGCCCCTCCGGTTGCGGCGCGGTCAGCGGCACCGTGATCTCGAGAACCCCCTTGCGGTACGCGGCCTTGATCGCGGCCTCGTCGGCGTTGGCCGGCAGCCGCACCGACCGTTGCACCGACCCGTAACGAAATTCGGTACGGCTGAGGCCCTTCTCCTCCTCATGGCGTTCGGCCCTGACCGTCAGCACGCCGTTGAGCGTCGTGATCTGCACGTCCTTGTCGGGGTCGAGCCCCGGCAACTCGGCGCGCAACACGTACTCATCGTCGCTGATCTTGTCTTCGAGACGGATCGCCGGCAGCGGACGCGGGAAGTCGATCTCGAACCAGTCCGTCATGTCACCGAACAGTCGCGGCAAAAGTCCAGGCATCTCCTCATCTCCTCCTTCCGACCGTTTCCTTCCCCTCCATCGCACCTCGCCGCGGCACGCCCGGTCAGGGCCGAAGGACCGGCGCGAGGGCATGCTTTCCCCGGACGGACGGCCCGGCCCGCGCGGACCAGTGGCCTGCCCCGGAGACCCTGGTGCACCAGGGCCAGGGACAACCACGGGCGCGGACGGTCGCCCGCCGGCCCGATACTGAGGTGCCGACGACTTGAGGAGGGCTGGACATGGAGTACCTGGTCACGATGACAACCCGCGTCCCGGACGGCACACCGGCGCCGGAGGTGGACGACATCCGGGCGCGCGAGGCCGCGAACACCCAGGAACTGGCCGCCCAGGGGCGGGTGCTTCGCCTGTGGCGTCCGCCGCTGGGACCCGGCGAGTGGCGCACCATCGGGCTGTTCGCCGCCGACGACTCCGACGACCTCGAGCGAACGCTCGCCTCGATGCCGTTGCGGGTCTGGCGTACGGACGAGGTCACCGCGCTCGGCCCGCACCCCAACGACCCGGGCCGCGGCAAGGTGCCGCTCGCGCCGGGCAGCGCGGAACACCTGGTCACGTTCGTCGTCGAGGTGCCGGCCGCCGCGAGTCCGGAGGCCGTCGACGAGATGTTCGCCCGCGAGGCCGGCCGTACCCGTGAGCTGGCCGCCGACGGGAGCCTGATCCGCCTGTGGGCGCTGCCGGAGCAGGGTCACGCCCTCGGCCTCTGGCAGGCCGAGAGCGCCGGGCAGCTGCGCGAGATCCTGCTGTCCCTGCCGATGGCCGGCTGGTTCACGGTCGACACGGTGCCGTTGACCCGACACCCCAGCGACCCGGCGGCGTGACGCCGACGTCGACCTGCTCGGTGCGGTCGCTCAGAGTGGTGCACCTTCGCTCTGGTCGAGCGGGACGACGGCGGTCGGGCAGGGCGCGTCGGTGGCCACGGTCAGCGGCACGTCCCCGGTGCGGGCGCGCCCGATGACACCGCGGCGCTTGTCGCCGACGACGAGGAGCCGGGCGCCGGCGCCGGACCGGATCAGGCCGTCCGCGGCCGAGCCACACAGGACGGCCCGCCGGATCGGCACGGCCGGGTATTTGAAGGTCCACGGCTCTACCTCCGTGGCCAGCAACTCGAGTGCGGCGGGCTCGGCGGCGAAGTGGGTGGAGAGTGTCACGTCGTCGTAGAAGTAGTCGTCCAGGGTCGCCGGAGACACGTGGACCGCGGCCAGCGGCAGGTGGTGGTGGCCGGCGTACCCGAACGCGAACTCCAGCGCGGCGTGACCCGCCGTGCTGCCGTCCACGCCGGCCACGACGTGTCCGGCGAGCGGCGCGCCCCGGCCCTGCGCCCCGGGCCTGACCACCACGACCGGGCAGTGCGCGTGTCGCAGCACCCGCCGCATTGTCCGGCCGCCCTCGCCGGCCCCGATCACCAGCAGCCCGGCGCCGGCCGACGCTTCGATCAGGCATTCCGCCGGGTCGCCGGCGCGAACCCGCAGAGCGACCCGCTGACCGCCGAGCCGTGCCCGGACGTTCGCCAGGGCGCGGGCGAGCGGCGGATCGATCAACTCGACCTCGGCCGGCGTCGGCTCGCCCGTTCTCCGCGCCAGCGGGGAACCGGGCACGCAGAAATGCAGCAGAACGAGCCGTACGCCGGTGCGGTCGGCCTCCTCAGCGGCCCAGGCGAGGGCCTGCCACCCGCCGGCGCCGCCGACACCTACCGCGATCGGGCGAGCCATGGGGTCCTCACTTCTCGGTGGGGCTCTCTATCGCGGCCTCCGCGCCGGGAAAGATCAGCGTTGTCTTGCCGTCGTCGAGCCACCGGACCTGGTACGGCGGACCGCCGTCGCTGTGCGCCACGGCGAGGACGACGCCGACCCGGCGGTGATCACCCAGGTGGGTGCCTTCGAGGACGATGCGGTCGCCGATGTGGGCGATCATGATGGACCTCCTGGGGTTCGTGGCGTGCGCCCACCGGCTGCCGCGGCGTGTCGACCGGTGCCCGTCTTGGCGACGGTGGGTCTGGTGGCACTCTGGCCATCCCCTTGGCTTCCGGCCGCTGCGCCTTATGGCATCCGGTGGGCGTATCCCCAGCATGGTCCGCGGCGCCATCGCCAGGCAGGGCCAGAAGGCCCGATCAGCGCCGGGACTGCGGTCCCGCCGCCGCGTTGCGGGCCTCGCACCCGAACGCCGCCCTCAGCGCGTCTCGAGCAGCGACCTCAGCGCGTGAGCGAACTGCGCGGGCCGCTCGACGGGACCGAGGTGTCCGCCGGGGAACTCGGTCAATGGCAGGTCGAGCCGGGCGGCGAGCGCCGCCGCGGCCCGGTACGGCAGCTGACCGCGGGAGTCGATGCCGGCGACCGGGATGAGGCGTGCAGACGCCGTCTTGAGTGCGATCAGATCAAGTTCGCTGGTGGTGAAGGGGACCAGGACGTGCTCGAGGAACAGCGGCTGGAGGTCGGCGAGGCGGGCGAACAACTCCAGCAGTTCTGGGGTCGGTGGTTCCGGGCGGGTGTCGGCGTAGCCTTCGACCCAGTCGCCGGGGTGGTGCAGCCTCACCGGGGCGGCGTCGGCGCCGGGGGCCGTCATGGCGGCGGTCATCAGCGGCGCCGCTCCCGCCGGGCCGTCGGTGCGCGCGGCCGCCCGGACCGCTTCGAGGGCGCTGCGGTGGCGCGCGGCGTCCGGCAGGAGGCCGGTCACCGGTGGCTCGTGGACGACCGCGAGCCGTACGTGCTCGGGATGGCGGGCCAGGAGTTCGAGCGTGGTGATGGCCCCCGAGCTGAAGGCGAACACGGTCGGCGGCTCGTCGAAGAGCTTCTCGATCAGGGCGGCGGTGTCTCCGGCGTGGACCTCCGGGCGCTGTTCCTCCTCGACGGTGCCGGGCCGCGCCGAGGCGACGCGGCTGGACATCGCGACGACCCGGTACCGGCCGGCCAGGTGTGCGGCGAGTCGGTCGAGGACACCGGCGTGGCCGGCCCCGCCCGGCAGGAGCAGCAGCGGTGGCCCGTCGTCGCCGCGCTGCTCGTAGTCGATGGCGGTGCCGTTGAGCGTGAGTGTCGCGGTGGGGATGGCTTTCTCCTGTCTAGATCTTCGACCAGTTGGTCAGGGCGTGGTGCAGGGCCTCCACCGCTCGCCGCCACGAGGTGTCGAGGCTGCGGTCGGCAGTGAAGCCGCCGGTGGCCTCCAGGTCGCTGAAGCCGTGCAGGGTGCTGCGTAGCAGCCGGACGGCGTCGGTGGCGTCCGGTTCGGAAAGGTTGTAGCCGCGCAGGAGCGCATAGCAGACCTCGACGATGCGAGCGGTGCTGCCCCATTCGGCGAGTCGCTCGGGCGAGACCTGGTACCGGGTGGCGGCATAGCGGCCGGGGCGATCGGTCGCCAGAGACCGGTACGTGTCGGCGAACGCGCTGAGGGCGGCGTGGCAAGATCGTCCGGCGATGGCCGCGCCCAGCGCGTCGGCCCATTCGCCGAGCGCGAGCATTGCCACGCGCTCCTGCAGGTCGGCGAGGCCGCGGAGGTGGGTGTAGAGGCTGGCGTCCCGGACGCCGAAGCGCTTGGCGAGCGCCGTCAGCGTCAGGTGGTCGAAGCCGATCTCGTCGGCGAGGTCGGCCGCCGCGGACACCAGGGCGTCCGGGGTGAGCCTCGCGCGCGGCATGGTTCTCCTAATCTCCCTAGGTATAGTCCTAATATACCTAGGATCGCGAGCCCTGCGACGTGACAGGGCGCAGAAATCGCTGCCGCCTCAAGAAGGGCGCGAGGATGGTGGCTGCCTGGCGCCTGAAGCGCCGGCAGCCTCAAGACCGACCGCCCCAAGTCATCGGGTTTGACCCGGTGTATCTCGGCGATGAAGCTGAGGGCACGGCCACGGCGCAGTGCTCGTCGAGGCTGTTCGGCAGGTGAATTGATCAGTCGGGTACGACGGCAGGTTGGGGGCGGATGCCTGTCACGGCCGCCGGCGGGAGGCGGGGTGCGAGAAGCAACATGCCCGGGATTGTCAGAATGGCGGCGAGTGCCACCACCAGCCAGGGAACCGCATTGCCGACGCTGAGCAGGGTCGAGAACACGGTTGGCGCGGCGACGGTGGCGATCGCGAACGAAGACTGGAAGATCGCCAGGTAACGCCCGCGTACGTCGATCGGGGCGGCATCCGCGGACATCGCGTTGGATACCGGCGAGTGGATCATCTGGGCGGCCGAGTAGAACAGCACTGCCAGGGTCAGGCACGGCACCCGCCAGGCCGCAGGCAGGTAGGCGGCGCTCATCGTGGCGAGGGACCAGCAGGCCCACAGCAGGCCGGCCAGGCAGAGCGATACGTGGCGGCGTAACCCGCGCTGAAGACGCACCGCGAACGGCAGGCACAACGCCTGGACGGCGGTATTCATCGCCAGGAGCGGACCCACTGCCCAGGTGGTCTGCGGCATTGCTCGTGCGACGAACGGCGCGAATCCGATGCTCAGAAGAACGTTGCAGAGAGCGAACACCGTATTGAGCGCGATCAGGGCGAGGAAAGGCCGGTCGGCCCACAGCGCGCGGTAGCCGCGAGATCGGTCGGGTTGGTCGGGCAACTGGGTCGTGGTGCGTGGGACGAATACGGCGAGCAGGCCGCCCGCGATCACCAGCAGGACGACGTTGCCGGCGATGACCCATTCGTAGAGCCGCAGCGTGTCGACCGCAAGGGCGAGTCCAGCGATCGAGGCCCCGGCGCCGTATCCGATGGCTTTCATCGAACCGGTTGCGGCGAACCAGCGCTCCCGGGCACGCGGGTCGGGGTCGTGATCGGACAATCCACTTAGGAGAACATAGATCGAGGACCAGAATCCGGTACGCCCGAGGGACGCGATGGTGGCCGCCAGGAACACGATGGGTAGCCGTCCGGCCATGACATATCCGACAAACCCGGCCGCCTGGAGAACCTGTGCTGTTTGTACTATCACCCGTGCATCGAATCGGTCTGCCAGTCGGCCCGTCAGTAGCGGCAGGGGCAGGGCGATCAGACTGGCCACGCTGAGCAGCAAACCGATCTGGGTCAGCGAGGCGCCGGAGCGGGCCACTAGGTAGAGCAGGGATAACGGAATGAACAGCCCATTCGTCAGGGAATCGATCATCAGGACCAGGAACAGCGAGACCCTGACGGAGCGCCGGTGCGTCGGCGCCGGTTCATCTGGACGGCGGCGGGCGAGGGGGTTCATAGGCAAGAATCTGAGGACACTCCCGGGTCGCGCCTCAGTCATCGAAGATCACACCAGCATGGCCGTGAGGTGTGTGGAGATGGCCGGATAGGACGCCGTGAGATGCTTCTTGAAGATATCTTCTGCGATTGTCGTCTGGCCGACTTTGGCCAGGTTGTCGGCGAGCCGCAAGTAGAACAGGGTCATCATGATCTCGGCGTGACTGCTGCACCAGTGTCCTCGATTGGCGGCAACGCGCAACGCGTTGACAAATCCGGCTGTCCGTACTTTGATCAGGTAGCCCAGAGCCTGGGCATGCTGTACCGCGACGTTTCGCGCATATCCATGTCCCATGTTCTTGGGCAGACGGATGACGTGGATGTGCTCCTTGCGGTCCGCTTCAATCTTGGACAGGTAGTCTTTGGCGTCGTTTCTTGGCGTGGCGTCGTCCACGATGATCGCCCGCCAATGGGGATCCGTCTGACGATCAAAGCCCTCGACGGCGTCCGCCAGATAGCGCACGGAGAACTCCTGATCGCCATAGAACGGCACGACGAAAGCGGCTGGCTGGCTATCGATGATGCCAGCAGTGTGGTGCCTCTGGTCCGCCACCTTATGCTCCCTGCTTGATCCGGGTCGGCCACGTGTCCATTCATGGGTAGCGCAGCGACTACCGCGTGGCCTTGACCTGCATATATTCGTGCGCATCAGTTAGATCATCTGACCGACCTGGAAGGATTGCGCAGTTTCGTGTACCCGAAAGTCCGAGATAAGCGCGACCCGATCCAAGTGATCAATGGTCTGACCGGCGCAACCCCCTCCGTTCGATCGGCCGTGGATGGACACTCGGCCACTAGCAATCGACGCTAATTAGCCGATATTACCGAGTCAAGCCAATAAATGCCTATCTATGTTAAATGTACGGCGATCTGGATCTTGAGAAGCTGTTTGAGCAGCCAGGATGCTGCGGGTTGTGTCGTACGTCATTGGCGCGGTGGACCGGGGCTTTCCTGGCGTCGACGTACCCGAATGCGGGGTCGAAATCGGCGGAAGCCACGGGTGCCTTTCCTTGTCCGCGCAGCCTACGGGCCTCGGGCGTGTCCTCGATGCGGAACGTATTTTCGGACAGACGCTAACACGATGCGCTTGGGGCTCGGTAACTGTTACGCCCTGCGTAACGAGGTGTGGCTCCGATCGTCGGCCAAGATCGTGAAGATCCCGGTCGAGTACCTGTCCGAGGTTTCGGGGCGATCCAGCCTTCGCGACGTACGGCCGTCTCGGTTAGACTCGCAGCCGACGCCAGCAATTCGTACTGCGTAGTTCCTAGCGGGAGGCATGGGTGGCTCTGAGTAAAGGTGAGCGGGAAACGGGCGCGGACCGACACGGATACTACATCGCCGCCTTGGCTCGGGGATTGGCGGTGCTGGATGCGTTCGGCCCGCACCGTCACGAGCTATCCTTGAAGGAGGTCGCCGTCGCGGCGCGGGTTAGCCAGCCCAGCGCGCTGCGAATCGGGCATACTCTCATCGAGTGCGGTTACCTGGTTCGCAACCCAGCTACCAAGGGCTATCGCCTCGGACCGCATGCGCTCTCGATCGGGCTGCCGACGCTGACGATGACGCTGCCCGACATCGCCGAGCCGCACCTTGCCGCGCTGCGCAATGACATCGACGAGACCGTCAAGCTTGCGGTTCCCGACGGAACCGAGGTTGTCGTCATTGCGCACATGACCTCGTTGTCTTTCCCGAGCACCACAAAGGCCGTCGGGTCCCGGATGCCGGTGACAGTCTCATCGCTTGGTCGTGCTGTGCTGGCGTGGCAACCTCGGACCACGATTGACGCGGTGATCGAGGCGGCCAAGCCCCACCGCTGGACCGCCAAGACGATCCCGAAGGCCCACCTGCGCGCCGAGCTGGAGCGTACCTGCGAGCGGGGTTACGCGGTCAACGACCAAGGAACGACGGTCGAGCACCGGTCGGTCGCGGCGCCACTGCGGGATGCTTCCGGGCAGCTGATCGCTTCGATCAACATCTCCACGTCGGCACGGCGCACCAGCCTCGTGCATCTGGAGCGGCGGCTCGCGCCACAACTTGTGCACGCCGCAGCGGCGATCAGCTCGATGCTGCCGCCGCGAGTCCGCGGCGCGGGACAACTCACCCTGCCGACCTGATAGGACTATAAGGACGCTTATGCCTGCCTAATGTATTGAGTAAGTTTTTAGTGCGTTTTCGGGGGTTACAGCGTCGCTCGATGTCGTGAACGTTGCGGGCAGGCTGATGCTCGGGCGCCGGTGGTGCGTTGGGCCTGGTCATGGGGCGTAAGGCGTACTCGACTGATCTCAGCGACGCGCAGTGGGAGTTGATCGATCCGTTCCTGCGGGCGTGGAAGGCGAAGCGTCCGTCCCCGTCGGGCCATGAGGGCCGCTAACTTATAGCCCTCTCAGACCGTGTGCCGGTCGGACAGGACGGCCGAGGCCAGGGCGAGCGCCCAGCGCCGGGCTCGTTCCAGTTCCGCGTCGGCCAGCGGGCCGGTCGTGCCGGCGACCCGGAAGCTCTCCGCGGGAAGCGGCGTCCGGCAGCCGAGGTGGCGCAGCCTGCGTTGCGCCGCACGGGCCGCGGAGCCGGGCAGGAACGGCTTGTCGATCTTCGTGTCGAAGGCCGCCGCGGTGATCCCGGTGAGCTGCGGGGCGCAGTCCAGGTACTCGCGCAGGCCGACGCCGGCGACGCCGGGCCGTGCGGCGCCCCGGCGGACGGCGTCCGCGCGGGTGCCGGGGCGGCTCAGCCCGAACGCGTGCGTCGGCGCGCCGACGACCAGGACGTCGACGCCGGCCAGCGACGGCATGCCGCTGACGTCCGCGAGGCCGACCTCGAACGCGTCGCTGAGCCCGTCGGCGACCGCACGGGCGACGGCCTCGGTGTTGCCGAACATGGATTCGTAGACGACCAGTGCCTTCACGGCGATCCTCCGGTCAGGGGTGTCGGGTAGTTCCCTCCGCCGTTCACGGTGCGCGGCCGCGGGCCGGGCCGGCAGGGCCACCCGACCCGAGCCCGCCGGTAGTCCGGCCCCGGGCCCGGATCGATGCCGATGGCGCTGCCGGCCCCGCCGGGTCACCGCCTCGCGCCCACCGGGGTGGCGGAAGGCGCCGGACCTGCCGGGCCGGAGTCGGGCGGCGGCGCCTGAGGCTCGGCCGTCGTCGACGGGCCGCTGTGCCGCCGTCCCAGCCCGACGCCGCCGAGCACGATGAGCCCGATCGCGATCAGGCCGAGCACAGCGCCGGCGGTGAGCAGCCCGGCGCCGAGACCGGCGAGCCCGGGCACCTGGACGGCGCCGCGAACGTCCACGGACACACCGGGCGCGCCGTCGGCGTTGGCCACGACCACGGCGTACTTGCCGTCGGTGACCTGCCATCGCAGTTCCGCGTTGCCGGTTCCGGTCGCCGAGGCGACCCAGAACCGCTGCGCCGCGGGACTCGCCGCCGCTTGGACGGCGCCGGCATTCCGGTCATACTGTGCGATTCCGGACCGTACGCCGGTCAGTTCGTCACGCGCGACGCCGGCCAGCCAGGTGTCGACGTCCTGTTGCGGCGCGATGCCGACGAAGACCTGGGCGCCGGCGGGTGCGGCCGCGGCGATCCGCAGCCCGCCGATGTCGGCGATGTCGCGGGTCCACCGGCCGGCGTCGGTGATCGTGAGGCCGTCGGCGGTGATCGCCGCGGTGGGGCTGTCCAACCGCAGGGTCGGGCTGGTGACGTAGCCCGTGGAGTCGCGGGCCGCATCGACCGCCAGCAGCGCCCCGCCGCCGACGCCGAGCCCCGTGCCGGGCGCCAGCAGGAGCACACCCGCCACCAGGGCCGTGACCGGTCCCGCGGCCGTGCCGCGTTGGCCTGGCGGCCCGACTGCCGACGGGCCGGCCGGCGCGTCGTCCGGTTCGTCGCCGCCCTGGTCCAGCCGGAACGGCGGGTAGCGCGGCGTGAGCAACATCAGGTACGCGGCGACGCGCAGGTTCCAGCGCGCCACGCCGACCAGCAGGTCGTGCAGTCCGGTCGGGTAGCGGCCGGTGAACAGCAGGCTGAGCCCGGCGATCAGCAGGCCGGCGCCCACCACGCTGATGGGCGCGGCCGTCCGGCCGTCCGAGTTCTGCAGCGACCAGGTCGCGGCGCCGGTGAGCGCGCCCAGGATGATCAGGTGTGGGATCGCGAAGACCCACGCGACCAGCGGCATCCAGCGCGGTGGCGGCGCGCCCTCGTCCGCCTCCAGCCGGGCCGGGTGCTCAGGAACGTCGGCGAGGGTGAACGGCGGGTACTGGTCGGTGCCCAGCGCCTGGTAGCCGTAGTAGCCAACGCGCCAGGTCCAGCGGAGCACCCCGAGGTTGTAGGCACGGATCGGCGCCGGGTAGCGGCCGGTGAACAGCACGGCCAGATAGGCCACCGCGGTGAGCACCACGAGGCCGGTCCAGAGCACCAGCAGGGCGAGGATGTGCGGGATCAGCAGCAGCCATTTGACGAGCCAGAGCCAGCGGCTCAGAGACTCGTCGCGGCGGGCCGTGACGCGCACGGGATAACGAGTCATGACACCTCCCAGGAGTCTCTGCCAGGACATCCCGGTCCGCGCTCGACCGGCAGGGCCGCAAGCCCCGCACGGACCAGGCAAGGGTCATCAGGCGCGGGCGGGCAGGCGGACGGTGAAGGACGCTCCCTCGCCGGGGCTGCCCCAGGCTTCGATCGTCCCGCCGTGACCGGTGATCACCTCGCGGGCCAGGGCGAGGCCGAGGCCGAAGCGGCGGTGGTCGCCGTGGCCGCGGGCGAACCGTGCGAAGATCCGCTCGGCGTCGGCCGGGTCGAAGCCGGTGCCGTCGTCCCGGACGATCAGGACGACCTGCCGGCGCGCGTCCTGCGAGCCGAGTTCGACGGTGACGTGCCCGCCGCCGGGTGTGTGGCTCAAGGCGTTGTCGACCAGCGCCGTGACGACCCGCCGGAGCGCGGCTTCGCGGCCGCGGACCACCGAAGGCCCGCCGGCGTCGGGAATCAGGAGGAGCTCGACGCTCTGACCACGGGCGCGCGGGCCCAGGCCGGCGACGACGTCCGCCGCCACCTGGCCCAGGTCGACCTCGGCGCCGCCGCCGGCACGGACCTGCGCCTGGCTGGTCGACAGCAGCAGGTCCTCGACCACCTCGCCGAGTTGCCGGGTGCCGGTCACCAACTGCTCGATGTCGGAGGCCATGTCGTCCGGGGTGGCCCCGGCGCGCAGGTCGTGGTGCAGCAGCTGGGCGCGGGTGTGCAGCTGGGTGAGCGGCGTGCGCAACTCGTGGCCGGCGTCCGCGACGAACCGCCGCTGGCGGGTCAACGCCTCGCCCAGCGGCGCCGTGGCGCGCCGGGCGAGCAGGACGGCGGCCACGCCGGAGGCCAGCAGGCCGAGGGCTTCGGCCAGGCCGAGGGCCAGGAAGAGCCGGCGTCGCTCCGCCTCCTGCGTGGCGAGGCTCCCGACGACCTGGACCGCGTACGGCTTCCGCGCCCGGGTGACGACGAGGTAGTCGATGCCGCCGACCTCCCGGGTGCTCGACTCCGCCGGACCGCCGGCACGGACCCGGTCCAACGCGTCCCGGTCGGGAAGGCCGGCCGGAGCGTCCTTGGTCGCCGCGAGGCCGCCCGCGGGGTCCAGCCGGAAGATCCAGCTGCCGGCGGGCGGGTCGACGACGTCCTCTTCGGTCGCCGCGGTCTGCCACAGAGACTCCTCGAGAGCGGACCGCTGGCCGCGGGTGACGACGAACAGCGCGACCGCCCCGACGATGAGCAGGATCAGCGTCATCGCCGCGGTGTTCTGCGCGGCGAGCAGCCAGCGCGCCCGGCGCAACAGAGCCCGGTCGGGATCGGG
>Ga0307508_10005942_pt1 | contig 11515 bp, 5 predicted proteins | sample 9_EM_MG_FD_203089 | JGI IMG/M metagenome (GOLD analysis project Ga0307508, IMG submission 203089) | Populus trichocarpa ectomycorrhiza microbial communities from riparian zone in the Pacific Northwest, United States - 9_EM | ecosystem: Host-associated > Plants > Roots > Unclassified | place...
CGCGGCCGCGTCGCCACCGCGGGCGGCGAGCCGCGGCGACGATACGTTCCGGGCGGGCGCGGTCATCGCCGAGCGCTATCGTGTCATCCAGCTCGTCGGCAGCGGCGGGATGGGCGAGGTCTACGAAGCCGAGGATCTTCTCTTGCGCGAGCGCGTCGCGGTCAAGACCGTGCGCGGCGACGTAGCCAAGGACGAGACCGCGCTGGCGCGCTTCAAGCGCGAGATCCAGCTCGCGCGGCGCGTGACCCACGCGAACGTCTGCCGCATCTTCGACGTCGGGCTCGCCGGCGACGTGCCCTTCGTCACCATGGAGCTCCTGTCCGGCGAGACGCTGGCGGACCGGCTCAAGCGGGGTCGCATGGCTCCCGCCGAGGCGGTCGTGGTGGTGCAGCAGGTCGCGGGAGCGCTGGGCGCGGCGCACGAGGTCGACGTCGTCCACCGCGACTTCAAGTCGCCCAACGTCATGCTCGTCGACCGCGGCGGCTCGCGCGGCGTGCGGGCCGTGGTGACCGACTTCGGCCTGGCGCGCGCGCTCGAGGGCAGCTCGGACGATCAAGTCCTCACCCGCGACGGCGGCGTCATGGGAAGCCCGGCCTACATGGCGCCCGAACAGGTCGAGGGCAAGCGCGACATCACGAGCGCGGTCGACATCTACGCGCTCGGCGTCGTCATGTACGAGATGGTCACGGGCCAGCTGCCCTTCGTCGGAGCGACGACGCTCGAGACCATGACACTCCGGCTCAAGCGCCCGGCGGCGCCGCCGCGCAGCATCGTCCCCGACCTGCCGGCCGAGTGGCAGGAGACGATCCTCCGCTGTCTCGCGCTCGAGCCGGAGAAGCGCTTCGCGCGGGTCGGCGACGTCGCGGCGGCGCTCGCGGCCGCGCCCCGTCGCCCCAGGAGCCGGCGGCTCTTTTCAGCTCTGGCCGTCGCCGTGCTGGCGGCGGGCGCCGGCACGACCTGGCTGGTCTCGCGCAGCCGCGGCGTCGAGGTCACCCCGCCCCTCGTCGCGCACGACGGCCGACCCTCGGTGGCGATCCTCGGATTCCGCAACCTCGGCGGTCGCGCCGACGCGGAATATCTGGGCTCGCTCCTCGCCGAGTTCCTGGCGACCGATCTATCGGCCGGCGACGCCCTCCTCACCGTCGACTCCGAGAGCGTGGCGCGGGCGCGGCGCGAGCTCGCCCTGCCCAACACGGAGAGCTTCGCGCGCGATACGCTGAAGAAGATCCACGGCCTCCTGGCGACCGACTTCGTCGTCGTCGGCTCGTACCTGCTGGAGGGCGACAAGGTCAACGTCGATCTCAAGCTCCAGGACGCGCGCTCGGGCGTCACGATCGCCGGCATCACCGAGTCCGGCGCCAAGGGCGACATGGTCGCGCTGGTCGGGCGCGTCGGCGGCCGCCTGCGCGCGCGGCTGGGCGCGGCCGATCTGTCGGCGGCGCAGCGCGAGAGCGTGCGGGCATCGCTGCCGCGAGGCGCCGAGGCCCAGAAGCGCTACGCCGAGGGCGTCGCCCTCCTCCGGCTCGAGGCCTGCGGACCCGCGCGCGCCCCGCTCGAGCAAGCGGTGGCCGCCGAGCCGAGCTTTCCCCTGGCCCACGAAGCGCTGTCCGAGGCGCTCTCGTGCGTGGGCTTCGACGCGCGGGCAAAAGCGGAGGCGCTGAAGGCGGTCGAGCTTTCGGCCGGCCTGCCCGACGAGGTTCGCCTGCCGGCCGCGGCGCAGCTGCAGCGGCTCGAGCGCGACTGGGATGCCCTCCTCGTGACGATCCAGGCGCTCGCCGCCCGGCGATCCGACGACATTCACGTAGGCCTGCAGCTCCTCGACCTCCAGATCGCGATCAGTGACATCGCCGGCGCGCGCGCGACCCTCGCCCGACTGCGCAGCCTGCCCGGCGGCGACAGCGCCGCGCTCGACTTCCGCCACGCCCAGATCGAGTCCGACCGCGGGAAGATGGGCGAGCCTGCGCCGTCGCTGGGAGAGCAGATCGTGCTCTACGAGGGCGTACGCAAGAAGGCCGAGGAGGAGGGCGCCAAGCTGGTCGCGGCCGGCGCATTGCTGAACCAGGCCGCCCTCCAAGAGGACGCGGGCGAGCTCGACAGAGCGCTGGTCACGGCCGTGGCGGCCAAGGAGATCCTCGCGGCCAACGGCGACCGCGACGGCGTGCTGCAGGCCCTCGCGATGGCGGTCACGATCTACCAGCGGCGAGGCGATCTCGAGGCGGTCCGGCGGGCGCGCGCCGAGGCGCTGACGACGGCCGGCGAGATCGACAGCCCTCGCAGCTTCGCGAAGTTCGAGCGGACGCTAGGCCGTGCGCTCGCCGCCAACGGCGACTTCGCCGGCGCCTTGACCGTCGAGGAGGAGCTTCGGGTGTGGTGCCATGCCCGCGCCAAGGCCGAGGAGGAGGCCGCGGCCTACCTCGAGATCGCCCGCCTGCAGGTCGCCGCCGGCGATCCCGTGGCTGCGAAGCGTTCGATCGCCGCGGCCCGCGAGCTCAAGCCCCGGCCCGGTACGCTCGGGTTCGTGGCCGGTGCCCTCGAGATCTACCGGGGCGACGTCGCCGCGGCGCGCGCCGAGTTCGAGCGCGAGATCGACGGCCTGCCGAAGGTGGTCTCGGAGCCGGAGAAGAAGCTCGTCCGATCCCAGATCGGGCGCAAGCTCGCCCTCGCCGAGAACCGCTGGGTCGACGTCGAGGCGGCGGCCCGCCACCTCCTCGACGAGGTGCCGCGCCTGTACGGCGGCTTGAGCGACGCGGAGGAGGCCCAGGCGCTGATCGTGGCGCTGCTCGAACAAGGCAAGGCCGCCGAGGCGAGGTCGGAGCGAGCGCGGCTGACCGAGAGGATCAAGCGCGCATCCGACGACGACTTCGGCAACCGCGAGGAGTTCGAGGTGATCGACGCGCGGCTTGGGGCATCGTCTGGCAAGCCGGCCGATGTCGCCGCGGCTGAGCGGCGCATCGGGCTCACCATCGAGCGCGCCGAGAAGGCGGGTGCCACCGTCCTCAAGCTCGAGAGTACCCTCGCGCTCGGTCGGATCCAGCTCCAGGCCGGCGAGACCGCCGCCGGACGCGCGACCCTTCAGACCCTCGTGGAGGACGCGCGCGCACACGGCGCCATGCTGCTCGCGCGCAATGCCGAGCACGCGTTGGCGAACCGCGGAGCGCTGTGATGACTCCTTGCGGTTCGTTGTTCAGAATAACCGGATCGCCTCGTCGACCTCCCCCGGTCTCGTAAGTGTGCGTACGCTCCGCTGCGAGCCAAACGAATTGGCTCAATCACCGACGGGAACGGCTTGACCCGCCTGATTCCGAATGACTATGCTCACCGAGCGTTCGCTGGTGTGACGCGGGCGTCCCCAGGAGAGCGCGATGAGCAAACCGATAAACCTCTGGTGGGCGGCGGCATTCGTGCTCGCAACACCGCCCGCCTGCACCGCGGGCTCCGATGCGAGCACGAGCCTCGGCGCGAACGTCGATGCGAGCACGGGCCCCGCCACCCACGTCGATGCGGGCACCAGCGCCGGCACGCACGTCGATGCAAGCACGAGCGTCGGCACGCAAGTCGATGCGAGCGCGAGCGCTGCCGTCGACGCGATGACGAATGACGAGGATATGCCGCCTCCGGGAACGCCGCCCCCCGTCTCGCTGGGGGACGGCATGGCGCCCGGGGTGCCGCAGGCGGGCGGCGGCGCGGTCTACTATTGCAAGGATGCGCTCCTCGGCGGCTTCGATTGGTTCGACAAGCTGAAGGGCTGGTTTCCCAGCGTCCTTCACTCCGGCGCCGCTCTGACGCCCACGCATCAGGTCGTGGACATGGCTTACGCCAAGCCTGGAACCATGACGTTCAGGAACGTCGTCGTTCCCACCGACGGAACCTACGCGATCACCTTCCACTACGCGTACGCGTCGGGCCTGTTTCCCGGGGTCACCGATCGGCCGGAGGGCCTCTCCGTGAACGGCGCGGTCGTGACGAGGGAGCTGCATTTCGCCATCACTGGCAGCTTCGACGACTATCGCGACTCGAGCATTCAGGTCACTCTCGCGGCAGGCCAGAACGTCATTCAAGTGTTCAACGTGACGGACCACGGTGTCGCGCGCTTCGACACGATGACGGTCGTCGCGGCGCCCTGAGCTCGCCGACGGCGCTGCTGCCGGCGATGCCATGTCGCTCTTGCGCGACCGCCTTGGCCGTGTCGCGCTGACGGCTCACCGACCGATGGCGGCGGCCGCTTCTTTCGCCGCGCGCGATCCCGATACGAGCGGATTGATCTCCAGGGCGCGCGCCAGGCTCTCGCGCGCCTTCGCGCCGTCACCAGCGAGCGCCTCGAGGTGGGCCTTCTTCACCCATGATAGTGGGTCGCGCGGGGTGGCGGCGATGAGCTTCGAGACGGCGTCGAGACCGCGTCGGGCGTCCGCCGCCGCGCTCCGCCCCGAGCGACGCGCCCAGACCGCGGCCTCGAGGGCGCAGTCGGCGACGAGGTCGTCGGCCGAGCCGGGCTGCTCGCGGTTCAGCTCGTCGATGCCCTTGGCGGCCCGGGCGAGGAGCGCCGCAGGGTCGCGGCCGTGCAGCAGCTGCCAGTCGGCGCCGATGACCCAGCTCTCGACCAGGCCTCGTCGGTCTTGTTGCTGGTCGGTCCTGTGCAGGCTCCCCGCGAGCAGCCGCTCGGCCTCCGCGAGCGCGGCAGAGGGATCCTCGCCACCAGCGAGCCGCCGGCGCCCTTCCATGAGGAGGACGAGCGCCTTGTACGACTGGATCGTCGACAGGCCCGGCTGCCGCGCCAGCGCCTCGTCGGCGACCGCGAGCGCCTCATCGAGGAGAAGCTTCGGATCGTCCCCGACGCGCAGCGCCACCTCGGCGGCGTTGTGCAGGCCGACGATGACATCGGTCGCCATCGTCGACTGCCCGTGGAGCTCGGCGCGGGCCGCCTCCAGGAGCTCGACCGCCCTCGCGACCTCGCGCCGCGGATCCCGGCCGTTCTGCCAGGAATCGTCGCTCAAGACGATGAGCTCGCCTGCGATCCCGCTCCGCATCGATGCCGCGGTCGGCGACCCCAGCCGGATGGATTCCTCGCCCGCCGCGATCGCCAACCGCATCTCCGCGGCGAACTCGGCCGTCTGCTTCCGCTCGTAGAAGGTCCAGGCCCGGGTATCGCGGAGGAGCCCGACGTTCGAGTAGATCGACGGCTCCTTCGGCGCTCGGGCGGCGGCGCCGTCGAGAGCCCGAAGCCCCTCATCGGCGAGACGCAGGGCGTCGTCGGGCTTACCTGCCATGCTCAGGAGGCGCGCGAGCCGGGAGAGCGCTCGCGCCAGCTCCACCGCGGTCTCCGTGTCGGCGTCGGGGAGTCGGGCGGCCCGCCGGAGCACGTCCGCCGCCTCGTCGTAGCGCGCCCTCGCGGCGACGACGTCGCGATCCACCGCGCTGTCGCCGCGGAGACGCAGCACCCGGCCGCGCGCGAGGAGGAGCTGCGGCGCGTCGGGATCGAGGAGGGACGCCTCGTCGATCGCCGCGAGGAGCGCGGTCATCTCGGCGGTGGCCTCTGCGTCCGTCTTCGAGTAGCTGTCGAGGATGGCCTCGCGGATCCCGACGCGGACCAGGGCCACGTCGGGATCGCTCCGGCCCCAGCGCGCGGCCGCGTCGGCCGCCTCGACGGCGTGGGCGAGAAGCTTTTGCTGCACGCGAGCATCGTCTTCGAAGTGCAGGACCACGGCCTCCGAACGCCACGCCTCCGCCTCCAGGCTGTGCGCCTCGTACCGTCCTGGATCGGCTGCCAGCGCTGCCGCCGCGCTCGCCCGCGCCCCGTCGAAGTCCTGGGCCAGGAGCGCGACCTCGCCCCGGCGCATGGCCTCGCGCCACGGCTCGGCGCCACCGGCCCGGAGGTACTCCGTCGCCGGCGCGGCGAGCTCCGACCGTAGCGCGGCCAGCCGCTTCTCCCGGGCCGGTCCCTCGAGCGACTGTCGGGCCTTCCGGTCCTCGCGCTGATAGATGCGCGACAGGACCGTGCCCAGCCCGTCGGCCGCGCGGGCGGTCCGGAACCCAGACGCCCACGCGCGCTCGTACGCCGCCCGGGCCCCGGGGAGGTCACCCAAGAGCTCCAGCCCCTTGCCGAGCGCGAAGCTCGCCGCCCCGCCGCCCCGTGCCGCCTCGGATCGCAGCTTCTCGACGTCGGCGCGCACCTTGGCGAGCGCGGGCCGGAGATCGTGCGGCGGCGCCAGGTGCTCGATGCGCAGCCCCTGCTCCATCGTTTCCGCCAGCGCGCCGAGACGCGCGGGCTCGAGCCCGGGATCGCCCGCGCGCGTGGCCAGTACCAGCCCTGCAGCCCCGATCGCGAGCAGCGCGCCCGCCGCAGCCGCGCTCCATGCCCGCCGCGCGACCCGCCCATGGCCCCGCTCGAGCAGTTCGGCGATGACCGTCATCGACGGCAGGCGGTCCTCGGGGAGCGGCGCGAGGCCGCGGCGCGCCAGACGATCCAGCCACCCGGGGACGCCCGGGGGCGCCGTCCCGGGGAGGCGACCCTCGCGCTTCGCCTCGGCGAGCGCCGCCAGGGTCGGCGCGGAGAACGGCGGGCGGCCGTACAGCGACTCGAAGAGGGCCGCCGCGAAGCTCCATTGATCGCTTCGTTCGTCGGCGACGCGCCCGGCGTGCTGCTCGGGAGACATGTAGAGGGGCGTCCCGACCACCGCGCCGCTCTGCGTGAGACCGATAACCTTGGGCGCCTCGGGACGCGATGATGAAGCGTCGATCGCCGTCGCCGTCCGCCACGTCGCCAGCCCGAAGTCGGTCACGCGCACCCGGCCATCCGCGCCGACGAGAACGTTCTCGGGCTTGAAGTCGCGGTGGACGACCCCGGCGGCGTGCGCCGCCGCCAGGCCCCTCGCCGCGGCGGCGAACACGGCGATCACCTCGCGCAGCGGGCGGCGCAGCGCGCGCCGCCACTGGCCGAGCGTCAGTCCGTCGACGAGCTCCATGGCGATGAAGAGACGCCCCTCGTGGGAGCCGATCTCGTAGACGGCGCACACGTTGGGGCTCGCGGCCCGTGCCAGCGCCTGCGCCTCGCGGGCGAGGCGCTCGCGCCGCTCGGCGGACTCCTCGCGGAGGAGCTTCACCGCCACGCGGCGATCGAGGTCGGGATCGAGCGCCGCGTACACCACGCCCATGGCGCCGATGCCGATGACCTCTTCGATGATGAAGCGGCCGAGCTGGACACCCGCGCCGAGGGGCGCTACCGGCGCGACCGGCCCGCTGCCGGAAACGTGCGCGAGCGCCAGGAGATCGCGACACTGGGGACAGCCGATCGCGTGCGCCTCGATGCCCGCACGCTCGGCTGGCCCGTCTCGCCCGTCGACGTACGCCTGCATCTCGTCATTGGACGGGCAATTCACGCAGGCCAATCTTAGCGCAGACTGATCGCTAACCCCGCGTAATCCGCTCGAAACGCACCACGATCTCGTTCCCGGAGATCGACCCGCCGTCAACACTCACGCAACCAATCGCTCGTGACGTGCGCGCCCGCCCGGGCGATACTGCCGGCCGGCGCTTCCGCCAGGAGAAGGTGCTCGCATGGACGACTGCCTCGCTGTCATCCTCGGTGGTGGCCGCGGTTCGCGGCTGTTTCCCTTGACGGCCGTACGCTCCAAGCCCGCGGTGCCCATCGCTGGCAAGTACCGCCTCATCGACATCCCCATCAGCAACTGCCTGAACTCGAACCTGCGCCGCATCTTCGTGCTCACGCAGTACAACTCGGAGAGCCTGAACAAGCACATCAGCCAGACCTACAAGTTCGACATCTTCTCGAAGGGGTACGTGACCATCCTCGCCGCCGAGCAGACCGAGGACAGCCCCGACTGGTTCCAGGGTACGGCCGACGCGGTGCGCCAGAGCCTGCGCCACTTCCGCAGCCACCGGGCGCGCGACATCATCATCCTGTCGGGCGACCAGCTCTACAAGGGCGACTTCCGCCGCCTCCGCGACACCCATCGGAACCACGGAGCCGATGCGACCCTCGCGGTCATCCCGGTCCCGCGCGAGGCCACCTCGGCCCTGGGCATCCTCAAGGTCGACGACGAGGGCCGGGTCGTTCACTTCGAGGAGAAGCCAGGGCCGGAACGCCTCGATGACCTCGAGTCCTCGATCCCGGGCTACGGCCGAGGCTTCCTCGCCTCGATGGGCATCTACATGTTCGAGCGCGAGGCCCTGGCGAAGAGCATCGCCGATCCGAAGCTCGCGGACTTCGGGCGACATATCATCCCGAAGGCGATCGGCGAGATGAAGGTGCAGGGGCACGTCTTCACGGGCTACTGGGAGGACGTCGGAACCATCCGCAACTACTACGAGGCGAACCTGGCGCTGACGGATCCCATCCCGCCCTTCGACCTCTACGACGCGCTCAAGCCCATCTACACCCACCCGCGCCTCCTGCCGGCGACGAAGATCGACGGCTGCACCGTTCGGCGCTCGCTCATCTCGGAGGGCTGCATCGTGCTGGCCTCGGAGATCGAGCGCTCGGTCGTCGGCATCCGCAGCCGCATCGGCGCCGGCGCCCGCCTGAAGAACTCGCTCGTGCTCGGGGCCGACTACTACGAGACGCTCGACGAGCTGGAGCATGCGCGGCAGAGCGGCGTGCCGCCCGTCGGAGTCGGCGATGGCAGCATCATCGACGGTGCCATCCTCGACAAGAATGTGCGCGTCGGCCGCGACGTCCGCATCCTCAACGAGGCGAGAATCGAGGAGGCGGACGGCCCGGGCTACTTCATCCGCGACGGCGTGGTGCTGGTTCCCAAGAACGGCGTGATCCCCGACGGCACAGTCATCTGAGCCGTACCTCGGGTCCACCGACTTTGTACCCGGATCGCCCGTCGCCCCCGAAAATCATGAGTGTTCTGGATCGACCGGCCCTGGCACGCGGGTCGCACTCGGCGGCCCCACCCCATGCTGCGAAACCCCACTCTGTCCACCACGGGCCGCCCGCGCCGCGAGTCGATCGATCTCGTGCGCGGCCTCGTCGTTCCTGAACTGCGAGAAGTATCCGCCATCGCTGCTCTACCTCTGCATGACGCTCGGCCCGGCGCTCCTCCTCCTCGCCGCCGCCGAAGGCGCCCGCGGTCGGCTGGCCGCGTGGCTCGTCACGCTCGGGCGGGTCCCGATGCTCTCCTACGTGGCGCACCTCTTCCTCGTACACCTGCTGGCGGTCGCCTACGCGAAGATCGCGTACGGCGACGCCGGTTGGCTCTTCGGCGGGCTGCCCCACCGCAGCAAGCCCGCGCAATACGGCCTCGCGTTGCCCGGCGTGTATCTCGTCTGGATGGCCGTCGTCCTGGCGCTCACGCCGCTCTGCTGGTGGTTCGCCCGCCTGAAGCAGCGGCGCACCGACTGGTGGCTGAGCTACCTCTGGGTGGATCCGGGAGCAAATGCTGAGAGTCACGATCCTCTGCCATCGACGACGCGCGGCCACTCTCCGGGCAGATCCAGGACCTCGGGTAGCTGGACCGGCGATGGCCTGCCGAGGCGACGCTCGATGGCCGCGACGTAGAGCCGGCCGTACTCGGCGGCGGCGCTGCCCCACGAGAAGTCCCTCTGCATGGCCCGCTTGCGCATGGCCCGGAGGTGCGTGGGCCGATCGAAGTAGGTCGATACCGCCCAGCCAATGGTATTGGCCAGGCTGTCGGGGTTGAGGTCTTGAAAGACGAAGCCGGTGCCGCCGCCGGTCGCCTCGTCATAATCGGAGACGGTATCGATGAGCCCGCCGGTGGCGCGCACGATCGGCAGCGTGCCATAGCGCAGGCTGTACATCTGGTTCAGACCGCAGGGCTCGAACCGCGACGGCATGACGAAGAAATCGCTGCCCGCCTCGATCCGGTGGGCGAGCCCGTTGTCGAAGCCGACGCGACAGCGAAGGCGGTCGCCGCGCCGCGCCGCCGCCGCCGCGAATTCGCGCTCGAGCTCGGGATCGCCGGTGCCGAGGAGGACGAGCTGCACGTCCCAGGCGAGGATGCGGTCGAGCGCGGCGGCGAGGACGTCGTAGCCCTTCTGCGGGGTGAGCCGGCCGATGGCGCCGAGGAGCGGCAGATCGGGACGGACCGGAAGGCCCAGCTCGCGCTGCAGCGCCGCCTTGCACTTCACCTTGCCGGCCGTGGCCTCGGCGGAGAACGGCGCGGCGATGTACGGGTCGCGTTCCGGATCCCACTCCTCGTCGATGCCGTTCAGGATGCCGTGCAGATCGGAGCCTCGCCCGGCCAGCTCGCCGTCGAGGCCGAAGCCGTGTTCGGTGGTCTGGATCTCGCCCGCGTAGGTCGGGCTCACGGTGCTGAGGAGGGTCGCGCGGCGGACCGCCGCCTTCATCAGGTTCACGTCGCCGAAGTGCTCGAACTCGCGCGAGTTGAAGTGCTCGCGGCCGAGGCCGGTGATGAACAGCGCGCCGGGATCGAAGACCCCCTGGTAGGCCATGTTGTGGATGGTGAACACGGTGGCGGCGGCGTGGAGGCGCTGGAACCACTCGACGGTATCGAGGTACACGGGCACGAGCGCGGTCTGCCAGTCATTGGCATGGACGATGTCGGGGAAGAAGCCGAGCGCCTTGCAGAGCTCGAGCGCGCCGCGCGAGAGGTAGGTGAAGCGCTCGAGGTTGTCGGGGTAGGCGTCGCCGGGCGGCCCGTACACGTGCGGCCGATCGAAGTAGCGGTTGTATTCGAGGAAGTAGATGGGCACGTCGCTGCCCGGCAGACGGCCCAGGCGCACTCCGCCGCGCGCGGTGCCCCACCACATGGGCACGCCGAGAACGCCGTCGAGCCGCTCGAGGTCGTGCCAGCGCATCCCCTGATAGAGGGGCATCACCACGCGGACATCGATGCCCATCCGGCGCAGCGCCTTGGGCAGCGAGCCGGCCACGTCGGCGAGGCCGCCCGTCTTCCGGAACGGCGCGACCTCCGACGAGACGAAGAGAACCTTGAGCGCCATCACCCGACCTCAGGTCGCATACAGGCGGTAATCGAGGTCCGGGAAGATGTTGTCCTTGCCCTCCAGGTCCGCGAGGTACGGTTCGTCGACCACACCGGTCTTGAGGTCCTCGTAGAGCTTGGTGAAGCGACGGACGTGCTCGTTGAAGCGGCGCGTCGCGTACGGGACGGTCGTGCCGGTGGCCATGATGAAGGTCCAGTCCGACGCCTGGGCGAGCATGAGCTCGCGCGCCGCCTGCCGGAGCGCCCGGACGCGCAGCGGGTTCTGCTCGTCGGAGTAGCCGTGGGCGAGCTCGACCATCCGCTCGCCTGCCTTGTGGATATGGCGCCAGGTCCAGGCGTTGGTCTCGTTGCACCACATCTCGGAGAAGCCCTTCAAGCCCCAGCTCGACGCGCACGGCGTGGCGACCTGGTTGACCGGGTGCCGCTCGAGGTATTGCCCGGGCGTGATGGGCTCGATGGCGTCCTGGTCGTGGTGGAGCTGGCGGTAGAGATCGCCGAGGAAGACCGGCCCCTCGTACCACCAGTGGCCGTAGAGCTCGGCGTCGTAGGGGCTGACGATGATCGGCGGG
>Ga0307508_10005943_pt1 | contig 11515 bp, 10 predicted proteins | sample 9_EM_MG_FD_203089 | JGI IMG/M metagenome (GOLD analysis project Ga0307508, IMG submission 203089) | Populus trichocarpa ectomycorrhiza microbial communities from riparian zone in the Pacific Northwest, United States - 9_EM | ecosystem: Host-associated > Plants > Roots > Unclassified | place...
TGGCGGCGTCAGGCTGCTTGCGCGGGCTACCAGCCCGCGACTGCGCAACCTTCCTTGCCAGCGCCCCTCTCCGGGCGATCACGACCATTGCGGGGAGGGAGCTTGGACCCTAAGCCTGCTCCAATGAGTGATACACATGTTCCGTCGCGGGTGTTCCCGCGCGCCCGCCAGGATGCCGAAACCGCCAATGCCGGGATCAGCACCCCCCAGACCGAAAACCCGTCCTACCGGCTCGCCTTTCAGGACATGGATTTCCTGCTGCGCGAGGATCTGCGCCCGGTCCGGTTCCAGCTCGAGCTGCTCAAGCCCGAGCTGATCCTCGAAGAGGCCAATATCGCCTCCACCTTCGTCATGTACGGCTCGGCGCGCATTCCCGAGCCGGCCAAGGCGAAGGCGTTGCTCGAACTCGCCCAGGGTGAGGAAGCGATCCGCATCGCCGAGCGCCTGGTCGCCAAGTCCAAATATTATGACGAGGCCTATAAACTCGCCCAGCTCGTCAGCGTCTTTCCGCGCGACGAAGCGGGCAAGCGCCACTTTGTCGTCTGTTCCGGCGGTGGTCCGTCGATCATGGAAGCGGCGAATCGCGGTGCGGCCGAGGGCGGGCACGAATCGATCGGCCTCAACATCGTCCTGCCGCATGAGCAGGCGCCGAACCCTTATGTCACCCCGCATCTCAGCATGCAGTTCCACTATTTCGCGCTCAGGAAGATGCACTTCCTGCTCCACGCCCGCGCGCTGGCGGCGTTCCCGGGCGGCTTTGGCACCTTTGACGAATTGTTCGAGCTGCTGACGCTGATCCAGACCGGCAAGATCAAGCCGATCCCGGTGCTGCTGTTCGGCCGCGAATTCTGGAATCGGGTCGTCAATTTCGAGGCGCTGGTCGAGGAGGGCGTGATCAGCGCCCGCGATCTCGACATCTTCACCTTCGTCGAAACCGCCGAAGAGGCATGGGCGGTGGTGAAGGATTTCTACCGCGACACGCCTGTCCCGGGCCTGCCGGCTTAAGCCTGGCGCGAACTGCTCCCCGGCCCGCGCCGGGGAGTTCTGTTTTTCTTACTTCTTCTCAGCAGGGGTTGCCGTGTTGCTCACGGGCGCGGCCGCATTGTCGGCTGGTGCCGTCGCATTGGCATCGGCCGGAGCCGCGCCAGCGGCGGGCGCCGCTGCTGCGGGCGCTGCCGGAAGCGGCAGGTTCGAGCCCATCGTGTTGAGATAGACGATCACATTCGCACGGTCCTGGGCGTTGCCAAGGCCGGCAAAGGTCATCTTGGTGCCGTTGGCGAAGGCGCGCGGGTTGGTCAGCCATGCGTTCAGGCTGTCAAAATCCCATTTGCCGCCCTTGGCCTTGAGCGCGTCGGAGAAAGCGAAGCCGCCCTTGCCGGTGGCGATCGCCTCGCCGACGGTCGCATAGAGGTTCGGGCCGAGGCCGTTGGCCGCGCCCTGTGCAATCGTGTGGCAGGCGGTGCACTTCTTGAAGACCTCGGCACCCTTGGCCGGATCAGCGGTGGCCAGCAGTGAAGCGATCGGCACGTCGGCGGCCGCGCCGCCATCGCCGCCCTCGGCAACGCCCTCGATCGGGTAGCCCATCTTCTCAGGCTTTTCGCTGTGGAATATCATTCCGCTCACGATCGAAAGCCCCAGTGCCGCGCCGCAAGCGCCAAGCACCCAACCCGCGATCGTGTTCGTACGATTATCCATTACCCAAGTGCCCCTGTCGGAAAGTCGGCTCCCTTTAGATTCGGTAGAGCGCTACCGCAAGACGCGCTTGCGCGCTTTGGCCGCAAGCCGGCTTGTGCGTCGTGCCGCCCGCCGTTAAGCGCGCCCTTCCCATGGAAAACTTCGCCGCACCCGCGCGCCCGATCGTGGCGCGAATGATCGAGCAAGCCGCAGCGCATCCCGACCGCGCCGTCGCTTTCCAGGGCGCCCCCGGCGCCAATTCGCATATCGCGGCGCTTCAGGCGTTTCCGGATGGGCTGCCTCTGCCCTGTTTCGATTTCGCCGACGCGATCGATGCGGTGCGCGACGGCCGGGCCGATTGCGCGATCATCCCGATCGAGAATTCGCTCCACGGCCGCGTCGCCGACATGCATTTCCTGCTGCCCGAATCGGGCCTGGCGATCACCGGCGAGCATTTCCTGGCGATCCATTACGCGCTGATGGGCAAGGGCCCGATCGAGGGCGTGCGCGAGGCGATGAGCCATCCCCAGGCGCTCGGCCAGTGCCGGCTCTGGCTGCGCGAGCGCGGCATCAGGCCAGTCACCTATCCCGATACTGCCGGCGCCGCCGCGCTTGTGGCGGAACTCGGCGATCCGGCGATCGCCGCGCTGGCCCCGCCGGGAGCCGCGCCGATCTACGGGCTCGATCTGCTCGCTGACGGCATCGCTGATGCCGATCACAACACCACCCGCTTCGTCGTGCTGGCACGGGCAGGGCATGCCCCGATCGGCGACGGCGCGTTCATGACGACATTGATCTTCGAGGTGAAGAATGTCCCCGCCGCGCTCTACAAGGCGATGGGGGGCTTTGCGACCAACGGCGTCAACATGACCAAGCTGGAAAGCTATCAGCGCGGCGGCAGCTTCGCCGCGACGGAATTCTATGCCGATGTCGAAGGCAAGCCCGGTGACCCCGGTTTCGACCGTGCGCTCGAGGAGCTCGGCTTCCACTCGAAATGGATGCGCATTCTGGGAACGTACCGGCAGGCCCGGACGCGGGGCTGACTCTCAGCCTTTTGCCCACTCCGTCAGCAGCGTAAACGCAATCGCATAAGGCGGCGGCGGCAGGAACGGCCCCGGCTCGCCCGCCAGCACTTCGCGCACCACCTCGCGCGAAACCCAGATCGCATCCTCGAGCTCGTTCGCGTCGAGCGTGATTGCGTCGTTCTCCGCCATTCCGACACAGGCGATCATCAGCGACGATGGAAAAGGCCATGGCTGGCTGGCGATATAGCGCACATCGGAAACCCGCACGCCCGCCTCCTCCATGATCTCGCGCGCAACTGCCTCCTCGATCGATTCGCCAACCTCAAGGAACCCGGCAAGCGCTGAATAACGCCCCGCCGGCCAGGCATGTTGCCGGCCAAGCAGCGCGCGGCCGTCATGCTCGGCAATCATGATCACGACCGGGTCGACCCGAGGGAAATGCTCGGCCTGGCAGTTCGGGCAAGACCGCGCCCAGCCGGCGCGGAAGATCCTGGTCGCGGTGCCGCAATTGGCGCAGAACCGGTGCCGCGTATGCCAGTCGAGCAGGCTGCGCGCGGCGGCATAGGTCGCCGCTTCGCCCGGCGCGAGCAGGTCGAGGATCCCGAACATCCGCATCGGCCGTCCAGCCGGCGGCAGCATTCCGGGCGTCAGCGCGGCGAAATGGGGCTTGTCGCCATCGAGCCCCAACAGGACCAGATCGGAACCTTCGGGCGCATCCGCCAGGGTCGTCCAGATAAGCCGCCCCTCGCCGTCCAGTTCGGGCTCGAAATTCTCGAGCTTGAGCAGGCGAGCGCGCCAGTCGCCAAGCGCAACGGCGAACGCTTCGGGATCGTGGCGAAGCCGGTCGGCACGGTCGAGCGTGCCGCCGGTGAAACCGGGTGCTGTGATCACCGGCTGTGCGCGGTGTCGGTTGCAAGCGCGGCTGCGATCTCTTCGCGCAGCGGCCATTTCTCGCCGGGGAAATAATTGACCATGATCGTCCCCCGCGCATGGCGTGCCGGGTCGACCCAGGCGATCGTCCCCGCCGCGCCGCCCCAGCCATAGGTTCCTTTTGACGGCCCGCCCTGCTTGTCCTCGAGAAACACCGAACCGCCGGCTCCGAAGCCCAGCCTTCCGATATTGCCCAGCCTGTTGAGCAGGCTCGTATCCGCGCCCGCGGGCAGCAGGTTCGACATCATCAGCGCGGCCGTCTCCGGCTTGAGCACGCGAACGCCGTCAAGCGTGCCGCCATTCTGCAGCGCATGGAGGAAACGGTCATAATCCCGCGCTGACATCACCAGCCCGGCACCGCCATAAGGAAAACTCGGCGGCGACAGCCACACTGAGGTGGCGGCGGGATCCAGCGGCACGCGCCTGTCGCCCATGAAGAGATAGTTGGTGGCGAACCGGCTCGATTCGCTTGCGGGCACCGTCCAGTAGCTCGAGTTCATCTTGAGCGGATCGAAGATGCGCTTCTGGACAAAAGCGTCGAAGCGCATCCCGCTCGCCACCTCGATCACCCGGCCCATCACGTCGAGGCCGATCGAATAGCTCCATTTCGCGCCAGGATCGGCGATCAGCGGCAGCCCCGCGACCTTGTTCGCGAACGCCTCCAGGCTCGGCGGGCGAGTCGCGCGCATCTGGCCTTCGAGCTGGGCATTGATCGTGGCCGGGTTGATGCCGAGCTTGGTATACTCGTCGAGCAACGGTCCCTTGGTGATGATATTGTAGCCGAGCCCGGCGCTATGGGTCAGCAGGTTGCGGATCGTGATCTCGCGTGCCGCCGGCCGGCTGTCGAGCGTGTCGGGATTGAGCTGCACCCGCATCGACTTGAAGGCCGGAATGAAGTCGCTGACCGGCTCGTCGAGCTTGATCTTGCCGTCCTCGACCAGGATCATCGCCGCCAGGCCAGTGATCGGCTTGGTCATTGAATAGACCCGCCACAGGCTGTCGGGCCCGGCCAGCGGCGCGCCCGCGCCGTCAGCGATATGCCCGGCACTGACGAACACCGTCGGATAATCGCCATAACCGAACGCACCGACGATCCCGGGCATCTTGCCCGTAGCGACATAGGAATCGAACAAAGTCTGGGTGGCGGGGAGAAGCGATCGCCCCGTCGGCGCGGTCTGCGCCGGTTGCTGCGGTGCCGACTGGCCCGCAAACGCAGTGCCCGCAATCAGCGCAACCAGCGCGCCCGCCGTCATGAACCGCCTGATGATCATCCCGCTCTCCTGAACGCGCGCGCCGCCTTGGCGAAGACCGTCGGCAGCCCCGCCGATTCGAGATCGGCTATCGGCCACCATTCACTCTCGCCCGAATGCCTTTCCACCGGCGCGACCGCAAGCGCGAGTTGAAGCCGGAAGTGCGTGAAGACATGGTCGACCGTGCCGTCGAGCATCCGCCAGCCGGCGCTCACCGGCGGATCGGCGAGGCCCGGCGGCGAATCGGCCCAGGGCCCGGTCGGCAGCGCGCGCATGCCGCCGAGCAATCCCTTGGGCGGACGGCGGACGAGCAGGACCTTGCCGCCCCGCTCGGCCCAGAAGATCGTGCCATAGCGTTGCGGGCGCGCCGCCTTGGCGAGTTTGGTGGGATACATCTCCGGCTTGCCCCCGGCAAAGGCGCGGCACGCCCCGGACAGCGGACAGAGAAGGCAAAGCGGCGCGCGCGGCGTGCAGATCGCCGAGCCGAGATCCATCATTGCCTGCGCGAAATCCCCGGCGCGGGCAGCGGGGGTGATCGAGGCAGTCGCGGCGCGGATGGCGGGCATCCCCGCCGGCAGCGGCTCGGCGATCGCGAAAAGTCGCGCAACGACCCGCGCGACATTGGCGTCGACCACCACCGAAGGTTCGCCGAACGCGATCGCGGCAATCGCGGCGGCCGTATAGGCGCCGATGCCGGGCAGGGCGCGCAGCCCCTCCTCTGTCGCAGGGAAAGTCCCGTCATGCTCCGCGACGACGGCGCGCGCGCAGGCGATCAGATTGCGGGCGCGGGCATAATAGCCGAGCCCGGCCCAGGCCGCCATCAGGGTGGCATCGTCGGCGCGCGCCAGCGACTCGATATCGGGCCAGCGCTCGACGAACTCTTCGAAGCGCGGCCGCACCGCGGCGACCGTCGTCTGCTGCAGCATGATCTCGGAAAGCCATACCCGATACGGGTCGGCGGCGTTCGCGCCCGCCGGGCTCCGCCACGGCAGATCGCGGGCATTGCGATCATACCAGGCGAGCAGCTTTGCGGCGATATCCGATGGGAGCTTGGCGGGCACGCTGTCGCTATGGCATGGGTTGCGGGATGAGCAAGCGTGGCGTCCCCGCCCCAGGAACCGAACCCAAGGCTGAAAAGCCCCGCGGCGGTCGTGCGCGCGCGGTTTCCGAGCTGTTGCCCGATGTCGGCCGCGCCGCTTTCCGCAAGTTCGGCTTCGTCCAGAGCGCGGTGGTCAGCCGCTGGCCGGAGATTGTCGGCGCCCGCTATGCCGGTGTCTCGGCGCCCGAATCGATCAAATTCCTGCAAGGCCAGCGTACCGACGGCACGCTCAACCTCGTCGTGCGCGGCGCGCATGCGACGATGATGCAGCATATCGCGCCCGAGATCATCGAGCGGGTGAACCGCTTCTTCGGCTATGGCGCGATTGCCCGGGTGATGATCCGCCAGGGCGATGTGCCAGCGCCGCGCGTGAAAGCCGCGCCGCCTTCGCTCAGGCCGATCCCGGTCGAGCTCGGCGCGAGCCTGCGTACGATTGCGGATCCGGAATTGAAGGCCGTGCTGGAAGCGCTCGCGGCGAGCGTTGCGGCGACTCGCGGCCCACCAACTGTTCGACCCACGGAGGAATGATGCGCGCTTTCCTGATTGCTACCATGGTCCTCGGCATGGCTGCCGTCCCCCTTGGCGCGCCTGTTGGTGCGGCCCCCACCAAGGCGCACGCCAAAAAGCCGGTCGCAGCCAGGCCGGCGGCGCGGCCCAATTGGGTCCAGACGGTGGTGCGTACCCCCGAGGGCGGCTATCGCATGGGCAATCCCAATGCGCGCATCGCCTTGATCGAATATGGTTCGCGCACCTGCCCGCACTGCGCGCTGTTCGATGCCCAGGGCGTGCCGGCGCTCACCAGCAAATATGTCGCGAACGGGCAGCTTAGCTACGAGTTTCGCGATTTCCCGGTCCACGGCGTCATCGATATGGGCCCGATCCTGCTTGGCCAGTGCGTCTCTCCGGCGCAGTTCTTCCCGATGCTCAACCGGATGATGGCGGCGCAAAACCAGCTGATGAAGCGCCCCGAGATTTCGGCGGCGGATCAGGAAAAGCTTCGCACGATGAAGCCCGCTCCGCTCATTGCCTGGCTCGCCAATTATTATGGCTATACCAGTTTCGTCGCCCAGCACGGCGTGCCGGCGGCCCGGGCCAAGGCGTGTCTTGCCGATCCCAAACTATTGGCGGCGGTCGCGAAGCAAACCGATACGGCCAATAGCAAATATGCCCTCCAGGGCACGCCCACCTTCATCGTGAACGGCAAGGCGGCCCCGAATGTCTTTGACTGGGCGACGCTTGAGCCGATCCTGCGCGCGGCCGGCGCGAAATAATTCGAAGATTCGACTGGAGAGAAGCTGCCATGAAATTCCGTATCCTTTGCGCCGTGCTGCCCATCCTGTTCGTCGCCGCCTGCGGCAAGGGCGATGCCGGCGGTAACAGCAGCGCCAGCGCGCCGGCCGCCGCGCCGGTTGCCGGGGTCAAGCCACCGGCCGGGCAGAACTGGGTCGATGTCGTCAGCAAAACGCCTGAAGGCGGCTATCGCATGGGCAACCCCAACGCAGCCGTGAAGCTGATCGAATATGGCTCGCGCAGTTGCCCGCATTGCGCGGTGTTCGATGCCGAAGGCTTCCCGGTGCTCAAGGCGGGGCCGATCGCCGCCGGCAAGCTGAGCTATGAATTCCGCGATTTCCCGGTGCACGGCGCGATCGATATTGGCCCCATCCTGGTCGGCCACTGCGTCGAACCGGCGCAGTTCTTCCCGATGCTCGATCAGATGATGGCGAGCCAGCAGCAGCTGATCGGTCGCACGGACAAGAAACTCTCGGATGCGGATCAGGCGCAATTGCAGAAGGCGTCGCCGGGCCAGGTCGCGACCTTCCTCGCCGATTTCTACGGCTATGTGGATTTCGTGAAGCAGCGCGGCGTGCCTGATGCGAAGGTGAGAGCCTGCCTCAGCGATCCCAAGGCGCTCGACGAGATCGCGAAGCTGGCCGATACGGCCACCCGCCAATATAATGTCGGGGGCACGCCCACCTTCATCGTGAACGGTACAGTGGCGACGGACGTCGCCGCCTGGTCGACATTGCAGCCGGTGCTCAAGGCAGCGGGCGCACTGTAAGCGCGGCAAAGGGGGGATAACCGGCCGGTGCAGATCAAGCGGCTCAGGCTTTCGGGTTTCAAGAGCTTCGTCGATGCGGCGGACATGCGGATCGAGCCCGGTCTGACCGGAATCGTCGGCCCCAATGGCTGCGGCAAGTCGAATCTGCTCGAGGCGCTGCGCTGGACGATGGGCGAGAATTCGGCGAAGTCGTTGCGCGGCGCCGGCATGGACGATGTGATCTTCGCCGGCACCTCGACCCGGCCGGCGCGCGATTTCGCTGAAGTTTCGATCCTCGCCGAGATCACCGGCGAGGAGACCGAGGTCGTCCGCCGCATCGAGCGCGGTGCTGGTTCCGCCTATCGGATCGACGGGCGCGATGTGCGCGCCAAGGACGTCGCTTTGCTTTTCGCTGATGCCGCGACCGGCCCGCATTCGCCCGCTTTGGTCAGCCAGGGCCGGATCGGCGCGGTGATCGCCGCCAAGCCCGCCGAGCGCCGGGCAATGCTCGAAGAGGCGGCCGGGATCGCCGGCCTCCATGTCCGCCGCAAGGACGCCGAACAGAAACTGCGCGCGACCGAGGCCAATCTCACCCGGCTCGACGAGGTCATCGCCGATCAGGATGCCCGCGCCGCCGCGCTGAAGCGCCAGGCGCGTCAGGCGGAGCGCTACCGTGCGCTCTCCGACCAGATCCGCGTCGCTGAAGCCCGGATGATCTTCGCGCGCTGGCGCGATGCGGCGGCGGCGGCCGATTCGGCCAAGGCCGAGGCGGCGACTGCCGAAACCCGCGTCGCCGAAGCGGCTGAACTGCAGCGCGCGGCGGCCGCCTATCAGACCGAGGCGACCGAGACACTGGCCGGCGTCCGCGCCGAGGCTCAGGCTGCTCGCGACCGCGCCAGCGAAGCCGGGCACAGGCTCGCGGCGCTCCGTACCGAACATGCGGCGGCAGAGCGCCGGCTCAGCGAACTCGCCGACAGCCGGGTTCGGCTGACCGAGGATCGCAGCCGCGAAGGCTCGCTCGCCAATGACGCCGCCGAGGCGATCGCCCGGCTCTCGGATGAGGTGTCGGCGCTCGAAGCGCAGATTGCCGAAGCCGGCGCGCGGTCCCCGCAACTCGAAGCCACGCTGGCCGCCGCCGAGCGCGCTGCCCGCGATGCCGAGGTGGCGCTGGCCCAGGCGCTCGCGGCACAGGCGAGCGAGGCAGCCGATGCGCGCGTAGCCGAAGCCGCGCTGGCCGCCGCCCGGACCAGAGCCGAGCGTAGCGAGCGCGATCTCGCGCGCGTGGCGGCCGAGATAAAGGCGTTGGGCGACGCCGCGCCCTTGCTTGCCGAACGGACCCGCGCCGCCGAGGCGCGCGCCCAGGCACTGCGCCATGCCGAGTCGGCCCGGACAGCGCTGGCCCGTGCCGATGCAAGCGAGCGCGAGGCGATCGGATCGCGCGATCGGGCGCAGTCGGCGCGTGCCGGCGCGCATGCCGAGCTGAGCGCGCTCGACAGCGAGACCGCAGCGCTGACCAAAGCGACCCGGCGGGACGGCAAGGACCGGCTGCTCGATCAGCTGCGCGCGGATCCGGGCTATGAGCGTGCCCTGGCAGCTGCGCTCGGCGATGATCTTGAAGCCGGCCTCGACGCAACCGCTGAACGTTTCTGGGCCGGCGCAGCACCCGCCCCGGGCGATCCGTCGGCGCCGGCCGGCACGGTCGCGCTGGCGACGCATGTCGGTGCCCCCGCTGCGCTGGCGCGGCGGCTGGCGCAGGTCTTCGTTGCTGAAAGCGATGGCGGGCAGGCGCTCGCGGTCGGCCAGAGGCTGGTGACAATGGCCGGCCTGCTGCGGCGTTGGGACGGCTATATCGCGAAATCGGGCGGCGCCGAGGCTGCCGCCCGGCTCGAGCGGATGAACCGGCTGCGCGCAATCGAGTCAGCACGGCCGGCTGCGGTGCGTGCGGTCGATGCGGCGGATGCCGAGCTCGCGCGGATCGACGGCGCGATTGCCGAGGCGCGCCGTACCGCCACCGATTCGCGCCGGGTGCTCGAAGGCGCCGAGACCAATGCCCGCGACGCCGGCCGTGCCGAGGACCGTGCCGCGGTCGCGATCGAGCGGATCGAATCGCAGCGCGCCGATCTCGAAACGCGCCGCGGCCGGATCGTCGCCGAGCATGAAGAGGCGCAGGGCGAGGTGACTCGGGCGACCGAGGTCAAGGCGGCGCTCCCCGACGGCAGCGCGACGCGCGAGCGAGTCGCGATCCTCTCCGCCGAGGCTGAGGCGAAGCGGACGACGGTCGCCACCGCCCGTGCCGAGCGCGCCGCGCTCGAACGCGCGATCGGCCAGGATCGTGAACGCCTCGCCGCGAGCATCGCCGAGAGCAAGGGCTGGAAGAACCGGGCAGGGGAGGCGGCACGGCGGATCGCGGAGATGGACAAGCGCGACGCCGATCTGGCGCGCGAGGCTGAGGCGCTTGCCGAAAAGCCGGCGGTGCTGGCGGCCGAGATCGTCGCGCTCGAAGCCACGCACGGCGTCGCGCGCGCCGAGGCGGAGACGATGATCGCGGCCGAACGCGAGGCGGAAATCGCCCTCCGCGCAACCGAGGAACGCGCTCGCGCCGCGGGTGAAGCGCTGGCCGAGGCGCGTGAGATCCGCGCCGGCGCGGCCGCGCGCGCGGAAAACCAGGAATCGCGGCGGATCGAAATGAACCGCCTGTCGGGCGAGCGCTTCCAATGCCCATCGGTCCTGCTGCCCGAGCGAGTCGGGTTCGATGAGAAAATCGTCGGCGCCCCTCAGGACGAATCGCTGGCGCATGGCAAATTGCTGGTCGATCGCGAACGGATCGGGCCGGTCAATCTCGTCGCCGAGAGCGAGCTTGCCGAGCTAGAAGCAGCCAGTATCGGCAATCTCGCCGAGCGCGAAGAACTGGGGCTCGCGGTCAACCGGCTGCGCGGTTCGATCGGCACGCTCAACCGCGAGGGCCGGCAGCGCCTGCTTGCCGCCTTCGAGGCGGTCAACGGTCATTTCCGCCGCCTGTTCACCACCCTGTTCAATGGCGGCCAGGCGCACCTCGAACTGATCGATTCGGACGATCCGCTCGAGGCCGGGCTGGAGATCATGGCCCAGCCGCCGGGCAAGAAGCTCCAGTCTCTCACCCTGCTCTCGGGCGGCGAACAGGCACTGACCGCGGTCGCGCTGATCTTCGGCCTGTTCCTCACCAACCCAGCGCCGATCTGCGTGCTCGACGAAGTCGATGCACCGCTCGACGACGCCAATATCGAACGCTTCTGCGACCTGCTCGACGCAATGACCCGGGAGACGGCGACCCGCTATCTGATCGTTACCCACAACGCAGTGACGATGAGCCGAATGCACCGCCTGTTCGGCGTGACGATGATCGAACAGGGCGTAAGCCGCCTGGTCTCGGTCGATCTGGGCGGTGCGGAAACCTTGCTGGCGGCGGAGTGACTTTCTTCTCCCTCTCCCCTTGTGGGAGAGGGAAGGGGCCCATCGCGAA
>Ga0307508_10005944_pt1 | contig 11512 bp, 21 predicted proteins | sample 9_EM_MG_FD_203089 | JGI IMG/M metagenome (GOLD analysis project Ga0307508, IMG submission 203089) | Populus trichocarpa ectomycorrhiza microbial communities from riparian zone in the Pacific Northwest, United States - 9_EM | ecosystem: Host-associated > Plants > Roots > Unclassified | place...
CTTTTATGTCCGATCCTATTCTTTTAATGTATCATCTTTCTTCGGGTATGTAACCGTGTGTTTTCCGGCGCTCCTATAGACGCATATTCAAGATTTGATTGTACCAAGTGTCTGTTCATGCACTCTGGATCAAAAAGATCTCAAAAGTACGGAAGCGCCCCGTGACCGGCTTCTTTCGCAGCATCACGGCCAGCAGATCGTACCAACCATCCAGATACCAGACAAGATGCGATATTTATTGCAAACCTTTTCCACAGTAGGGATGTTTTTATTTGTTTATTCTTACTTGCTTACAGCATACCTATGTAGACTATGGCAGCGTAATACTTTTCCCAACAAACACTGTCCACAGACTTGCCCCTCACGATGTAGTATAGCTATTGTATGAATCATTTCGACGTTGACATTCATTGAGTGCTGGTAAGCAAGTGTGATTAGGGTAGCATCCGCTGCACCTATTTAGATTACACTGTGTCCAGTGCGTCCGTACACATGACGAGGTGACCACGCGGTCCACACGATGCGGCGACCACTCTGTCCGCACCACGCTGCAACCACCCGGTCGGTACACTCAACAAGGTGACCACGCGGTCTGCGTGACATGGCAACCAGTCGGTCCGTATGCTCGACATGGCGACCACTCGGTCCGTACACGCGACGCAGCAACCAGTCGGTCCGTACGCTCGACACGGCGACCATGCGGTCCACATGACGGGGCGACCACTCCGTCCGCACGACGCGGCGACACCTCGGTCCGTACGCTCGACACGGCGACCACGCGGTCCGTACGCATGGCACGGCGACCACTCCGTCCGCACGACGCGGCAACCACTCGGTCCGTACGCATGACACGGCGACCATTCCGTCCGCACGATGCGGCGACCACTCTGTCCGCACGACGCTGCGACCACTCTGTCCGCACGACGCGGCGACAACTCTGTCCGTACGTCCCACAGGTCGACCATGCGGTCCGTAAGCTCGACACGGCGACCATGTGGTCCATTCGAACGACACGGCGACCACTCGGTCCTTATGCCCAACACGTTAACCATGCGGTCCGTACGCTCAACACGGCGACCACGCTGTCCGTACAATGCGGCGACCACTCGGTCCTTACGCCCAACACGTCGACCACGCGGTCCGTATGCTCGACACGGTGACCACTCAGTCCTTACGCACAACCCGTCGACCATGCAGTCCGTACGCTCGACACGGCGACCACGCTGTCCGTACGACACGGCGACCACTCGGTCCTTACGCCCAACACGTCGAACACGCGGTCCGTATGCTGGACACGACGACCACGCTTTCCGCACGACGCGGCGACCACTCGGTCCTTACGCCCAACATGCCGACCACGCGGCCCATACGCTCGACACGGTGACCACACTGTCCACACGACGCAGCGACCACTTGGTCCTTACGCCCAACACGTCGACCACGCGGTCCGTACGCTCGACACGGCGACCACGCGGTCCATTCGAACGACATGGCGACCACTCGGTCCTTACGCCGAACAAGTCGACCACCGCTCGACACAGCGTCCACGCTGTCAGCACGACGCGGCGACCATTCGGTCCTGACGCCCAACACGTTGCCCATGCAGTCCGTATGCTCGACACAGCGACCACGCTGTCCGCACGACGCGGCGACCACTCAGTCCTTACACCCAACACGCCTACCACGCGACCCGTACGCTTGATATGGCAACCACTCAGTCCTTACGACCAACACGTTGACCACGCTGTCCGCACGACGCGGCAACGACTCGGTCCTTACGCCCAACACGGCGACCACTCCGTCTGTACGACACGGCGACCACTCGGTCCATAAGCTCGACACGGCAACCACGCGGTCCGTACCCTAGACACGGCAACCACTCCGTACGCACGACACGGCGACCACGCGGTCCGCACGATGCGGCGACCACTCCGTCCACACGACGCGGCAACCAATTGGTCCTTACGCCCAACATGGCGACCACTCCGTCCGTACGACACGGCGACCACTCGGTCCGTACGCTCGACATGGCGACCACGCAGTCCGTACGCATGACACGGCAACCACTCCGTACGCACGACGTGGCAACCACTCGCTCTGTAGGCATGACACGGTGACCACTCTATCCACATGATGCGGTGACAACTCCCTCCGCATGACGCGGTGACCACGCGGTCCGTACGAACGACACAGCGACCACTCGGTCCTTACGCCCAACACGTCGACCATGCGGTTCGTACGCGCGACACGGCGACCACGATGTCCGTACGATGCGGCGACCACTCGGTCCTTACGCCCAACATGTCAACCACGTGGCCCGTACGCTCGACACGGCAACCACTCGGTCCTTACGTCTAACACGTCGACCACGCTGTCCGTACGACGCGGCAACCACTCGGTCCTTACGCCCAACATGGCGACCACGCTGTCCGCACGACGCGGCGAACACTCCGTCCGTACGACGCCGCAACCACTCGGTCCGTACACACAATACGGCGACCACGTGGTCCGCCCAATGTGGCGACCACTCTGTCCGCACGACACAACGCAATGCCCGATGCATCGGTATGCACGACGCGGGGCCCACTCCGCGTGGGATGGGGATTTCCCACCTGGCATACCGGGATGTAGCGAACAGTTTGATTTTATTCCTGATGCAGTTGCTGTTGTGGCGAGTCCGGCTATCCGACAAACGAAGAAGTGACGCGCACCGCAATCACATGGTTGATGGGCCAACCAATCATCTACGCGTCGCTATAACTATTTTAAAGGCAGTTAGCATACATTTACCGCCGATGGATAGGCTGGGGCGAGTAAGGGGTTACCGGCTTCATCCAGCTTTGGCTGCCTTCCACCTCCAACATCACCGACATCACCGATACCACCACCAAAATCACCGATTGCCAGCATCTCCAATATCGACCTGTCCTGTTTGAAGCCACACGTCCAAATGGCACCCAGTAGGAAGAGAAAGCAGAATGTTCAAGTCCATTTCTTAGGATTTCCGGGGACGAGTGGAATAGGTGCATCGTCAGCAAGAGTTACGGCTGGGCAAGTTACCAATTATGTTCATAAGGGTGCTGTGAAGCTGGAATTATGAGAGCAGATACGTAATAAAGATGGTCACGGGAATGGTCGCCAAAGAGGAGGGCATGTTGGAGTACCAGATGGGCGCGGGGCTATTGGCAATTTTGAAAATAAAGATCTCAACCTGCAACTTCAAGATCGAGATGATGGAGATCCCGAGTTCGTTATTCACCGAAAGACCAGATCGTCGACTAACGATTGGCAGCGCCGAGTGGCAAATTGGCAACGTACCGAAGCCATACTTGCTGATATTATGCTACAGAACAGACTTCCGGACACGTGTGTCTGCACCCGACCTGACATTGTTACCGTACAGTGTATTGATCTCAATTTGTACGAGCACTGCGACTTCCAATACTGCATTTGCCACCAATCCTCCAGCTGTCTCCTCAACGAGGGCTATTTCCCATGTGCACTGATCAAACTGACGACTGCATTCTCGATCCGGCTCCTGCAGCTCTTATATGAGCAATCTGTGCTCGGATATGTCTCTAGAAGTGCTTGGTCCGGTGGCCTCAGAGCATTGTTTGAGAGTAAGAAGAAGGCGGTGCTGCTGGCCTTTGACAGAGAAGTGAATATGCCACTGTACCTCTTAGGACCGCTGAATACTGAAAGTGTGTAGCTGCGTGATGCCAACCACCACTGGCTCGCAGTAAAATCCCAGGACGATAGCAAGGTTGCCTATTCGCTGGAAAGCCACGACAGTGGTACGTGGCAACCTGAGGCTCTTTCCAACATTTGCCCGGCATGCTTCGACATTTCTCCTAACGAGGACAACACGATAGCCATCTCCATCGAAGGCAACCAGCAGCATGTACGCTTCAAGGACAAGTCATCATATGAATACAAGAAGCTGCCGGCAAAGCTTTTTGTGGACTACGGGCGCCGCAACTTTGGATTAGCAGAGACAGCTAGTGCAGTACAACGGATGGGATGTGGAAACAAGTTCAAGGTGACGAGTGGCTGGAATAAAGCAGAAGATATGGCACAGTCAAAAAAGGCCTTGGACGAGACCGGGATCATGGCTGCCACTTGCTTTCACGGCACGAATCTCCATTTCATGAATATCTATGGCGGTAACAAGCGATACAGCCACATAATCCGCCTATTGGAATCGATCGACGCCGAGTGTCCCGCTGCAGCTGCCATCCGCCTGTGCTACAATGTTGCCTGCGAGTTTGAGCCTTCGCTACGCCGTCATGATACGCCATGGGTAGAACGTGTGCAGGTGGATAAGGCTGACTGGAATCTGACCGGATAGTGTCTGACCATTTGCAGGTACGGATTGGCAGATTTCATCTTTACGGACACGAGATGAGATGTCATATCCTGTACAATCTTTTAAGTACTCCTGGATTTGGACTGATGGTCGGTGAAGAGGTTGAGCAGCTTTGGTATATGCTAAGAGGTCTGATTAGAACTGGGCAGGTGTCATCTGGTCCGAGAAGATCGTAGAGCATTGATACAACTAGTGGGCAGAGATTCACATTTCATCTATTATAAAACCGTACTGACTGGTTTGGTGTCGGGCAATATCTAGCGCGCCGTAGTCGTGAGAGGATTGGATACAATATCTCACGTCGCTGGAAGAAAATGCTAGGGATAGTAGAGGAGAGCAATGCGATTTTGCAGCGTGTCGTGGGAATGATGGTACCACCTCGTACCGACAAGAGTGGACGTATCCATACCCGGCAACTGGTGACCCTACCATATCTCAATGCACAGAGAGAAGACCAAATTGCCTACTATCAGGGTTACCGCCGGTACGTACTTCCTACCATCCTGTACTTGCAAGCTGCAACTACTAATCAAATGTAGAACGGGTGCCCAAGTAGATGATATCAGCGAGGTACAGCGACTACAACTGGAGATTGTGAAGCTAGTCACAGAGCTCCGAGTGGAAGTGGATGTCCTACATCATCGTGCTCAAGGTGGTAAAATGGCCAGGACATTCATCAATCGACTCAACAGGCGGTGGAAACCTCTCGAAAGGCTGGTGTCGAGATACAATCTCTCCATCTCAAAACCTACCTTCGAGGGGAGACTGAGTCCACTTTCGCCACAAGCGCTAAAGGATGACAGTATCGCCGACCACGATGGTGAGATCTGGGACATTGAAAGAATGAGGTGCAATTCGGATTGGGCTGTGCACAGGGTTGTGCGAGAGGGTATAGAGGCACAACACCGCCTTGAGCGTGCCAAAGAGGAGCAAATCACATTGCTTCTACATATTCGGCGGGTTTGTCGATGGGCTGTCTGGCAGGCAGAGCTACTTCTTCAGATATTGGAAGAACGGCCCGCAGTTCGAAGCCGTGTTGGATCGAGTTGGAAGTGGCTGGAGCTGTTGTTGTTTTCGAGGTTATGGACTGTACTGTCAATGCTTGATAGGGCAAACTCCTTCAGCCTTGAAATTGGAGAGCAGGAACAACTTCATACTGTTGAGAGACGAATTCATATGGTATTAGAAATAGTACAGGTGGATGGGGTGGAAGATGAGGGTGAGAATGGGGATGAGGACGAGAATGAGGACGCGGGTGATGCGGAGGAGGAAATGGGGGAGGTCATCATGCGTGCATTAGGGGAAGAGTTGAGAGAGGAAGAAGGGAACAAGGTAGAGATGGAGTTGTAACCAAATGGTAGAGGTATCTCGCGGCCACTCCGGCTCCTATTCATACTCCACTCGAATCCACCAAGGTGATGGTTTGCCGGCAGCCAGACGTCAGAATTGGGGCTCCGGGAGCTCTGGGAGTGGGAAGAGGAACCAGAGGTGGAGGCGGAGGAGCTGGGGGCTGCGGAAGGCTCGGGCGCTGGGGAGGAAGTACCGCTGGGGAGGAACTACCGCTGTTCCTGCCCACGCCCTCCTTCATGGCATCGGCAGGCAAGGAGTAGGGGGACGGGGTGCGCTTTCCTTTGTTTCTTCCCTTTGTAAATTTCCTTGGGCGCCTCTACTGTTTCTTGGGACAGGCCTGGGCGGAGGGCAAAAGGGGAGCTTGCAACAAGCCGCCACTGGGCAGACTGCGGACAGGAAAACCGGGCAAAATGTACGCCGCCATGATCTATATAGGTCGAATGCGAGTATGATTAAAGAAAAAAAAACCTAGGTGATGGTGCCAGCAATACCCGGGCGCACCTACAGACAGGGCGGTTGTCAGCAGGACGCCGTGCAGTAGAGTTACCAACCTAGCTCTGGTGAGCGTCGGGATCGAGACTGCGGCTGGTGAGGTGGCTGTCAGAAGACGCGGCGGAGTAGAGCTACCTACCTAGCTCTGATGAGCGCCGGGGTCGAGATGCCGGCTGGCGAGATGGCTGTTGGTAAGACGCCGCTCAGTAGAGCTACCTACCTAGCTCTGATGAGCGCCGGGATTGTGACGGCGGCTGACGGGATGGCTGTTGGCAAGACGTAGCGCAGTAGGAGCTCTGGTGAGCGCCAGGATAGAGACGGCAGCTGGCGAGATGGCTGTTGGCAAGACGCCGTGCGTAGGAGCTCTGGTGAGCGTCGGGATCGAGACTCCGTCTGGCGAGATGGCTGTCGGCAAGACGCCGTGCAGTAGGGGCTCTGGTGAGTGTCGGGATCGAGACGGCGGCTGGCGGGATGGCTGTCAGCAAGACGCCACGCAGTAGGAGCTATGGTGAGCGTTGGGATCGAGACTCCGGCTGGCGAGATGGCTGTTGGAAGACGCCGCGCAGTAGTGCTACCTACCTAGCTCTGATGAGCGCCGGGGTCGCAATGCCGGCTGGCGAGATGGCTGTTGGCAAGAAACCACGCAGTTGAAGCTCTGGTGAGCATCGGGATCGAGACTCCGGCTGGCGAGATGGCTGTCGGCAAGACGCCGCGCAGTAGGGGCTCTGGTGAGTGTCGGGATCGAGACGGCGGCTGGCGGGATGGCTGTCAGCAAGACGCCACGCAGTAGGAGCTATGGTGAGCGTCGGGATCGAGACTGCGGCTGGTGAGGTGGCTGTCAGAAGACGCGGCGGAGTAGAGCTACCTACCTAGCTCTGATCAGCACCGGGGTCGCGATGCCGGCTGGCGAGATGGCTGTTGGCAAGACGCCGCGTAGTAGAGCTACCTACCTAGCTCTGATGAGTGGCGAGATCGAGACGGCCGCTGGCAGGATGGCAGTTGGCAAGACACCGCGCAGTAGGAGCTCTGGTGAGCGTCGGGATAGAGATGCCTGCTGGCGAGATGGCTGTCAGCAAGACGTCGCGCAGTAGAGCTTCCTACCTACCTCTGATAAGCACCGGGGTCGAGATGCAAGCTGGCGGGATGGCTGTCGGCAAGAGGCCGCGCAGTAGGAGCTCTGGTGAGCGTCGGGATCGAGACTCCGCCTGGCCAGATGGCTGTTGGCAAGACGACATGTAGTAGGGGCTCTGGTGATCGCCGGGGTCGAGACGCCGGCTGGCGAGATGGCTGTTGGCAAGACGCCGCAGAGTAGAGCTACATACCTAGCTCTGATGAGCGCCGGGGTCGAGACGCCGGCTGGCGGGATGGCTGTTGGCAAGACGCAGCGCAGTAGAGCTATCTACCTAGCTCAGATGAGCGCCGGGATCGAGACGGTGGCTGGCGGGCTGGCTGTTGGCAAGATGCCACGCAGTTGAAGCTCTGGTGAGCATCGGGATCGAGACTCCGGCTGGCGAGATGGCTGTGGGCATGACGCCGCGTAGTAGGAGCTCTGGTGAACGTTGGGATTGAGACTCCGGCTTGCGAGATGGCTGTCGGCAAGACACCACGCAGTAGGGGCTCTGGTAAGCGTCGGGATCGAGACAGCAGCTGGCGGGATAGCTGTCAGCAAGACGCCGCGCAGTAGGAGCTCTGGTGAGCGTCGGGATCGAGACTCCGGCCGGCGAGATGGCTGTCGGAAGACGCTGCGCAGTAGAGATACCTACCTAGCTCTGATGAGTGCCGGGATTGTGACGGCAGCTGACGGGATGGCTGTTGGCAAGATGTAGCGTAGTAGGAACTCTGGTGAGCGCCAGGATAGAGACGGCAGCTGGCGAGATGGCTGTTGGCAAGACGCCGTGCGTAGGAGGTCTGGTGAGCATCGGGATCGAGACTCCGGCTGGCGAGATGGCTGTCGGAAGACGCCGCGCAGTAGAGCTACCTACCTAGCTCTGATAAGCGGCGGGATTGATACGGCGGCAGGCGGGATGGCTGTCGGCAAAACGCCGCACAGTAGGAGCTCTGGTGAGCGTCGGGATCGAGACTGCGTCTGGCGAGATGCCTGTCGGCAAGACGCCGCGCAGTAGGGGCTCTGGTGAGTGTCGGGATCGAGACGGCGGCTGGCGGGATGGCTGTCAGCAAGACGCCACGCAGTAGGAGCTATGGTGAGCGTCGGGATCGAGACTCCGGCTGGTGAGATGGCTGTTGGAAGACGCCGCGCAGTAGTGCTACCTACCTAGCTCTGATGAGCGCCGGGATGGAGACGGCGGCTAGCTGAATGGCTGTTGTCAAGACGTAGCGCAGTAGGAGCTCTGGTGAGCGCCGGGATCGAGACGGCAGCTGGCGAGATGGCTGTTGGCAAGACGCCGTGCGTAGGAGCTCTGGTGAGTGTCGGGATCGAGACTCCGGCTGGCGAGATGGCTGTCGCAAGACGCCGCGCAGTAGAGCTACCTACCTAGCTCTGATGAGTGGTGGGATCGAGACGGTGGCTGGCAGGATGGCTGTTGGCAAGACACCGCGCAGTAGGAGCTCTGGTGAGCGTCGGGATAGAGATGCCTGCTGGCGAGATGGCTGTCAGCAAGACGTCGCGCAGTAGAGCTACCTACCTACCTCTGATAAGCACCGGGGTCGAGATGCAAGCTGGCGGGATGGCTGTCGGCAAGAGGCCGCGCAGTAGGAGCTCTGGTGAGCATCGGGATCGAGACTCCGGCTGGCGAGATGGCTGTCGGCAAGACGCCGCGCAGTAGGGGCTTTGGTGAGCATTGGGATCGAGACGGCGGCTGGCGGGATGGCTGTCAACAAGACGCCGCGCAGTAGGAGCTCTGGTGAGTGTTGGGATCGAGACTCCGGCTGGTGAGATGGCTGTCAGAAGAAGCGGCGCAGTAGAGCTACCTACCTAGCTCTGATGAGCGACGGGATCGAGCCGGCGGCTGACGAGATGGCTGTTGGCAAGACGCCGTGTGTAGGAGCTCTGGTGAGTGTTGGGATCGAGACTCCGGCTGGCGAGATGGCCGTCGGATGACGCCGCGCAGTAGAGCTACCTACCTAGCTCTGATGAGCGACGGGATCAAGACGGCGGCTGGCGGGATGGCTGTCGGCAAGACGCAGCCCAGTAGGAGCTCTCGTGAGCGTCGGGATCGAGACTCCGGCTGGCAAGATGGCTGTCAGCAAGACGCCGTGCAGTAGGGGCTCTGGTGATCGCTGGGGTCGAGACGCCGGCTGGCAAGATGGCTGTCGGCAAGACGCCGCTCAGTAGAGCTACCTAGCTAGCTCTGATGAGCGCCGTGGTTGAGACGCCGGCTGGCGGGATGGCTGTCGGCAAGACGCCGCGCAGTAGAGCTACCTACCTAGCTCTGATGAGCGGCGGGATCGAGACGGCGGCTGGCGGGATGGCTGTCAGCAAGACGCAACGCAGTAGAAGTACTGGTGAGTGTCAGGATCGAAACTCCGGCTGGCAAGATGGCTGTCGTCAAGACGCCGTGCAGTAGGGGCTCTGGTGATCGCCGGGGTCGAGACGCCAGCTGGCGAGTTGGCTGTTGGCAAGACGCAGCGCAGTAGAGCTACCTACCTAGCTCTGATGAGCGCCGGTGTCGAGACGCCGGCTGGCAGGATGGCTGTCTGCAAGACGCCGCGCAGTAGAGCTACCTACCTAGCTCTGATGAGCGCCGGAATCGAGACAGCAGCTGGCGGGATGGCTGTTGGCAAGATGCCGCGTAGTTGGAGCTCTGGTGAGCGTCGGGATTGAGACTCTGGCTGGCGAGATGGCTGTCGGCAAGACGCCGCGCAGTAGGAGCTCTGGTGAGCGTTGGGATCGAGATGCCAGCTGATGGCTGTTGGCAAGACGCAGTGCAGTTGGAGCTCTGGTGAGCATCGGGATCGAGACACCAGCTGTCGACATGGCTCTCGGCAAGATGCCTCGTAGTAGAGTTACCAATCTTGCTCCGGTGAGCATCGAGATCGAGATGCCGGCTGGCGAGATAGCTGTCAGCAAGACGCCTCGTAGTATAGTTACGGACCTAGCTCTGGTGGGTGTTGGGGCAGAGAAGAAACTTGTATTGCCCTTCAAGGAGAACAGTCTTCTCTCCCGCCACCCGCTGTTCATCCTCCGCGCCCTTACTCCTGTTCATCCTCCTCATTCTTCTCTTCGTCCAGGTCCTCACAGTCCCCTGGGCCGGAGTCCTCATCCTCCCTTCTGTGCTCCTCGCCCTGGGTCCTGCCGTCGGCACTCACATCCCCAATTGAATCCTCGTGTGGCTAGATGTTCGCGATGGATCTGGGTATGTGCATAGTGTCAAAATGGAGAGATGAGGCAACACCATCAATGTATAATTTATAGAAGCGGTGTCCATGCGGAACGCCAATGCATAAGAGGGTGGTGTCCGTGGGGAGGGGCGGGGTTGTATGGGTGCGGACTCGATCCCGCTAGGCCACTCAACGCGGAGGTGGCGGTGAAACTTTTTTGTTTTATCATACTCGCATGAAGCCTATCTAGACTATTGCGGTGAGGTGGCGGTGAAACAGGGCACGGAGGAAGTCGGAAACGAGCATGAATATATAGATATCTCTGCCATCTGGCAAGAGAGCATCACCGAATCTACTGTCTGCCATCTCTACCCATATATCTGTATACCGTAAGCTTTCACAGGTTATGAGCCCTGTGGGTCGGAACGTCGCGAGCGAGACCCCATGACCGTCAGCGTAAAACCGAGTGAGAGACGATGCTGGTGAGTCGATTTGATCGGTTCTTACCTTAATACCTATAGATATCCCGAATTCACAAACAATCGAATTCGGGGTGTGCTCAAAGATACAGGGTGGTGTGGCGGATCAGATAATTTGGCGTGAGCAGTGCCTTTTCCACCTATGGCGTGCAATATCGCGATGACATTACAGCTGGGGTGCGTGCACGCGCCCACCGTGAAACAGACGCAAATAGGCCTGGGCACGCCCGGGGGCCGCGCTAGCTGCTTTCCCATATCCCCCCAACCATAACCACATAATTAATAAATTGTTCCTATATAAGAAACGATAGATAACTATCTGGAAAATCGATTTCTGGCACCGGATTAAGAAAAAAAAAATTGGGGGTTGTGTGGTCAGCTACCAATGTGGCATAGCATGATTTTACAGATAAATTTACCTATCAACGGGGGAATTATAGTATGGAGAAGGGATTATCGGACGATGAGCGACTGGAAAGTTAGAGTTGCTATTTAGCAAGTTAAAACATTTTTATTTATCGACCTTGAGTCATTTTGGTCAATGGCC
>Ga0307508_10005945_pt1 | contig 11512 bp, 10 predicted proteins | sample 9_EM_MG_FD_203089 | JGI IMG/M metagenome (GOLD analysis project Ga0307508, IMG submission 203089) | Populus trichocarpa ectomycorrhiza microbial communities from riparian zone in the Pacific Northwest, United States - 9_EM | ecosystem: Host-associated > Plants > Roots > Unclassified | place...
CATTCGTTCAGTTCCTCTGCAGTTACAGTACCCTGCCACTCTATGCCATTGTGACACAGGTAAGTTAGATTTTTCTCAACAGAAGCTGTTGTGGTGCCTATCTGTCTCGAGTAAACATAATCCAGGACGTGTGACACAGAAAGTGTAATTCTATTTGTTTTTTTCATAATGCAGATGGGAAGTTCATTTAAGAGGGAAATATTTGAAGAGCATATTCAAGAAGGGCTTGTGGGTTGGGCTAAGCAAGCAAAGAAGAAGGCAGGGTTGAGAAGGGATGCAAATGAGTCTAGCCATAATCAAGTAGGTCCCAAAGAGGAGTCTCCTCTGATTCAGATGGCAAAAGCTGGATCTAGGGAAACTGCAGTGGAAGAGAACAAATCAGGAGAGATTATACATGGAACTGCCTCCTAAGGAACCACCATGGGAGTCACTCAAGAATCAATGTGCTTGAGCTCTCTAATATATAGTAGTACATACGTTGATAGAGTTGATGTATACAGCTTGAGTGACGTGGGGAAATTTTAAGATTTTAAAATTGAAATTTTAATAAGAGATAAAGATGGAATTTAATAATCAATCATAACTTATTAAATTAAAATTTTAATAAAATATTTTAAGTACAATTAAAATTTAATGATGATTTAAGATAAAAAGACTTTCAAATAAAGCTGGAAATCACTATTCAAGATTATTTTTATTTTTATTTTTCTTGTTGTATTTAGATTTTTTTTTAATTTAAATTAAAACTTTAAGTTAACAAGTATTTCTATTATTTAAAAATCATAATACTAGATGAATTTTATTAATTAAATAAGTTTTAATTATGAATATTTTTTTTGTAAAGAATTTTAGTGGATCCGGAATTTAAGACTATCCGAGATTGTCTTTATTTTTCTTGTTATATTTAGATTTTTAAAAAAAAATTAAAACTTTAAATTAATAAGTATTTTATTATTTAAAAATCATAATGCTAGATGAATTCTATTAATTAGATAAGTTTTAATTATGAATATTTTTTTGTAAATAAGTTTATTTTTTAAAAAAAAATTATTATTAAAACTTAATAAAACACTAGATTTTTAGCTGAGTTTCTCTACTGGTTGTAATAGATTTCGCACCTGGAGCTTGGTTTTACCAACCAAAATATACAATCAAGTTCCAAATGAAGAGAGGCTGAAGCATATTTAACATGAATTTGTTTTTTTCACACATGGAAGTTTCAAGACACAGAGATGCTAAAGCATATCTTCTCTTGGCTTGGCTTGGCTTGGCTTGGCTTCCACTGCCTAGTCTCAGGTCGATCATAATGAAGAGACAAAACAAGTAAGGAGGACATTACTTTTTTTTTTTTAATATTATTATTATTATTATTATTATTAACATGGATATCCGGATCAGTTTATGTGTACCTTGACTAATTTTACAGGCTCTAAAATTAATAACCATGTAAATCTTAAATGGTCATTATATTAGCAACCACAGGGCTCGAACTTGAAATCATAAGGAAAGCAAATCCGTTAATTCTAAATTTTTATCACTTGAGCACCTACAGTATGGTTAGAAAGACATAACATCTTTTTTTTTTTATAACCCGGGTGTCCGGGCCAGCTTACGCGCATCACGACTAATCCCCGGACCTACTGAACACCCTGCAAGCCCAGTAGACAGGTAAGACACCGCGGGGATGAGAGGCGTGCACACTGAGACTTGAACCCAGAAAATAAAGGCAGAGTAACCCTGCCAAAACCGCTGGGCCAGAAGCCTCAGTGCTAGAAAGACATAACATCTTAATATTACATTAGCTAGACAAAAGCATTAATGATCCAAAAGATCAAGTTCAGTTGGGACTTTACATTAGAGAACATAGTCTGCTGCAACTGCTTCCTCTTCTCATAACTGACACCTCTTCTCCCACCATCAATTCCACTACAAGATAAATTAAAAAAAAAAAAAACCTATAATATCCAACACCTAAGGTACTGAAAAAGGGCTAAAAATCACGATTACATTCTCAGCTCTATCTCTACTTCTCATATACGCTGCTCCATTATGATTCCACTCAGGGCTTCCCCTTCATTTATTATTGCTTGCTGCAAGTAACTTGATTGACTGACACCCGCTGACTTGCGTTTTCCTAAGAAAATCGAAGATACACTCAACATTATAGTCAAAGCACGTGGGAGATGAGAATGCTTCAAGGAACGAAGTTAAGGTATCTGATATATGATTTTACAGAATCCAAACTAAATTAAATAAACCGGTAAGGTGAACTAGAGTGAAGAATTACATGGTAATCAAGGCAAATCAGTGCATTTCTGCATTTTAATGAGATACAGAAACCATCAGGAAAATCAACCACGGGGACCTTCTCATCATCATCGATCTACCAAGCACGGCAATTCAAGAAGGGAATAAATGTAGAGCACAAAAACATAACCAGAAGAATATTAGCACAGGTATTAAGTTGACACCAAATGCATCCTCTAATAATTAAATTCATTGAAATCACATTGAATAAGACCATGTTCTGCGTAACAAATGATAAAGCCAATTATCATTTCAAAACTGTTTTCAGATTTCTCAATTGCTTCACCTGGACACTGATCAAACAAAAACAATAAAAAAAAAACCATTACTTGAGTACCAACAGAACAAAAATTGTTCATTTTGGAAACCTAGAAGCATTACATTTGACAAAGAAAGCGAAATACTCACAGTGGTTAACCTTGAACGGGTGATATAACCACGCACTGCCTATTACAATCCACAGCTTTGGGAACTGGAAACCTGTGCTCTTTCAATGCCTACAAAACCAATAAGCAAAAGTTTCACCACGAACCACTTTAGTAAATTTGAATAAAAGACAACAGTAACAGAAAAGGCAACCTTTATAGATGCGAATTCTTTCAGTGTAGCGAGTGTTGACAAGTATAGCCAATTACAACTAGGCAGGTGCCTCAAATAACCCCCCTGGGCTTTGCAGCTCTAAAAACTCTTTCTGCCAAGCCCAAGTAACCCCATTGCCAAAACAGTATCATCCTCTATACCAACCTCGTAAATATCAGATTCTTTGTCAATCCGTATTTAAATATCAAATGCTTGTAAGATTTTAGAGAAGCACATGCTTGACTGCATTAAACAATAATTTATACTTGAAGATGACAATACAAATTTGGAATCAGCAGGGTCTATCACAACAGCATGTCAAGAGCAATGCAAAAATCCGGCTAAGAATTCTGCCAAATCCAAGCCCACCAAATCGGTGCTAGAAATGCAAAACAATGAAGTCAATAACTGCACAGATTTTTGCATTTCCTATTCAAACCTTCATCTGTTTCCTTTATTGCACTAATTGATAAAACCATCCCAAACTTCACCAGTAATCCCTACAAGAACAAGAACCGTCTCTAAAATGGTGAAAGCGGCTGCAGTCCCTCACAACAATGTCTCTTTCAAAAACCTTTGATATTAGTTTAATTGCAAAATGACAATCTGCGCATACTCTTAAATTCTTAATAATCCTAATTGGGGTCCCTGGTAGTGTATTAATGAGCATAAAAGCAATTGCAATCTTCTCACTATGATAAAACAAAGCACTTTCCTTTTCTTCCTCTTCAATGTCTGCAAGCACATTTGCCGTGTGAGGCACATACCCTGCCAATTTCAACTTCATGGCTATCTCCACTAGCATTTTATATATTGCCTCACTCTGAGGATGAGTCCTATCACCCATAACAAACTCATGGACATGATTTCCCAACTCTACAAGGCTATACCCTGGAGTTTTTCTGACTCCTTCACTAAGCATTGTCCTTCTCACCTCATGCACGTCTGACCAACGCTGCTCAGATGCATACAGATTGGAGAGGAGCACATAATCTCCACTGTCTTTAGGCTCCAACTGTAAGAGCCGGGCTCTTGCAAATGCTCCTAAGCCTAAATGCCCATGTACTGTGCAAGCCCCTAACAAGGTCCTCCAAATAACAGCATTAGGCTGCAGTGGCATATCCTGAATATAATCATATGCTTCTTTCAACAAGCCTGCTCTACCAAGCAAATCAACCATGCAACCATAGTGCTCTATTCTAGGCACAATATCATATTGCTCCTTCATCCTTTTGAAGCATTCAAACCCCTCATTAACTATACCGCAATGACTACAAGCATATAAGACCCCAACAAAAGTGATCTCACTAGGCACCAATCCCTCTCTCTCCATATCCTTGAAATGTTCAAGAGCTTCTTTACCGAATCCATTAACAGCCAATCCAACAATCAAAGAAGTCCAAGAAACCACATTCCTCTCAATTCCCATCTCATCAAAAATCTTGCGTGCTTCACTAATGGTTCCGCACTTTGCATAAAGGTCCAGAAGGGCATTGTTAGCATGCAAATTTTTGTTGAGACCAACTTTCACCATATACACATGAGCCCTCCTGCCCAAGACCAATGTTGCAAGCTCAGCACAGGCAGACAGCAAACTAACCATAGTGAATCCGTCCGGCTCAACACCTTCAGAACCCATTCTCTTATAAAGTGTTAAAGCCTCATTGGGTTTCCCGTTAAGAGCAAACCCATTAATCACCGAATTCCAAGCCACAATATCCTTCTCAGGCATTAATTCAAATACTTTGTATGCACTCTCGAACTGGCCACAAGCAGCATACATGTGAAGCAAACTGTTTTGAACAAACAACAATGATTCGAAACCATTTTTCGCAACAAGGGAATGTATCTTTTCACCCACTTTAACATCGACCACCTTAGACACGGCCTTCAAAAGAAAAGGATATGTGTGTGTGTCAGGTTTCAGTTGCATGTGGTGGTACAATTCAATGGCTGATTTTGGATTTTCACTCTCAGCATAGCCTCTAATCATGGTATTCCATGTGAAAACGTTTGGGCTTTGGATTTGGGTAAAAATATTGTGTGCATAGTTCATAGGGACCGAAAGGGAAACAGCAGTGTATATAAGGTGCTTGCCCATGTCTAAGTTGGTTACTGGGATGCCATGTCTGATAGAGAAGGCATGGATTTGTTTCAATTTAAACTTGGAAGTGGCACAAATTTGCAAAAGGGCAATGCATTTTCGGACAACGTAAGGTATTCGGTTATCTGGGCAGGATGGATTTGTACTCATCTTTGCATGTCTGCCGCATACGCTTACTTCGTTAGCTTCTGCTAGAAAATGTAATGACTGAAAGCATGGAAGAAGACAAAACAACAATGTTCCTCTAATTTCTGAACACTAAAAACGGATTGCAATGTCTTTTGGACTGCCTTTGAACGTGTGTTCTTAAATATCATTTGGAGTCAAAAGGCAACAAATTGATTTTTCTCTTGTTTTTTGGGTGAAATGAGTAGGGTTTTCAATGATTGTTATCGTTAGGCTTGAAAAACATACTCTAATTGATACCTTTTCAATCCATTTGTATCTTTTACAAAAATACTAACACCAATCTAAGTTGCAACAGAAAATGTATAAATTTCCCAGAACTCAAAGTTCAGTAACTTAGATCGTGAAATAAGTTTAACGCAGCTTCCATGGATTTATTATTTGATTTGAGATACATGGCCATCAATGCATTACAGATGGCCACTGATTATTCCAGTCCCCTCTTTATCACCAACGCATGAAAGGATTTCCCGAGGTTCTTATGAACTGCTTCAAAGCAAGCACTTATGAAATTAAGTGTAAGTATAGACAAACGATCTAGTAGGTGGCTAGTGGTAAGAGTTTGAGACCAAGAGATTTGCTCCCCTTGTGGTTTTAAGTTCGAGCCATGTGGTTGCTAATATGATGGTTATGCCTGTAAAATTAGTCGAGATACGCGCAAACTGACCCGGACATTCACGTTAATAAAAATAAAAAAATGATAAGTATATACGTCTCGCTCAAACCCAAACCCTTGCATCTCGAGAAAAAAGATTAAACGCCTCCTCATCTTTATCATGCACTACATAAGCTGCCAGCATGGAATTCCAGGTAACCAAATCTCGGGTGCCAACAGCACCATCAAACACCGTTTCAGCATCTTCTAATGAACCACATTCCTAGTATGCAGTGAGTGTAGCATTACATAAAGCATTATAAAATTCAAGGCCGTGTTTTATAATCTTACAGTGAAGTTGCATGGTTAACTTGTAGAACTTATCATTGTCAAGCAACGTCAAAAGTGGAGCAAATGTGCCATCTTCAACCATAACACGTTCCTTCTCCACCAATCTAATAGCCAAAATGCAGTGTCACGGTCACCCACTTGCACAAAGCCATCAAGGAGTGCATTCCACGAGACAAAATTACGCGTTGGCATGCCTCGAAACACATCATAAGCATCTTCAACTCTATCACACTCGGCATACATGTCCAATAAAGCGCTACCCGCATAAACATTTCGTTCATAACCGATCTTAACAATCAAGGAATGCCCTTTTTGTCCAAGATCATATCGAGACGCACGAGCTACCCCTTTAAGTATACTTCCAAAGGTATAGCCATCAGCTTGAAAGCCACGTCTTTTCATTGATTTTAGAAAATCCCAAGCAGCTCTCAAGTTCCCAGAATCTACATAGGCAGTGATCATGGTGTCCAAGGTAACGGTGTCTTTGTGGGGCATTTCGTCGAACAGTTTGCAAGCAAGATTTAAGTCTCCGACGTCGCATTTTGAATGTCGGCTGAGGATGTTGTTGGCGACGTAACTATGAGAAAAAATTCCTGATTTGACACCCTGGCAATGGGATATGAAAACGCTGTACAGAGGATGCCTTGAGCTCTCGATCACTGAAACCAATGGCCTCGTTCATTCTCTCTGTCACGGTGACAAGTTTGGCTGATGTTGGCGAAATGCAAAGCAGCAAAAGGTATGGTGCAGGCAAGCTGTTGTTTTAGCGTCACTACATGGGCCATGACCAAATACTAGTGAGTTTGACAACGTCGCCCATGAATCGGCAAAACCGGCTATACTGCTCTGAAGCCTGGACATTCAGTCCTCTGTAGCCTTTCTTTTCCTTTCCTATCTATGGATTGGATTGCTGCTGCTCTTTTAAGGGCCCATTAGGGAACGCTGGCACACCTGCGGTGCAGCGCCACCGGCACTATAATCGCTTGGAACTGTTCTAGCCTTGCAATGCAAACTTAATCATTGATCCATCTTAACTAACAATTGAAACTAAACTAAATCCCTTTTCGAAATAATCTTTATGAGTTGAACAAGAAGATCCGAAACCATATCTAAAAATCCACTTCAGATGAGATCCAACACCGATTTAGGCAAGGAAAATACTGGCAAACATATCTCATAAGAATTCAGTAGAAAAAGATTACTGTTTTGCTAAAGGTCACATCTTTCTCTTTCTTATATCAGAAACTCCCATCACCATCTTCCTCTTTCCCTACAAGATAAGTAGTTAATAAAAAAAATATGATATTCTATTCCAACATACTGAAAACAGGGACGAAATCAATATTGCGCTCTCAGCTTTCCTTCTACTTTTCATTTATGCCGCATACATAATGATTACACTTGGAGCTGTTCTTCACTTTTTTCTGAGGTGTTCCACACAAAGAAGTAGGTGAAAATTATCTCTTTAGGGAAGTGTTGCTGCAAACAACTTAATCGACAGCATGTCTATCTGTCTATCGTTACAAAAAGGTTTCGCATATTTCACCAGCTGCACAATTGTTTCTGAATTCGGGAGTTTTGGGAGGATTTGCCACCCTTGTCTTTGTAAGAGTTTCTGGATGCAAAACTCCTCCGCCCCCCACGAGCTGCCGCTACGGCACGTTTTCTTTGCTTGTTTAGGCTCTTGTTCAGTTCAGCATCATTTTCAATTGCACTTTGATTATCTTCTTCCTGGAAAATGAAACTGCTATTAGTTTTGCACATAAGAAAAGAAGGAAAGGAAAGATAAATGTCAGCTGATATCATGTTATAAAGCAGCACAAACAGCATGGCACTAAAATTTTTACAATGAAGAGCAACAAACAAATTACGTTTTTTTTCTTTTTACCTAGAGGATCACGTAGAAACAAAGAAGATATAGAACACGATACTAAATGTAGTTAGATACACCCGTGCATATAAACCAACCAACACAACTTTACGATGAAAAGTACATTTGCATTAGAACACGAGGCATTTTCCTTTTGGGGGCATTTGTAAAGAGATGAGAAGAAATAGAGCTATTGTTAATTTAGTATGTGGTTAAACATCCCCCACAAGATATAATTCGACAGAAGGAAAATGTGATGCAGAAGAACCAAGTATTTAGTAAGAATACTTGGGATGTATTATAAAGATGCAATCGGGCTGGATCCACAGGCTCAACATCGTGAGTCAATAAGGTTTTGGGCATGGGATGGATGCTAAGCCCCAAGTAACACTGTAATCCAAACCCCCAAAAAATGCATGCCGTATATCATGTTACACGTCAGACCGATATAAAAAATTCAACAGCTGGAGCAAACAATAATTGAAAATGTACCTTGTCGCTGTCATCTTGAATTTCAGGCCTGTTATCTTGACCTGCTTCGCAACTCCGTTGCTTAACCTCTACCCCATCCTCATCAGAGTTTGAAGTTTGCTCTTCCTGAAAAGTAATTATTCTTAATAATTTACTATCCAATGCAGGAATACAGAACAAAAACATTCTGGACAAGAGTACATAACAATAGACAAAAATCATTGATATATTGAATGCAGGTGTGTTCCAGGAGATGCAGTTAAATAAACTGCAGACTGCAGGTCTGCAATTTAAATCTGGGCATCCTTCCCAAAGCCATGATATTAACCTTTTTAGAATGGTTATCTTTGCATACTTGAACCCATCAATAAATATTTTGGCTTTAAATATCTTCAACATTGATCATTTCGCCATTTGTTTCCTTGTCACTCTCCATAAATTGCCCGTTCAAGAATTTTTCTTGCATGTCATGGTAATGGTATGATTATTTTTCTCTGATCTCTTTTGATAAAGTCATTTATAAAAACATAAGAAGCTGAAAGAGGGTTTTGGTTCGTTAGTATGCAAAAGGGGCAGAGCACAAAGTACACATCCACAACAGGGTCCCTTTATCGATAACAAAAATCATTCTGGTTGTCAAAGAAATTTTTTTCCATTTTTTGATCAACTTCAGACATATTAAATTCAACCAACTCTTGATCTTTAAAGTTCTACTTTTCCAATGATTAACCATCACTAGTAAGATAAATTACTTATCATGTCTCAAGATACCCAAGAATCAAAACACCATATCCAAATGAATCATTGCAACTCCCTAACAGGCATGGCGAAGTTCCTCTTACTATGCCCACAGATAATGCAATGTGTTCTTCTATCAATGTGTTCTGATGAAGCAACATAAAGTTCAACTACACTCAGTGATATCAAGAGGTTAAGGCCTTAGTTTGTATTGAACTTCCAAGTCAGGCCACTTAAATGGGTAGTGACAATAAAAGCCAAGAAAAAAATACCTGCTCCTCCAAGTGCAAAGAACTTAAACCCTTGACATTTGCTTCCGTCGACTCAACAAACTGTTTATCTTCAGATTCCTCTCTGTCAGAGTCTGTATCATCTATGTCCTCTTCAATGAACTGCAAAAAAATAGAACTTCATTCAGAGCTGTAATGCAAAATCATTTAAGAGATTTTTTATTTGATTATACATGCTATCCCAGAACAAAAAGAAAAGTGTACAAGGTGGAACATCAAAAGCTGAAACCCAGCACCATCAAGTGTGTACTCATAACTCCTAAAATCCACAATAAATACAAAGAGTTTCACTGTTATATCAAAGATCTGTAGTGTCCTATTTTCCAACAAGATGCGGATGAACTGAGACATTATGGAAAAAGCATCACTTGTAGTTGATGGGACCAACACTGAGAGGAATGTTAAGGGTAACAGACTAGATAGTAAGAGATAGAACCACAGAAAAATACAAGAAAAGTAATTTTCATAAAACCATCTACAAGATGTACCTACAAATTTGTGCATTGAGATGGCAAATGGCAATGATTCATGTTCAAGAGCATGCAATAGAAGACTGGCTTTCAACAGAAAAGAGGCAACTACAAGATAAGCAGGGAGCTTTCCAAAGGAATTAGACGTTGACACATGCCTATCAAATATCAAAGGTTGATGATACAGCACAAAACCTTGGACAGACTGTAGTCATGTTCACTTAATATGAGTTGATGATGAAGCTGGGTGAATTCCTCAAAATAGTGCACCAGCACTAAGGAAGCAGGATACAAGAAAAAATAAATAAAACCTCCCACCCCCATAGGACAATTTAATGAAAAATGCTTCACCATACTTTCTCAATGTCCTCCTGATCTTTCCTTGAGAAGCCACTGGCAGCAAGTTCCTTGTCAAGAAAACCAGAAGATTTGGATATTGAGGAAAAGGATGGCCAGCCAGTTTCATCTGTGTCTGCATCAGAGCCCTCATTGTCATCTGTGCTTACTTGAAAAGAGAGGTTAAACCTGTGGAGACAACAGAAATTATTAAGCATGAGGAACTGCCTAATGGTTAGGAAATTTTGAAATATTCCAGAAGGCAAGATGCAATCCAGAACTACCCAATTGGCAGTCTAAGTTTCAAATATCAGATTAGAAATTTAGCAAAATAACAACCGACTGACCTCTTCTGAAAAAACTTAAAGATGCATTCAACATCACGGTCAAAGTACCTGGGAAATGGGAATGTGTTAATGAATCAGTTATTGCATCCAATATATCAGTAAACTAAATTGACATGGTGATGAAGATGGGAGCTGAATAAGTACATCTGCGCATTCCGATGAGATACAGAAACCATCTGTGGAAAATCAATCACGGTGACCTTCTCATCATCATCAATCTACAAAGCACAGCAATTCACAAGGATAATAAATAAAAAGAAAGAAAAAAAAACATAACCAGAAGATAACAACAGCAAACAGCTCCACATTTTTAAGTTGGTATCAAATGCATACCATAATGTTAAACTCATTGAAATCACAGTGAATAAGACCATGCTCTGCCAAACGAACAATAACGCCAAGTACCGTCTCGAAAATAGTTTCTGGATTTTGTAATTCCTTCACCTGGACACTGATCACACAAAAGCATTCAATAATCCATTACAAACAGAAAGAAAGATATCTGCATTTTTTGTACATTAGATTAGAGAAAGAAAGAGCAAGCAGCACTCACAGTGGATAACCTTGAACAAGTGACATGATCACACAATGCCTATTACAATCCACAGCATTTGGAACCGGAAACCCATGCTCTTCCAATGCCTAACTCAAAAAATAACCAAAACCCATTATTACCCAATTAAAATACTACACAAATATCTACATGATAAAGCTAAATTATTTCTAAGAATTAACAACAAACCAATACAGTAAAAAGCTAAAAGAACAAAGAAAACAAACCTTGCCTTAAAATAAATAGCCAAAACCCATTATCATCCATGAAAAAGTAAAACACAAATTCGACACGATAAAGCTAAATCCTTTCCAA
>Ga0307508_10005947_pt1 | contig 11511 bp, 12 predicted proteins | sample 9_EM_MG_FD_203089 | JGI IMG/M metagenome (GOLD analysis project Ga0307508, IMG submission 203089) | Populus trichocarpa ectomycorrhiza microbial communities from riparian zone in the Pacific Northwest, United States - 9_EM | ecosystem: Host-associated > Plants > Roots > Unclassified | place...
TACTGATATGAGGGATATTCGGAATTCCGGAACGAAGAATGCCTCAATATCCACTCTTCCCAGACATACAATTCCTTTCTTCTTTGCTTGTACTTGGTGATCATCTCCTAACTTGATGATCATATCCGTTTCCTTAACTGAGTTCTTCTGGAAATCTCGTAGATTGTTGCCGTAATTTTGAGATGCTCCGGAATCAATTACCCAGGTCCTTGTTGTTATTGCCGATCGAAATGATGCCACCATTACCTCCGAGCTAAGTGAGGTGGAGCCCGTGAGTCATTGCTGGTTACCAGAAGTGTTGTGCGAACGTCCGTTTCCGTCACCTCAGTCGCGTCCGTTTCCATCGCGTCCGTTGTGTCCGGTTTCGTCGCGTCCGGTTCCGTCACGCCCGTCTCGTCCGTTTCCGTCGCGTCCGTATCCATCGCGTCCGTTGCGTCCATTTCCGTTATGTCCATCTCCTTCTCGTCCGTTTCTTCTACTATTTCGTAGGGCTTGTCCCTTCCTTCTGGCCGGACACTCATTCTTCATATGACCTTCTTCTCCGCAATAATAGCAGTCAATCTGATCTCTAGGTCGTTTGTTCTTATTTCGGCAGTTGGCGGTAGTATGAGATGCTGATTTGCACAGATCACACCATTGTTTCTGAGAGCGCTCATTTCCCTGATATCGTCCCTGATAGCCTCCACGTCCTCTTCCTTGTTGAGTATAGAGTGCTTCGGAAATTGCGTCGGGTTTGGTTGTCATCGATCGATTCGTCTCGCATTCGTTGAGTGCATCCATAACCTCTTGGACTGTAACTCTTGCGCGAGATTGAAGGATCTCGATCGTGACTGCATACGCAGGAGGAAGAGTCGTGTAGATGTGATTCTTGAGAACTACGTCGGAGACTGCTTCTTCGGACCCGGCGAGTTCAGTGGTGATGTCAAGCAATTCGGCGAAGTAGGCATTTAGCGGTTGTCCCGGAGTAGGACGGAGAGTACTGAATTTTCAGAAAAGCGACATTCTTCCGACCGAAGAGTTGGCCGTGTTTGTGCGAGCCTCCAGTTCCTTCCACATCTGCACGGGATCCTCCATTCCTTTGATGTATACCTTGACAGCATTGGTACAAGACCCGTAAATGATGGCCACGGCCTGCATCTTCCGTTGCATGTAGTCCTTGAAAGCCTTTCGTGCCAGAACTAGGGGTCTGGTAAAATCGTAGGGTCTTCCGGGATCTTCTGGTTCTTCTTCTCTCTCCATCACGTTGTCTCACGCCATGATTCCTTGTAGGACTTTCATGCAATCTTCTTTCCAGACTGCGTAGTTGGTACGATCAAGTAGGCGGACGTTGCCCAGAAGATGTTTGAACGTTTCGTCGCTCATGATGAAGATCGTTGTAGATGCTCGTCGAATAGCGATACGTATGGAGGGAAGTTCTTGTCAGCCGTCAGAGGTCTTCTGTCGCCGAGATGGTTAGCGATCAATTTTGAGGAGAGTTCTTCTATGTGAGACGTAGAGGAAAGGGCCTCGGAATCGCCGGCCCCAGCTTTTATCACTGGCTCCTGAGGAGCTATTTATCGCGCGAGAGTTTGACAGCGATGAGGTTTGATCGTATATGGAGCGGTTACGGCTCCCGGCTCATAACCTGTAAAAGTTTGCCCGATCACCGTTTCTCTTAAAGTCTTCACACGCGCAGAGAGAGAGAGAGAGAAAGAGGTTTGACGAGATGATTGTATCGTTGACGTGTGATGATCTTCTATTTCCTTTTCTATATAGAAGTATGTAAAGGGAAAGAAGAAAGAATGCCGAAGACGCTGCTATGAGAGAATGCCAAGCCGTCGTTGCCGAGATCCCCTTGCCACTGCCGTTGCTATGCCATTGCTCTCCGCAGCGTTGCTGTCGTCGCTGTTGCTGTGGTGACGCTTCCAAAGGCGCGCCACGCCGGAGCGGCGAGCGGCGAGAAGCAATTCCAACAGCTTGGAGGAGGACCAATTGCACTCGATCTGAACACGGCGCGCACTCGCCTTGGACGGCGCGTACTCGGCTTGGACGGCGCGCACTCGGCTTGGACGGCGCGCACTCGGCTTGGACGGTGCGCACTCGGCTTGGACGGCGCGCATTCGTCTTGGGCAGCGTGCACTCAAATTGAACCACTGTTTCAACATAGAAAAAATAAGACCCCTTATACCCGTCCCTTCTTGTGCATCGCCACCCCATCACAAAAACTCCCTTCCCTCTTGCATTGGCTGACTGGTACAGCTTGGTCATCGTGTGTGACTTCAGGTTGGACCCAAGACTCGTTCCACAGATCCATCAGCAAGTGCTTTACCTGTTGAAGCCATCCAGCATCATCCTCCCATGAGCTCCTGGTCCGGGCCACCACCCAGCTATTGCTGCGATACTCACAATACTCTCGCTCAAGGCTCATCACGGCAGAATATCCGAAAAGTCCGCTAAACGTACGCTGCATCTGGAAGGCCCTGTCGAAGGAACTCCTGGTACATATGGAGGCAAGGAACTGGGTGACAGACTTATGCTCCCACGAAACCATGCCCAGCATGGCCTGTTCAATTGGAGAGTTGGTTTTGGCTGAATATGCATAATCATCGAAGAATTCGGTCAGCATGAACCTTCGGTCATCGTGCCGTACTGCGCCAAGGCAGCTGTTTGCCTGCTGAATCGCATGCGAACCCTCCCACCGGCGTGTCGACGCAACACGTATGGAAGCCTCAATTGGCTGGCCCTCATCAGGATACCATATAGGCTCCATATGCAGTCCCGACCAAGGGTGGCAAATCCCATCGGCGAGAGATGCTGTCACTTCCCAAAGCTTTAACTTGTCAATCTGGAAGCTACCATCTCTCATTTCTCCACTGACACATCCAGGCAGCGGTACAGCGATCACTTTGGTGGTACCGTACAGCAATGCCGACACAACCCAGACAGACAGACTTTGGTGGACTGCCTGCTGTAGCACACTGTGAACCATGTTCGGGATGGCCTTTCCAGTGCTGAGTTCCACCGGAGATTGATACATGTACATATACACCTCCGCAGCCAGGAGATCCAAGGTTTCCTGATCGAATATATCTGGAAAAATTTGAAATCTGACCGTTTCTCCAGCTCTGAACCACCGCAGTCCTTTCACACCAAAAACTGCCACGGCTGCGACGGTATGCAAGTACTCGAACTTCGATGTGTCATCCGTGCTTTCGAGTGAAGCTAGCACCTTGGGGACTTCGAAGGATATGGGTTGCGCTTCCGTGTTTGCATAGTAGGAATCTTGTACAGCTGAGACCTCTGAGGGGTCTCCGGAACCAAGGCCTTCTGGATTGATGCCAGTCCCTCATGTTCCCATCTGGGTGTACTTGCATACCCGACAACAGGAGTCTCAGTAGGCTCGCAAGAGGTGGGTGTAGCTACAAAGGCTGAGGCTTCAGAGTGTGGAGGTGGGGAAAGTTCAGTTCCGACAGACCACGGGTTGAGCGTGGTAGCGGATGCAATTTGCGCCGCGAAGTACAGTTCCTGAGTGGTTGAGGGTACATTCGGCGCGGCCATGAACAGGCTCTGCATGGCGGTGGACGGGGTCTGCGGGGCGGTCGATACGATCTGCGCAGCGATCGGCGGTCTCTGCGCGCCGGGGGACGGGCTCTGCGCAGCGATCGGTGGGCTTTGTGCACCCGGGGACGGAGTCTGAGAGGCAGACGATGCGATCTGCACGGCGATCGGTAGGCTTTGCATGCCTGGGGACGGAGTCTGCGAGACAGACTATGCGATCTGCATGGCGATCGGTGGGCTCTACGCGCTGGGGGACGGGGTCTGCCTGGCAGATGATGCGATCTGCGCGGCGATCGGTTGGCTCTGTGCACCCAGGGATGGAGTCTGCATGGACATGAATGGGCTCTGCGCGCTGGAAGACGGGGACGGAGTCTGCACGGCAGACGATGCGATCTGAATGGCGATCGGCGGGCTCTGTGCGCCTGGGAACAGAGTCTGCATGGCCATGAACCAGCTCTGCGCAGCGGCGGACGGGGTCTGCACAGCAGACGGCGGGCTCTGCAATGGTGACTCCTCAGCCAGCGGAATTGCCACCTGCTCGACACCAGTCAAGCGCCCAGCCCTCAGCTCTTGTGTCATCCTGTGACGTAGTTGAAGGATGCCCGCCTTGCTGGTGTTGATATCCACCAACGATTCGCCAATCAGCAAGCGGCGGGCATGCTCTAAGGCCAACACTCCGCAAGACGTGCTGTCTTTCTGGACGCTGCACTTGACCGTTGACGCGTTCCACCGTGTATTGGCAATGTCGTTTCCCGGGTACATGGCGTCCAGATATTCGATGCACGCCTTTAATTTCACACATCAGCTCCATGAAACTATATTGTTGACGAGAGGCTCACCCTGCTATCCTTGGCCAAGTCTGTTGTCCATCCCATCGAGCAGAATAGCCGAATCTGGGAGAGTTCCCTGTCCAGCACCAACAGTTGCCAGTGGTCGTTGGCACACTTGGGAATTAAGATTAACTTCAAGTGTGCCGTCACAACCCGTGGTGCTTGTCCAAACAGCTCTGGCCATTTGCCATTTGTAAATGAGGGCAAATCGTGCAAGGCCCCTACCACTGATCTTCCAGCTCGGGTGTTGACAAAATTTGCCAACAAACGCATATAGGTATGCACGACTTCGCCGCGCAGCTTCTCCCCTTTTTCCAGGCCGTCCACGTAACTTTGTTCGAGTTTTTCAATAAGCTTAACTGCAAACGTTGGAGTTTGTACCACCATCTCCTGTAGTATGCCGGTTTCCAACTCTGATGAAATCTTCGCATGGAGTGCCGTAATGCCTTCATCGGCCATATCTATATCCTCCAGTGCTTCGTTGGCAAGTAACCGACGCGCATACTCCATGACGAGTATTCCGGAGGATATCAGTTCCTCGGGTTGGCTGCATGGCATGCGCATAAACATCCAATGGGGAGCTGTGACCCTGTCGAACGCAAAAAGGTAGGCTGCGTAACTTATGATGATCTACCCAAGACCTGGTTAGCAAGCAGTAAATTTTGGACATCACTTGTAGAGCTTGTAGAGCATACCTCTCTATCATCTATTCGTACCGTTCCACTGGCAGGAGAATAAAATTTGATCATCCTTAAGTCCCTGTCTATCACAAATAATTGCCAGTGATCCCGATGTAACCGAGGAATCAACACCTTGCCCAACAGCGCCATGTCGATCACATTGCTGTCTGTCAGTCGTCTCCAGAACCTTTTGCTGCCCCCCGATATTACCTCCGACACAACCCAAAAGCTAGTGTGTTGAACACCAACTGTATTTGCCCGGGTGCTTTTACGGAGTGCTTGCACCAACATCTGAAGGTACATATGCATGGCATCATCACTTACGCTCCCACTTCTGACATCGGATATTGCTGACTGGTTCAGTGTCTTCGAGGAGGACAGTAGCAGAGGATGTTGTTCGTTGGTAGTGGTTCTGTCTCTTTCCTCTTCGGTAGATCCAGCTCCAGCTTGGGAGGTATAGTCTTTCTCCAAGCTCGCGTCTACTAGCACACTGCCGAGTGCTGACAAGTCTGCTTCCTCGTCGCTTCCACAGTGTTCCTTGTCCGCGAGTAAGGGCCGGGATTGCAACATGGGCTTCTTTCTGGCGGTATGACCGATTGTAACGCCCTTCGGTCACATATTAGCTAACAATATCTTCGTTGTTATATCAATGGCTGCATCTCACCTCATCCTCTGAAGCCGATTCCTCTTCACCACCACTACCTTCCTCTCCCGATAGTAAGGGCAACTGCTGCAGGATGGGTCTTCCCATCGCAACTTCCTTCACACTCGTCAGCTAATCAAACCTTCGGCATTGTATTCAAGGTTTCTACTCACTCTATGCACTGACTCCGAATCACTCCCCCCATCCTCCTGAACTACCATCTGTTTGCCTTTCGGGGTTTCCGTCAAGGAGAATATGATTTTCCCTCGCTGCTTGAGGAGGCTGTCGATATTCTCCAAGTACCCAGGCTCGTCCATTTTATCTCGCACTCGACGGTAGTCCGCCTGCGAAATACCTCTGTATTTCCGGCCCTTTTGTTTGTCTCCTTCCCGCCGATCCCGCTCAAAATTGAGTACTTCTAGAGCGTGCATCATATCCCGGAAACACTTCGCGTTTGCAATGTCTGCGAGTAATCGCCAGCACTTATCAGACATTTTCATGAGATCAGAACCCAAATCTGCAAAACGTTAGCCCAAGTACAACAACGATCCTTAGAACATACATGGCGCCGCCTGTTCCACCCAGCCGTTCCCCCAAGCCTTCGTAATGATGGCCTTCTTTGCTAGCTTCTCCTTCTTGTTTCGCATCGCTCGTTTAGCAGGAGCCGAGATTGTCTCTGCATAGGCCTCTGTCGCCATTACTTGAGTTACCTCAGGGTGGTGCGCCAGTTTGTTTTCGTACACCCTGTGCACGAGTGCCGCGAAGTTTGCAATTTTGTCGTTGGTGTCTTCAAGCCGGGAAACGAGCCACTCTAACGCGGTGGCACAATCCTGACCGGACATCCCAAGTAAGGTTTGTTGCAACCCCACCTCGGTTGTTTGCATGATAGAGCCAAACAACTCGTCCTGGGTGAGGTTGCCCTGCAGATTGTTACCGCTGAGTCGAACAATAATCTACTCACGTAACGTACTGTTTATTAGTAACTTGATTAACCAGAAACCATTTCTACGAACTCACAGTCTCATAATCCACCGATTTCCCGATTTTGACTTCCGCAGTTGAACTTTCGGCCTGCCCAGGCAAGCAAGTTGAAACCGTTTGTCGAGGCATCGGGAATAGATAGAGGAGTTGGGGACTGTAGGAGTAGCAGAAGCTAGAAAAGGTGATTATGAAAGAGACGCCAGCAATTAGCTCCAACCGCAAAGGTTCAACATTGGGGGTTCGCAAACCAAGTCAAACCAAAGAGTAACAATGACTGCACAGTTCTTTGGGGCCGTAAGGGAGGATTGGTTGGCACGCGTGAGGATTGGTAGGCGTATGGCTCGGATTCGTGAACGCGCAAGCGTAAGTGGATTGATCGACGCGTAGGACTTGGATTGTTGTGACAATTGTTAGGCTCGGCGCGGAGCCTCAAGCTAACTAGCGGCAGTGCCAAGCCTGCCGCTGCTAAGTTCTGGTTACACAATGGACTCCCAAAAAAATTGCAACGTCTGGTGTAACCTGAACCTCGTGATATTATAGTCAGGGTGAAATAGAACAGGGTCAAGAGGACGTGAAACCAGAACTGTACGAGTATACTAACAGTAGGTCTGCGACCTGCGCTATGGCCGGATAAGTCTTATGAAGTGCAACGCCTGCATGGGTGCCTCCTCTTTTTGCAGTTGCTACCGTACGCCAACCCTGATCTCCCAGTGCCGACTTCTAGGTATTCTCTACTATCCGTGCCTGAATCTCGCAGGTTGGAGCAAGATTATGCACGATTGCCTAGTGGAACACAGATTTTTGCCAGCGAACTGCAAGTGGAGCACGACGAGATATTTGCGACGCGGCTAGACGCGCGGCGCTTTATGCCCAGTGGTCGACAGGATTTTTTCGTCAGGACTGGATACAGTGTTAGACAGAATGATTGCAGCGTGGCTGGATGCGCGTGGCTGGATCCTAGGTGCTCAACAGGATGTTTTGTCAGAATATATGCTGCGTGGAATGATACACAGCGCGCAACAGGTTACTTACTTCCGGTGTGGCGGTATGCTCCGTGTTCAACGGTATGTTTCGTCAGGATATGCGCTGCATGCCTGGATACTCGGATGTTTCTAGGATGGTGGTAGGCTCCTCGTACGACAGGAGGTTTCGAAGGTATGTGCTGCGTGGTTGGATTTGTTTTCTTGAAGAAATAACTAGGGATCGTCTGCCGCGCATTGTCATGAACGAAGTAAAATTACGTACGACTTATATGATCGGGACAACAGCAAATGTGGGTGGCCGAGCTGAGTGAACTTACCTCGCAGAAAGGTGACCCCAGGAAACCCTAACCACTGCGGAGGCAACACCAAGCCTGCCGCCGCTGCAGCTAGCGGCTTGGAGAGTGCAGTCTCAGCAGCTGAACGCCACGTGACAATATCGCGCAAAAAATCTGCGCGATAAAGTCACGTGCTTTTATGCTAAACCGTATGGGCAAATACCTGGCGCGCAACGGGATGTTTTCAACGAACCTTCACGCACGGCGCGCAAAGGGATGTTGTCGACATGACTGGATACTCCGTGCACGACGCGATGTTTCGACAGGATATGTGCTGCGTGGCTGGTCTGTAACGGAGTGAGTCAAATTGCGCACAGGTAGGGACAATGGCAAATATGGTTGGGCGAGCTGAGTGAACTTACCTGGCAGAAAGGTGACCCCAGGAAACCCTAACCACTGCGGCGGCAACGCCAAGCCTGCCGCCGCTGCAGTAATTGCCTTGGAGAGTGCAGTCTTCGCAGCTGAACGCCAGGTGACAATATCACGCCACAAATCTGCTCGATAAAGTCACCTGCTTTTATGCTAAGCCGCATACTTAAAGCGCAGGCAAATACCTGGCACGCAACGGAATGTTTGCAATGAGCCTTCACGCACGGCGCGTAAAGAGATGTTGTCAACATGACTGGATACTCTGTGCACGACGCGATGTTTCGACAGGATATGTGCTGCGTGGCTGGTCAGTAACCGAGCGAGTCAAATTGCGCACAGGTCAGGACAACGGCAAATATGGTTGCGCGAGCTGAGTGAACTTACCTGGCAGAAAGGAGACCCAAGAAACCCTAAACACTGCGGCAGCAACGCCAAGCCTGCCGCCGCTGCAGCTCGCGCCTTGGCGAGTGTAGTCTAAGCAGCTGAACGCCACATGACAATGTCGCGCAACAAATCTGTGCGATAAAGTCACCTGCTTTAATGCTAAACTGGATACTCAAAGCGGAGGCAAATACCTGGCGCGCAACGGAATGTTTTCAACGAGTCTTCATGCGCGGCGCGCGAAGGGATGTAGTCGACATGACAGGATACTCGGTGCACGACACAATGTTTTGACAGGATATGTGCTGCCTGGCTGGTCAGTAACGGAGTGAGTCAAATTGCGCACAGGTCGGGACAACGGCAAATATGGTTGGGCGAGCTGAGTGAACTTACCTGGCAGAAAGATGACCCCAGGAAACCCTAACCACTGCGGCGGCAACGCCAAGCCTGCCGCCGCTGCAGTTAGCGCCTTGGAGAGTGCAGCCTAAGCAGCTGAACACCACGTGACAATATCACTCAACAAATCTGCCCGATAAAGTCACGTGCTTTCATGCTAAACCGCATACTCAAAGTGCAGGCAAATACCTGGCGTGCAACGGAATGTTTGCAACGAGCCTTCATGCATGGCACACGAATGAATGTTGTTCGCATGACTGGATACTCCGTGCACGACGCGATGTTTCAACAGGATATGTGCTGCGTGGCTGGTCAGTAACGGAGCGAGTCAAATTGCGCACAGGTCGGGACAACGGCAAATATGGGCGGGTGAGCTGAGTGAACTTACCTGGCAGAAAGGTGGCTCCAGGAAACCCTAACCACTGCAGCGGCAACGCCAAGCCTGCCGCCGCTGCAGCTAGCGTCTTGGAGATTTCAGTCTTAGCAGCTGAACGCCACGTGACAATATCGCGCCACAAATCTGCGTGATAAAGTCACGTGCTTTTATGCTAAACCGCATACTCAAAGTGCAGGCAAATACCTGGCACGTAACGGGATGTTTTCAACGAGCCTTCATGCACGGCGCGCGAAGGGATGTTGTCGACGTGACTGGATACTCCATGCACGACGCGATGTTTCGACAGGATATGTGCTGCATGGCTTGTCAGTAACGGAGCAAGTCAAATTGAGTACAGGTCGGAAAAACGGCAAATATGGTTGCGCGAGCTGAGTGAACTTACCTGGCAGAAAGGAGACCCCAGGAAACCCTAACCACTGCGGTGGCAACGCCAAGCCTGCCGCCGCTGCAGCTCGCGCCTTGGCGAGTGTAGTCTTAGCAGCTGAACGCCACGTGACAATATCGAGAAGCGAATCTGCACGATAAAGTCACGTGCTTTTATGCTAAACCGCATAGGCAAATACCTGGCGCGCAACGGGATGTTTGCAACGAGCCTTCACGCACGGTGCGCGAAGGGATGTTGTCGACATGACTGGATACTCCGTGCACGACGCGATGTTTCGACAGGATATGTGCTGCGTGGCTGGTCAGTAACAGAGCGAGTCAAATTGCGCACAGGTCGGGACAATGGCAAATATGGGCGCGTGAGCTGCGTGAACTTACCTCGCAGAAAGGTGACCCCACGAAACCCTAACCACTGCGGCGGCAACGCCAAGCCTGCCGCCGCTGCAGCTTGCGCCTTGGCGAGTGTAGTCTAAGCAGCTGAACACCAGGTGACAATATCGCGCAACAAATCTGCACGATAAAGTCACGTGCTTTTATGCTAAACCACATAGGCAAATACCTGGCGCGCAACAGAATGTTTTCAACGAGCCTTCACGCACAGCGCACGAAGGGCTGTTGTCGGCATGACTGGATACTCCGTGCACGACGCGATGTTTCGACAGGATATGTGCTGCGTAGCTGGTCAGTAACGGAGCGAGTCAAATTGCGCACAGGTCGGGATAACGGCAAATATGGTTGCGCAAGTTGAGTGAACTTACCTGGCAGAAAGGAGACCCCAGGAAACCCTAACCACTGCGGCGGCAACACCAAGCCTACCGCCGTAGCAGCTCGCACCTTGCAGAGTGCTGTCTAAGCAGTTGAACGCCACGTGACAATATCGCGCAACAAATCTGGGCGATGAGGTCAGCTGCTTTGTACACTCAACCGAATACTCGAATCGCAGGCGAATACGCGGCGCGCAATGGGATGTTTGCAAGAAGCATTCATGCACGGCGCGCGAAGGGATGTTTCAACAGGATATGTGCTTCGTGGGGGGACTTGTTTTCTTGAAGAATTGACTCGGGATTGTCTGCCGCGCGTAGTGAGCGAGCTGAGTGAACTTACCTCGTAGAAAGGTGACCCCAGGAAACTCTAACTACGGCGGTGGCAACACTAAGCCTTCCTGGCGGCGTATCTAGTGCCTAAGCGAGGATTGAACCACTAAGCAACTGAACGCCAGAATGCTCACTGTGCGACTGAATACACGGCGTGCGGCGGGTATATGCGTATTTGCATGCTCAGTGCTTGACAAGATGTTTGTGTTGAGACTGGATTATCTACGCGCGACAGAATGCTCGTTCAGCGACTAGTATCCAATGGGATTACATCATACCTGAAGTACCAGTTGCTACGTGTGGTATTTTTGGGTGATTCAGCAGCGCAGTTGTATTAGAGCTGAGTTTCATGTCAATAAGCTGGAGCCGGTGAAGAAGAAGCAGTTCGTCTGATGGTTAGTTAATTGGGTGTCAAGAAGTAGAAGCCTTCGTAAAGACCGTAGAGCTGAGACTCAGGCGGAAGTATGTTTTACTTACAAGCCAAATACCGCGTAAACACAT
>Ga0307508_10005948_pt1 | contig 11511 bp, 9 predicted proteins | sample 9_EM_MG_FD_203089 | JGI IMG/M metagenome (GOLD analysis project Ga0307508, IMG submission 203089) | Populus trichocarpa ectomycorrhiza microbial communities from riparian zone in the Pacific Northwest, United States - 9_EM | ecosystem: Host-associated > Plants > Roots > Unclassified | place...
GAGCACGCACCTGAATCCTCGCGGGCACCATCACCGGAACCATCACCCCAGGACCGTCGTCGTGACCGGGGCGAGCGGCGGCGTCGGGCGGGCGACGGCATGCGCCTTCGCCGCGCTGGGGGATCGAGTGGCACTGCTGGCCCGGGGCCGTACGGGGCTCGAAGCGGCCGCCGCCGACGTGCGACGGGCGGGCGGGGCAGCACTCGTCCTGCCGGTCGACGTGGCGGACGCCGAGGCCGTCGAGGAGGCCGCGAACCGCGTCGAGGAGGAGTTCGGCCCCATCGACGTCTGGGTCAACAACGCCTTCGCGGGCGTCTTCGCGCCCTTCACCGAGATCGGCGCCGACGAATTCGCCCGGGTCACCGAGGTCACCTACCTCGGCTACGTCCACGGCACCCGGGCCGCCCTGCACCGCATGCTGCCCCGCGACCGGGGCGCGATCGTGCAGGTCGGCTCCGCGCTGGCCTACCGGGGCATCCCCCTGCAGTCCGCGTACTGCGGTGCCAAGCACGCCATCCAGGGGTGGAACGAGTCGCTGCGCTGCGAACTGCTGCACTCCGGCACCCGGGTGCGTACGACGATGGTGCAACTGCCCGCCCTCAACACCCCGCAGTTCGACTGGGTGCTGGACCGCCTCCCGCGCCGCGCCCAGCCCGTGCCGCCCATCTACCAGCCCGAGGTCGCCGCCCGCGCCATCGTGCACGCCGCCCGCCACCCCCGGCGCCGCGAGTACTGGGTCGGGGCCAGCACCGCGGCCACCCTCGTCGCCAACGCCGTGGCCCCCGGGCTGCTGGACCGTTACCTGGGCAGGACGGGCTACGACGCGCAGCAGACCGACGAACCCGCCGGGGCCGCCGGGACCGCTGAGGCAAACCTCTGGGAGCCCGCCGACGGCCCGTCCGGCCACGACCACGGCGCCCACGGACGCTTCGACGCGCAAGCCGGCTCCCGCAGCGCCCAGGCCGGACTGTCCCGTCACCACACGGCGCTGGCCGGGGCCGCCGCCCTGACCGGCGCCGTCGTGGCCGTCGGTTACCGCGTGCTTCGCAGGCCCGGCTGAGCCGGCGTCACCGTACCCGGTACTCGCCGGCGGCGTCGGAGCGCAGGGTCAGGCCGTGGCCGGGGGCGCCCGAGGCGCCGGGGTGGAGTGCGCCGCCGGAGGGATCGAGGGTCCCGTCGAAGAGCAGGTTCTCGATGCGGACGTGGTCGTGGAACCACTCCAGGTGGCGCAGGTTGGGGACGGCGGCGGCCGCGTGCGCGTGGAGGTGGGGGGCGCAGTGGCCGGAGATCTGGAGGCCGCGGGCCTCGGCGAGGGCGGCGGCGCGCAGCCAGACGGTGAGGCCGCCGCAGCGGGTGGCGTCGGCCTGGAGGCAGTCCACGGCGTCGGCGGCGAGCATGTGGTGGAAGTACGGCAGGGTGTAGCCGTACTCGCCCGCCGTGACGTCGGCGCCGATCGCGGCCCGGATGTGGGCGAGCCCGGTGAGGTCGTCGGAGGAGACGGGCTCCTCGAACCAGGTGACGCCCTTGGCGTCGAGGTGCCGGGCGAGCCGTACCGCCTGCTTGCGGGTGTAGGCGCCGTTGGCGTCCACGTAGAGTTCGACGGCGTCGCCGACGCTGCGCCGGGCGCGGCTGATCCGCTCCCGGTCGCGGGCCTCGGCGCGGCCCCACGATTCCCCCACCTTGATCTTGACGCGTGGGATGCCGGACTCCTCGGTCCAGGAGCGCAGTTGGCGGTCCTGCGAGGCGTCGTCGTACGTCGTGAAGCCGCCGCTGCCGTAGATGGGTACGTCCTCGCGGGCGGCGCCGAGCAGGCGGACCAGAGGGAAACCGAGGAGGCGGGCCTTGAGGTCCCACAGGGCGATGTCCAGCGCGGAGATCGCGTGCGCGGCGATGCCGGGGCGGGCAGCGTTGCGCACCGCCCGGCTCATCGCGTCGTTTGCGGCGGGCACGTCCCAGGCGGACCGCCCGGTGACCACGTCCGCCAGATGCTCGCCGACGACTCCGGCGGCGGCGGGCGAGCCGTAGGTCCAGCCGAGACCGGTGGTACTCGTACCGGCCGCCGAGACCTGGACGACGACCAGGGTCGTGGAGTCCCAGGCCAGGGTGCCGTCGGCCTCGGGCGTGTCGGTCGGCACGGTGTACACGGCAGTGTCCACCGCGTCGACGACGACATCGGGACTCACGAGTCCCCGGTTCCAGGCCGGTCGGTGCGGTGCCGGCGGCCCGGCAGCATCTCCTGGACCTTCGCCTTCACGCCCTGCCTGATCATGCCGGCCCGGTCGCTGTCGCCGTGCAGCACTGCCGAGGCGGCGGCCTCGATCTGGTCGAGGCTCGCGTGCGGCGGGATCGGGGGCACGGCGGGGTCGGTGCGGAAGTCGATGACGTACGGCCGGTCGGCGGCCAGTGCGCGGCGCCAGGCGTCCTGGACCCCCTCGGGGGCCTCGACCCGCTCGCCGTCGAGGCCGATGGAGCGGGCGAAGTCCGCGTAGCGCACGTCGGGCAGGGCCTGGGAGGGCAGGAACTGCGGCGCGCCCTCCATGGCGCGCATCTCCCAGGTGACCTGGTTGAGGTCCTGGTTGTTCAGCACGGCCACGATCAGCCGCGGGTCCTGCCAGTTCTGCCAGTACTTGGCGGCGGTGATCAGCTCGGCCATGCCGTTCATCTGCATGGCGCCGTCGCCCACGATGGCCAGCGCCGGCCGGTCCGGGTGGGCGAACTTCGCGCCGATGACGTAGGGCACGCCGGGGCCCATGGTGGCGAGCGTGCCGGAGAGCGAGCCGCGCATGGCGCCGCGCATCCGCAGGTGCCGGGCGTACCAGTTGGCGGAGGAGCCGGAGTCCGCGGCCAGCATGACGTTCTCCGGCAGGAGGGCGTCGAGGGCATGGACGACGTACTCGGGGTTGATCGGGTCGGCGTCCACGGCGGCGCGCCGCTCCATCACCTCCCACCAGCGGGCGGTGTTCTTCTCGACGGTCCTGCGCCAGGAGCCGTGCTTCTTGTGCTGGAGCTGCGGCAGCAGCCGCTTGAGGGTGCCGGCCGCATCGCCCACGAGGTTGACCTCGAACGGGTAGCGCAGTCCGATCATGAAGGGGTCGTTGTCGATCTGCACCGCGCGCGCCTGCCCGAACTCGGGCAGGAACTGCGTGTAGGGGAAGCTCGATCCGATGACGAGCAGGGTGTCGCAGTCGCGCATCATCTCGTACGAGGGCCGGGTGCCGAGCAAGCCGATGGAGCCGGTGACGTAGGGCAGGTCGTCGGGCAGCACGTCCTTGCCGAGCAGGGCCTTGGCCACCCCGGCGCCGAGGACGTCGGCGAGCTGCTCGACCTCGGCGCGGGCGCCGCGCGCGCCCTGGCCGATGAGCATGGCGACTTTCTCGCCCGCGTTGAGCAGTTCGGCGGCGTGGTGGATGTCCTGGTCGGCCGGCACGGGGGCGTAGTCGGCGAGGCCGAGGCTGGACGGGACCATCTTGAAGGCGTGGGTGGGCGGGGAGTAGTCGAGTTCCTGCACGTCGGCGGGGATGATGACGGCGGTGACGGTGCGCTTGGCGTACGCGGTGCGCATCGCGCGGTCGATGACGTTGGGCAGCTGCTCGGGGACGGTGACCATCTCGCAGTAGTCGCCCGCGACGTCCTTGTAGAGCGTCAGGAGGTCGACCTCCTGCTGGTAACTGCCGCCCATGGCACTGCGGTTGGTCTGGCCGACGATGGCGACCACCGGTACGTGGTCGAGCTTGGCGTCGTACAGGCCGTTGAGCAGGTGGATCGCGCCGGGGCCCGAGGTCGCCGCGCACACCCCGACCCGGCCGGAGAACTTGGCGTAGCCGACGGCCTCGAAGGCACACATCTCCTCGTGCCTGGCCTGGATGAACTCCGGGTTGTTGCCGGCGCGTCCCCAGGCGGCGAGCAGGCCGTTGATCCCGTCGCCGGCATAGGCGAAGACATGCTCGACGTCCCATTCGCGCAGGCGCTGGAGTACGTAGTCGGACACCTTGATGGACACGGGGTTTCCTTCCGTTGTCAGGACAGTCGTCGCCGGGCCAGCACGTACGCACCGGCGCCGGCCGCGGCCGCGGTGGTCGCGGCGGTGGCGGTGACCAGGCGGGCGGCCGTCGGGGAGGGCGCGGCGGGTCTCGCGGTGGCCTTCTCCGGGTGGTCGGCGGGCGGTGGGCCGGCCAGGCCGAGGGCGAGTGCCTCGGCGAGGTGGATCGCCCGGCGGCCGGTGTCGCCCTGTTCGATCTGGGTGCGGCAGCTGAAGCCGTCGGCGATCACCAGGTCGCCGGGCGGGGTCTGCCGTACGGCGGGCAGGACGCCCAGTTCGCCCACTGCCATGGACAGTTCGTGGTGTCCGGCCTCGAAGCCGAAGTTGCCGGCGAGGCCGCAGCAGCCCTCGTCGAGGACGTCCGCGTCGATTCCGGCGCGGCGCATCAGCTCGCGGTCGGCGTCGGACTTCGTGACGGCGTGCTGGTGGCAGTGGGTCTGCACGGTCGCGGCCCGGCTCAGCGCGGGTGGCCGCCAGCCGTCGGGGGCGTGGTGGAGGAGGAGTTCGGAGAAGGTCAGGAACTGCCGGGAGAGCCGTTCGACGTCCTCGTCGTCCGGCAGCAATTCGGGAGCGTCCGAGCGGAATACGGCGGTGCACGAGGGCTCCAGACCCACGATAGGGGTGCCCGCTTCGATCCAGGGCCGCAGGGTTTCGACGGTGCGGTGCAGTACGCGTTCGGCGATGTCCAGCTGGCCGGTGGAGATCCAGGTCAGCCCGCAGCACACGGCTTCGGTGGGCACCGTGACGTGGAACCCCGCGTCCTCCAGGACCAGCACCGCGGACCGGGCCACTGACGGGTGGAAGTAGGTGGAGAAGGTGTCGGGCCACAGCACGACGGTGCGCGGGTCCGCCGGGTCGGGTTCGGGGCCGCCGGTCGCGGAACGGCTGCGGGCCTGCCACCACTGGAGGAAGGACTCCCGGGCGAACAGCGGGGCCTCCCGGTCGGGCGCCACCCCTGCGAACCGCTTGCTGAGCCGGGCGATGCCGGGCGCCCGCAGCACGGCGTTCACCAGGCCCGGTGCGAGGCGGGAGAGCCGGGCCCACAGCGGCAGCCAGCCCAGCGCGTAGTGCGCGGCGGGCCGCAGCCGGCCCTGGTAGTGGTGGGAGAGGAACTCCGCCTTGTACGTGGCCATGTCGACGCCGACCGGGCAGTCGGACTTGCAGCCCTTGCAGGCCAGGCACAGGTCGAGGGCGTCGCGGACCTCGGTGGAGCGCCAGCCGTCGGTGACCGGGGAGTCGCCGTGGCCGCCGATCATCTCGAACAGCAGCCGGGCGCGGCCCCGGGTGGAGTGCTCCTCCTCGCCGGTCGCCCGGTAGGACGGGCACATCACGCCGCCTTCGTGGCTGCGGCAGTTGCCGACGCCGACGCAGCGCATGACGGCCTGGTTGAAGGAGTGGCCGTCCTCGGGGTAGCCGAACCGGGCGTCGCTGTCGTCGCGGGGCCGCCAGTGCGGGCCGAGCCGCAGCTGCCCGTCCAGCGGGTTCGGGGCGACGACCTTGCCGGGGTTCATCCGGTCGTCCGGGTCGAAGAGCGCCTTGAGCTCCCCGAACGCGCCGACGAGCCTGTCGCCGAACATCTTCGGCAGCAGCTCTGCCCTGGCCTGCCCGTCGCCGTGCTCCCCGGAGAGCGAACCGCCGTAGGAGACGACGAGGTCGGCGGCCCGGTGCAGGAACGTCCGGAAGGAGGCGACGCCGTCGGCGGTGCGCAGTGCGAAGGGGATGCGGGTGTGCACGCAGCCCTGCCCGAAGTGGCCGTAGAGCGAGGGGTGGTCGTAGCCGAACTCGGCGAAGAGCTTCTTCAGGTCCCGCAGGTAGCCGCCGAGGCGTTCCGGCGGCACGGCCGAGTCCTCCCAGCCCTCCCAGGTCTCGCGGTCGTCGGGCGGCCGGGCGGTGACGCCGAGCCCGGCCTCGCGGGCCCGCAGCATCCGCTGCTCGCGCCGCGGGTCCTCGGACAGCGCGACGGTCGGGTCGTCCTGGTCGCGGCCGAGCGCCCGCAGCAGCTCGTGCGCCTGCCGGTCCACGTCGTCCCGGTCGTCTCCGGCGAACTGCACGAGCAGCCAGCTGTCGCCCTCGGGGAAGGACCGCAGCGACTCCAGGTGGCTGCCCTCCTCGCGCATCAGCTGAGCCATCCGGCCGTCGAGCGCCTCCAGCTGGCCGGGCTCGCTGTGCTCCAGGAGCCGGGGGACGTCGTCGGCGGCGGCACAGATGTCGCCGTAGCCGAGGACCAGGATCGCCTGGGCGGCGGGGACGGGTACCAGCTCCAGCTCTGCGTGCAGGACGGTGACCAGGGTGCCCTCGCTGCCGGTCAGGGCACGGGCGACGTGGAAGCCGTTCTCCGGCAGCAGGTCGTCCAGGTTGTAGCCGGAGACCCGGCGCGGGATCTTGGGGTAGCCCTGGCGGATGTCGGCGAGATGGCGGTCGGCCAGCGCTCGCATCCCCGCGTAGAGCTCGGCGCGGCGGCCCCCTGCGGCGGTGATCGCGTCGTACTCCTCGGGCGGGGTGCGGCCGGTCCACATCCGGGTGCCGTCGTAGGTGAGCACCTCCAGGCGGCGCACGCTGTCCACGGTCTTGCCGTAGGCCTGGGCCGAGGCGCCGCAGGAGTTGTTGCCGATCATGCCGCCGAGGGCGCAGTGGCTGTGGGTGGACGGCTTGGGCCCGAACATCAGGCCGTGCGGAGCGAGTTGCCGGTTCAGCTCGTCCAGGACGATGCCGGGTTCGACGACGCAGGTGCGCTGCTGCGGATCCACCGAGACCAGCGCGTCGCAGTACTTGGTCCAGTCGATCACCACCGCGGTGTTGGTGCACTGGCCGCCGAGACTGGTGCCACCGCCACGGGAGAGCAGCGGCGCCCCGAACCGGGCGCAGACGGCCACCGCGGCTACCGCTGCGTCGACGGTGCGCGGCACGACCACGCCGATCGGCACCTGCCGGTAGTTCGAGCCGTCGGTGGCGTACGCGCCGCGGCTGCCGGCGTCGAAACGCACCTCACCGTCCACCGCCGCCCGCAGCGCGTCCTCCAGGGCGGCGGTGTCGAGCACTGTCCCTTCTGACGCGGTCATCAGTGGCCGAGGGCTTTGTTCAGCTCGTCCTTGGTCATGTTGGAGCGGCCCTTGATGTTGCGCTGCCGGGCCTCGTTGTAGAGCTGGTCCTTCGTCGGGCCCTCGGACCCGGAGTGCGAGCGCTGCCCGCCGCGCCTGGACGAGGACATGTCCTGCGTCGAGGTGCGGCTGGCGGTGCGGGACTCCCCGGCGCGGGCGCGCTCCTTGTTCACGGTGCGCGCCGCGATCTCCTCTGCGCGCTTGCCGGACTCACCGCGTTCCTTCGCGCTGTCCTTGATGTGCTCGTACTGCCGTTCACGCTTGGCGTTCGATCCCCTGGGCATGGTGCCCACCTCCTGTGCTCTGCCCTGTGATCAGGTGCGGCGGCCGTGTGCGGTGTCCGAGGCGCCGCCGAAGAGGCGGGCGACAGCCCGGAAGGGCAGCGTGACCACGGTCGCGATGGCGCCGCCGATCGTGCGGAGCACGTCGGCGATGGCCTTCAACATGAGGGTTCTCCCTGTCTTTGCCTTGTCTCGGCCGGCCCGGCCCCGTGGCGCCGAAGCGGGTCCCCCGAGGTCCGGCGGGTCGCTTGTCGCCCGCCCACCCGCATCCCGCGCCTCTACCGGCGGTTCAGCCCGGAGAGATCCGGCCGCGCCAGGCCCCGCTCTCCCGGCCACGGTCCTCGATGTACTCCTTGAAGCGGCGCAGGTCGCCCTTGGCGCGGCGGTCGATGATGCCGACCAGGTCGGCGGCCTTCTCCGCCACGCCCGAGGGCTCGACGTCCATCGCGAGGTGGACCCGGGTGTGGGTGGCGTCCAGCTGCTGGAAGGTGACCACGCCCTTCTGCTTCACCTCCCCGGACACGGTGCGCCACGCGACGCGCTCGTCCGGGAGCTGATCGACGATTTCCGTGTCGAACTCCCTCTTCGCGCCCGCGACACTCGTGACCCAGTGGTTGTGGCGGTCGTCGACCTGGGTGACCCGCTCGACGCCCTCCATGAAGTTCGGGAACTCCTCGAACTGCGTCCACTGGTTGTAGGCGGTGTGGACCGGGACCTCGACGTCCACGGATTCGGTGACCGTGCTCATCAGATGTCTCCTTTCCAAGAGAGCCGTGCGATGTTCGGCTTTCCGATCGACGGGGGATAAAACAACCCTTGCCCGGGACAGGCGGCTAACTTGACCGCTCCGCTCCCCGGACCGCTGTCGGCCGCTGTGCTGGAATCCGCGGGCCACGGCAGGCCCGGCGCCCGCTCCCCGGCCGCACCACCGCCGTGGCCGACGCCGATCCCTACGGCGAGGATCTTCAGCACACGCCACGGGTGCCCGAATAAAACATCCTAAACAATCACAAGTACATTTTTGTGGGTAGAAGTGATACATGTTCGGGACCGAGACCAATACCGGCACCGCCCTCGTGATCATCGACATGATCAACCCCTACGAGCACCAGGACGCCCACCTGCTGCTCCACTCCGTGCGCGTGGTCCTACCCACAGTCCGCAACCTCATCGAACGCACCCGTGAGGCCGGGATCGAGGTCATCTACGTCAACGACAACTACGGCAGGTGGCGCTCCCACCACGAGGAACTGCTCGAAGCCGCGCTGGACGGACCGCACGGCGACCTCGTGAACCCGATCAGACCCGATGAGGACTCGCTCTTCGTGGTGAAGGCACGGCACTCGATCTTCTACCAGACCCCCCTGGAGTACCTGCTGAACCAACTCGGCATCAGCCGCCTTATCCTCTGCGGCCAAGTAACCGAGCAGTGTGTGCTCTACTCCGCTCTGGATGCCCACATCCGCCATCTGCACGTCACCGTCGCCCGCGACGCAGTCGCGCATATCCTGCCCCGCCTCGCGGAGGCGGCCCTACAGATGATGGAACGCAACATGGGAGCCGACATCCTGCCCGCTGCCTCGATCAACCTGCGGTCCTGACGATCAGAATGATCCGGTCGGCCGGATCAAAAAGACTGCTAAACGCTGGACCGGCCGTTTCAGGCGAAGCGGACCAGGCGCGGATCGCGGGCTTTGCGGGCGACTCGGGGAAGGCCGTCCTGCACCGCGCGCAGGGTCGCCGCCTGGGCCGCGTAGAGGAGGCCGTAACCGAAGGTGTCCGTGCCCGACCGATGGGCCTCGGCGGCCAGCGACAGCACGGCGCGGCGGGCGACGACGGCGTCCTGGTGGTCTCCCAGCAACTGCTGGACGGCCTTGGTCCGCTTGCGCAGACGGCGGGCGCGCTTGCCGCCGTAGGGGAGAGCCGTCTCGGCGGTGTGCCGGGCACGGCGGGCCGCCTTGCGGGCTCCGTGCAGCGCCCGTTCGCGCTCGGGGCCCTCGGAGGCGCTCTCCGCGGCGGCGAGCCGCTTGGTGAGACGCCGGCGGTCGCGTTCGGCCGCCCGGCGCAGCTGCTTGACCGCGGGCTTGCGTGCCTTGCGGCGCAGCGGGGGGTCGGACAGAAGGGCGTCCAGTGCGTCGAGCAGCGCGAAGTAGCGCGGACCGTCGAGCGCGTCGACGACCGTCCGCCACGCGGTGTCGTGTCGGGCCCGCTCCTGGTCCCTCACCTGCCCGGTCAGGCCCTTGAGGGCGGGCCGGAGGGACGGATCCTCCCGTCGCAGCCTCGCGACCTGGTCGGGCAGTCGTTCGGCGAGCACCTCGTGGTTGCGGGCGTCGGCCAGGAGGCCGACCAGCCAGTGCAGCTCACCGGCGACGGGGTCGGTACGGGAACGGTCCAGCAGGCGGCGCTGGGCACGCAGCGCCTGGCGCAGGCGGCGGGCCGCCGAGCGCATCCTGTGCAGCGCGTCGGGCTCGTCGACGCGCACTCCCGGATCCGTCCGGAAGAGTTCGGCGAGCTGACCGCCGAGGCGGCCCATGACCGCCTCCCCCGCCGAGCCGGGGCGGACGGACTGCCCCGATCGCTCCGGGCGATCGTCGGCACCTGCGAGTTCGTCGGCCAGCGCCTGATCGAGCTTGTGTGCGTTCGGGGAAGGGTGCCATCCCGCTGCGTCCAGGCGGCGGGCTGCGGCGCGCAGCAGATCCGAACCGCCGTCCTCCAGCTCCACCTCGATCTCGGACCACTGCGTGATCCGGGTACGGGTACCCCCGTCGTCCGGCCCTCCGCGGGCTCGCCCAATGCCTGGGGCTGCGGCCCGCGCTCCCGACTGCCGCCGGGAGCCCAGTGTCTGGGCCGCCACGACGTCCCGCGCCACCTCGGCCAGGCATCGCTCACGCTCGTCCAGCAGCAGGTAACGGCGCCTATGGGTGCGCAGATGGGCGACAGGCGCCAGATCTCCGCCACGGGCATAAACCGCCACCCGGCGGAGCAGTTCGCCCGAAACCGCGCCGGCCTCGCCTGCGTTCAGCGGGGCGTGGACCTCGGTGCGCCCGGAGTCCTTCGCGCCGGGCAGTTTGACGTGCCAGCCGGCGTCGTGGCCCCCGCTACGGCGGCGCAGGGTGGCGCCGTGGGTCAGCAGGCGCAGTCCCGCGGTGTCGTAGTAGATGGCGTCGAGTTCCTCGGGCGCCTCCTCCCGCACCTGGACTACGGCGGGCAGCCTCAGCAAATCCTGCGGGTCGAAGTGTCCGGTTCCCTCGAACTTGGCCTCTCGTTCGGAATGAAGTGTCGTCATACGCTTCGCCTGCCCGGCGCCGCGGTGAACAACCACGCGACGTGGAGGGATCGGCCGACGGGCTCCTCCGTTCGTCGGGCAATCGCCTGCGCCTCAGCCCCGAGGGGCGTCGTGCGGCTGGCGACAGCGGCTGAAAAGCTCCGCATGACATGGACGCGGCGGGCAGGCGGAATTTCGGAAAGGAGAATGAAATGGCCGCGTTGATCCTTGTACTTCTCCTAGCCCTCATATTGGGCGGTGCAGGGTTCGCTTTTCGGACGTGTGCGGACGCCCATGGAGTCATGGATTTCCTGTACGCACATTCCGCCCGCTCGTGAGCACGCGAAAGGGCGCCTGGGTTCGAGATCAAAGCGGCCCGGTTGGGAGGCGGGTTTGCCGTGGACTGACCAGGATGCTTCCTGGTTACGCTGGGCCTCGGGCCATGCTGCCGTTACACGTCCGGTACTGGCTCGTGGCCTTTGGTGTCAGGCCGACAGCCTTGGCGTTGTCCGACAGCTTTGCCCCGGCGAATGGATCATTCAGGGGCACCACATCCAAAATAGTGGCCGGTCGCGCAGTCCAAGGCTCCTGGCGTAGCGCGCCCCCACCGGCGTCCGGCCTCGTGATCGCGTACGCCGGCCGGGATATCGGTTTCGATCACATGTGAATGTCAGGCCGACTGGCGCATTGCCGGACAGGGTGCCGTCAGCTGCGGGAGCGGTTCGGGCCCGAGTACGACCGCACGGTCAAGGCGAAGCACAGCCGCCGAGCGGCCGAGCGTGAGCTGAGCGCGAGGGAGCAGCGGCACGAGGACCTGGACATCAGGCC
>Ga0307508_10005949_pt1 | contig 11510 bp, 9 predicted proteins | sample 9_EM_MG_FD_203089 | JGI IMG/M metagenome (GOLD analysis project Ga0307508, IMG submission 203089) | Populus trichocarpa ectomycorrhiza microbial communities from riparian zone in the Pacific Northwest, United States - 9_EM | ecosystem: Host-associated > Plants > Roots > Unclassified | place...
AGGGCGTTGGTTATGTCTCGTTCTCACTGAAGGAGGGCGCGGAGAGTGCATTTGAATCAATTTCAAAAAATGGACTGGAACTTGTCGGGAGAAAGTTGCGGGTTCAGTGGGCCGAGAGCAAGGTTTTTGGCTTGTTCGATGCCCAATTTTACTTTATTGTTGATTAATTTCGTCCAGAAGCATCAAGAGAAAGGAGAGGGAGACGAGTCTGTGAAGCAGCCTAAACAGAAATTACCTCGAGCATCAACCCACCAAGATCCTCTAGCAATCCGGACTATTGTCATATCTGGTCTCCCTCTATCACTGGATTCGAAAGTTCTCTGGAAGAAGATACGAAAATATGAAGGTGCAGAAAAGGTCGACTATCCGATCGTGAATGGGGAGGACCATAGTACGGGTATGTTTTGCTTGCACAATGATGTATGAATAAAGCAATTAACGCTTCGCAGCTCACGTCTTGTTTTCTACTCCTTCGCTGGCATCTCAGGCCGTGAACAAGTTGCACGCACATGTGTATAAAGGGTCTCTACTTTCGGTAACTCTCAAAAAACGTTTGGACGGCTTAGCCAAACCTTTGGCCAATCTGCAGAAGGGGAAAAAAGCCTCCGTCGGATCTGCTCCAACTCATGCTAGTCGATTGATCGTCCGCAATCTCCCGTTCGACGTTACTGAGCAGGATTTGCGTGCTGTCTTTTTGCCTTATGGACCGATACACGAAATACATATACCCAGGCAGACAACTGACGCGGAGGCGGGACAAGCCGAAAACACTGCTTCCACGAGAAAGCTTCGCAGCAGAGGGTTCGCTTTCGTGTGGATGCTGAGCAAGAAGGATGCTGAAAAGGCCATCCAAGAGTGCAATGGCAGCGTCATTCGTGCTGGTACAGCTCAATCCCTGGTTTCGGACAAGCAAAAGAAAAAGAAAGAAAGGAGATTGGAAATGAAGAGGTTGAAGACCGCAGCTGCGCGTAAGAAAGGTGGAGAGAGTGACGCAGAGTCGGACGACGACATAGAAGACCGAGAGATGGAAACGGAGCGGGTGATTGCTGTGGATTGGGCATTGAGTAAAGACCGATGGAAAGAAGAACAGACGAAGATCGAGGACCACGAAATGAATGACGTGTCGGAGTCGGACGATGATGCGGACAGCAGTGATTCTGGGAGTGGAGCAGACGAGGAGGGGCTTGGCCTACATGGTGGGAGCGAAGATGACAGTGACGGAAGTGCTCCAGAATCAGAGGATGAAAACGACGGTGATGAGGAGAGGGTGAAGCCCCAGCTGCCTCACCCTGAGACTGGCTCTACGGTGTTTATCCGAAATATCCCATTCGATGCGACTGAAGATGAACTTCGCACTCTGTGAGTCAAACTTTCCAAAGCGTCGACCAGCTAATGAACCATCCCCCTCTCGCTAGCTTCCGTTCTTTTGGTCCTTTACGCTATGCTAGAATCACAAAGGACCCGGATACTGGTCGGTCGAGAGGCACAGGTTTTGCTTGCTTTTGGAACAAAGAAGATGCAGACCGCACCGTCCGACAAAGTGAGCTCTTGCATGCAGAAACTGTAGGCCAAAGCACAGTGGTGGGTTTTTTCCTTTCCGTGCTTGAATCTGATTCTTTTGCTCACATGCAATTTTAGCCGAAGAATAATCCATTCACATTACCCTCAATATTAACACCTGACCCCTCGTCAAGCCTCGCTCAAAGTTTGGTTCTGCATGGTCGCACTCTTGGCGTTGTCACCGCAGTGACACGGGACGTTGCTGGAAAGCTGAAAGAAGAGAACGAAAGGGCACGGAAGAAGGTCGATAAAAGAAATATGTACCTGCTCAAGGAGGGAGGTGTGTTTGTCCGCCCTTTGCTAATAATGCGTTTTTGTTCTCAAAACATGCTGTAGTTATCCTCCCTAACTCACCTGGGGCGGACATACTCACGCCGGCAGAGGTAGAGAGGCGGACGAATTCCTTTAACGCTCGGCGCGCTTTACTCAAGTCTAATCCTTCGTTGTATATCTCGAAAACACGTCTCAGTGTTCGGCAGATCCCCACATTTGTGACAGAAAGAATGCTCAGAAGGCTAGCCTTGCATTCTGTGAAGTCATTCAACACCGAAGTAAAGCAGGGCCTTCGGGATCCACTTTCTGCGGACGAACTTGCGGACATGCCTACGTCTAACCCTGGAGATGCTCATTTCGGAGTTGACGACGACAAGAATGACGATAAGAAAGAGAAAAGGTTTGGCAAGAAACGAGGCGTCAGACAAGCTAAGATCGTGCGTCAAGCGGACCGTATTGACCCCACCTCTGGGAAAGGCAAGAGCAAAGGTTATGGATTCGTGGAGATGTACAAGCACTCGGATGCACTGAGGTTCTTGCGATGGACGAACAACAATCCTAAGGTCGGCGAGCTTTTCAGCGGCATTTGGTGGAAGGAAGAATTGGAAACTCTGCGGAAGGCTGAGGAGGCGAAAGATGAAAACGATCGTGATGATGCCAGGTTGAAAAGATTGAAGGCAGAAATCGAAAGGCTTGAAGACGGTGATGCGAGGAGGAAAAGCAAGGGTACACTGATCGTGGAGTTTTCGATCGAGAATGTGCAGGTCGTGCAGCGGAGGAACACTAAGCAAAAGGACAATAAGGAGAAAGCTACGGTATGTGCTAGTACCGTGCAATTTGTCAGGGGCTCAATGTTACAGTAGAAGAATACGGATTCGGAGCTTGCAGGCATTAAAAAGAGGAAAAGGGAACCTGGTTTTGAGGCCGAAGATTCTGGAATCCACGAGAGTCCACCGTCAAAAAAACGGTCTACCCTTCCACAAACAGAACCTATAAAAACAGCAAAAACTCAGTTTGCAAACCCACTCGGTTCGATTATTGGTCGAAAACGCAAAGAACGCAAGAAGGGAAAGAAAAGTTGAACATCGGGGCGTTCAAACCCATTACTTGCCTATGGTAGTACAGTAGCTAAGTTTATCTCAATTTTATTTCCCAGGTCTGGAATACACCCACCTCGTGAGTTATCAGTGACTCTGGCTTTTTCTTTCCTTGGAAACAGTAGCTAGAGAGATCCATGCATAGACATATTATATAGTACAATCCTACAGACTCAGATTTTTACAGCCTGCCACAAATTTCCAAACAACTCTCGATTACATTGATGAAACAAAAGTCCTAGATATCCAAGCCCGAGTCCGAGCAGTTTACTATACAAACTGAGTTCGAGCTTGACGATCACATAAGTACACGGCATGATGGTTGAAAAGTATTTACTACGAGAACGGTAGCGCTACGGCATTAGGTAGCAGGCGCTGCTCGACGCGCGTTTACCTTGTCCTCATGCACGATTTGTCCAACAAGGTAGAGATCCCGCGGGAAGCGCACTCCCGGATCGGCCTTGAACTCAATCACCTTTGAATTGGGAAGAAGGAGGTTGGTCGTCATGAAGAAATCGATGTCGAAGACTTCTAAATTCAGCGAGGGCGGGTCCGGCATGGCATCTTTCGATAATACGTTCCAAACCGTTGCACTGGCGACTTGATACCACTTGTCGTTGGTGACCGACCTGCTCCAATCCCAGTCATCCCTTTTGATACTGGCATCCAGGTGCACTCTGTAGTCAGGCAAGACGGTATTGTCAAAGAACTTCTTTTTGTCCAACGTGTTCGTTACTGTCACGTTGCCTGTAACCATTTCCCCGGTTCCACCATGAACCCACATCCATCCTGTGGTAAAACTGAATTCCCACTTCAGCAGTCCATTCGCATCAATTTCATCCTGTTTCACTGGTCAACACACAGTGCTAGGGATCTGAAATGACACGAAGCATTGAACGTACGTTTTGGCCAATGGACAGGTACAATCCCTCAGCACGGTTATCGAGATCCACGCTGACCGCTTCGACGGAGAAGCGGCTATACGGCCACTGCGATCCACTCTCACTAAATCTTTTGACGTTGTACGTCATGTGCGTGAGGATCTTCCACTTGAGGCCCCATTTGTCGTCAGTCGTCTTAGGAATTTCTTCGATCTTCATCCCTGCGTTTTCTACGGACTTTTTAACCATATCTTTCATCCACGCGTTGTTGAAGATGACGCTCGCAGTATACGACTCCGGGATGGGTGGGACCTTATACTCGGACCATTGGGTTGTCCAGCGTGACTGCAGCTGGTCCTCAATCCCGCCATGAGTATGGTCGCTGACGTGAATGAAGATAGACAATATGGTGTATTCCGACTCTTCGCTCGGGGAATATGTGGCGAATCGGAAGAACTCGGGAACAAGCTGTGTGCTGCCTGTGGAAGGACGGGAGTTGTTGACCTGTGCAAGGTCCCAGTGGATCGAATTGGACGAAGTTTCGAAGAAAGTTAGGATTTTTCCGTTCAGGTTGCCCAAATTGTTGTCGATCAACGGGATGAGCTCCTGATGGCCCTTTAAGTCAATCTTGAGCCATTTTTTACTGGCAGCTGTGTCGAGGTCAAGAGTCACGGCGCCAGTTGTGTTGGGGGAATCGAAGACGAATGGTTGATCACTAGGTTTCGGGTCGCGGGAACTCTCGTTGCCTTTGACTGAAGCTAACGCGATGCCTGTGATATGCAGGTAGTATACACCTGCATCAATGGTCCAATTCATTTTCGGGTTCGTCACCGAGCCGCCGATGACAGGAATCGTCAGCCCACAGGCGGGGACCATAGCCGAGTTGTCGAATTGAATGAGGGGTGCTCCAACCTGGAAGACATATTCGATAGGAACTCGTTCACCGGTGTATGGATCACTCATGATGAGCTCACTGGCCGACTGTGAGCGTTGTCAGCGAGAGGGAAACAGTAAACCTACATAGGGATCTCCATCAGCTGATATTTGCCACCTTCCTTGTATGCCGCAGCGAGAAGGTCGTTCATTTCTGAAGCTCTGGAAAGACTTTAGGCACAACTTGAAGGACAACGAGTGACGAACGTGTAGTTGACCACAACGTCCCAACCAAGCGTCGAGTTATTCATTTCCTTGGACATAGCATTGACGACATCTTGGAGAGCAGACATGGTGAGCTTGGTATGTTGAGGGAGATAAAACCAATCTCACAAAAGCTTATATAGCTCCAGCTTGCGTTGCTTCCATGAAACTTGATTCTTATGGAACAATTATCGAAATAGCAGCTGAAGTTACGTGAATGGTTAAATTTCGCCCACAGACCTGGACCCGGTGGAGTGGGACATCGAAGTAGGACCACAGAGGTACTCAACTTTGATTCTGGATAATATTAGAAGGGATTCCAAGTTTGAATAAATCTATTTATATAAACAGGGACTTCCCGTGAGTGCGTCACGACTTGCGGCTATCGCCGAAAAAGAGGAGGCTCTCGTCGTCCATTGAATCATTCTTCTTAAATAAAAGGCTTTCTGTCTTCAGAACTGGTCTTCCAGAAGAAATTGCACCCCTGGCAGTGGTATCCATAATCCAAATTTTGTTGCCAGACTCGATGAAAAGCCACTTTCGAAGTTGCTCTTTGAGAACGGTGGAGGAAGAGAGCGCCTCAGCCAAATTTGACCTTCCTCATTAGGCTTACCTGCTTTTTGGGAACCTCACTCACTCACAAGAAGTCCCGGTTCTCCAGTCGTTAAATCGAGAGTCATCTCATTTTGGCGACTGGTCCCGAGTCTACGTAGAGAAGGCCAAACCCTCGGAACTTCATATGTCGTATGCGTTATGTCTTCTGACCAAAGTTCTTTCCAGAAATGAACGACTTTCCCGCTGAGGTGCATGAGAAAGGCTCATAAGTCGGCGTACTGCTCTATTCAAGTCTCTTGTCAGTTGGTCATCCTTTCTACCCCGCTTTAACGTTATGGACAGCCAACAGAACGATTCTCATCCCTCCAATACCGTGAGCGTGGAGCTTCCACCCGACCAGGCCCTGCGCATCGTTATCAATAAAGTGTCGGGCTCGTTTCTACTCCTGTCTGTCTCCGACGATCCAATATATTTTGGAAAGGGATCCCAATACGAAGACTTTTCTTCATTTTCCGATGTACAGATTTTCTCAGAGTCTATAGCATTCGCCGGCGATCTGGTCTCTCAACCTGGAGTTTCTATCTCCTGCAACCAGGTCGCCATAAATGTCCCAATAGACATCAACGCCACGGGTGCCCCCGGTGCCGATCAAGTGATTGGAGTTTCTGAAGCTCAAACCGGTGGCAATGGAGGTTTAATCAATTTTTACGTTCAGAGTGGCTCAGTTGAGGTTTCAAAATACCTCTCGTTCGTGGCTGACGGAGGGAGAGGAGGCGACGTGGTCGTCGAGGGTGCTCGAGGAGGCGATGGCGGTAACGGTGGCCTCAGCGTTAGGATCTTTCAATCGCTCTACAGCATCCTCCTGGGCAGCATTTACGCATTCCTCGATCGCAAGGATGCGAGCGAAGAGAATTTTGAATCCCCTGTCGACAAGAACGATCCCATCTGCCTGTCGGCGTATCAGCTCCTCAGCGTTGCCGCAGCAGTGATTACCCAAGACCAGGAGGGGGCTTTTGAACGTGTTGAGGCTCTCCGCAAACAACTAGCCGATATAGAGAGTGGCATTGCCTACAAAGTTTGGGACCTCGTTCTAACGGTCAGGTTTGTCCGAAATTCTGTTGAAGACCTCGTGGATAAACAGAAAGACGGCTTCGGAGTTGCCGCAAGCGTCGCAGGAGGCTACCCTGGATCCGGAAAGGACGTGCAAGGCGTGACTGGTCTGAAAGGGAAGGACGGGTCGGACACTTACCTGTTCTTGTCTACGTACAATTCAGACATCAGCAAGACGACATTCGTATTCGCTCACCCGGAGCAATGCACCATGCTCCTGGATCGCGCCAAGATCTTCTACTACATGGGTTCGCCTCAGCTCCGCCTGCTAGCAGGAAACCTCTTCCAGCGCCTCGTGAACAGGCTGAATTTCCTTCCTGCCGATCCATCACCTACGGAAAGTGCCATCAAGTCAGCGGACAGCTCCAAACTGGAGTCCATCAAAACTGAAGCGGCGAATTGGCTCATACAACTCAAAACCAGTGTAGTATGAATGCTTTACGTTTTATCCTCTGTAGAGTTGCTGATTATTTCTTAGAGCTTTGCTGGACACCCGGACAACTGGGTACCACGTGCGAGTTACACATTTTATGACGGGCAACTGGATACTGCGCTCGCTGATCACGCTGCTTTCGAGAATGCGTACATTCAGTACCATGCGGCCCTGGCCGAACAAGAGGAACTTACGGCTTTTGTTGCCTTGGCTTTGCAGCAGACGTCGCAGATGCTCAGTAGCCTCAAGATCCAGATCGACGACCTCGTCAAAAAGCTGCTTGCGACGGAGTCTCTCGTCATATCCCTCACAGAACCTGTCAAGAATACGCATGCAGTGCTTCTGCAAACGTTCGAGGAACTCCAGGACAGGATTAGGAATGATTTTGAGCTGAGCTTGCCGCAGCTAATGAACGCTCTCAAGTCTGTTGCCTTTTCCACTACAGGCAAGTTCGCTTCTGAGGCAATCAACCTCGTGTATGAGGGCTTCACGAGTGTCCCGAACATCAATGGCACTCCCGCTAACCAAAACTATCTCATTAGCAAGATAAAGCTTGGAGAAGCGACGGTGAAGAGCTTCAAAACCGAACTCGGTACCGAGCTTGATGGCGAGTTCAAGCTCGACGACCCGTTCGGCACGCGACTCATGGTAGCCGAGGAAGACATGATGAATTTTCTCGAGGCCTATGCCAACTCATCCTTCGCAGACGTCATCGAGGAGATGAAGACCAAGTTTGATGCTTTCGTCGACGCCGTCGTCAAACGCAACGAGCAGGCCGTCCTCTACAACCTCCAGCTCAAGGTTTACGTCGGCACGGTCGAGAGCAAGGAAGAGTACGAGCAGAAGGAGAAGGATCTCAGGGGAAAACAAATTGAAGCCAACGATCCAGACCTACCGATTATCACAGAGTACATGGGGGACATCTACCAGTCCTCCCGTGCACGCGTCATGCAACTCCTAGACAACCTCGTCCGCTCGCTCACTTTCCGCATGCTGAAAAGCTACGACATCTACGAACTTGCTTTCCAAGGCACCGATTCTGCCAAGGACAGGGTACCACTAACCATAACATCTGATGTTCTGCGTAGTGGACGGTCACGAATTCAGAGCGAGTTTGGGAAGCAGGTCGAAATCTGGGGCTCTGAGCCAGCACGCTTCCCCCCAAACTTCGACAACCCGAGGGGAAAGCGTATTTATCTCAGTGATACCGATCGGGATCACCTCATCAAGAACCATCGCGTACGTCATCGCCTCCGTTCCAGATTGCGCTAACCTGGTTGGTTGTTTCCAGGTCGAATTGACGATTCCTGTCGTGGAAAAAGACACCATACAGAAGAATGATTTTTCTGGTTGCTGCAATGTGCGCATCTACCGCGTGCGCTTTGGCCTGACTGGCCTTGCGACAGATAAGCTCGAAGCGTTTGTGTCCGTCACCTTGACGCACAGCGGCAACGAGATAATCATGGACCGCGAAAACCTCAGGCATACGTTTGAGCACGACCCCATCTCTACCAAATACTCATTCAATCTGTATCCCAACGGCAGTATTGAGGTGGGGGACAACGGCAACATCGCCGAGGCAAATGTGGATGAAACGGCAACGAGTTACGCTGCTCCCGGGCCGTTTCCGAGTCAATGGACGGTGGACTTGCGCGATTCGCAGCTGGACAATCTCGATTTCTCCAATGTTACGGACGCGTATTTTGATTTCTGTGGTACCAATTACGCCTTCCCGACCAAGTAATTTGTTGTACGTACGTAAGATGTATTTCATGACAATATTTCCGTTGAATCGTATTGCGCCTTATTGAGTCTCACCTCGAGGTTGAGCTCATGGTGGGATATTATTTGATTGAAATCCCCGACACAGCCGGCTATTAAGGCGAAAAGCCCAAGCTCTAACAATTCTTCGTCGTCGGAGTCGAGGTCTTCAGCTAACCACTAAGAAGATCAGGACACATTGCGTGCCAGCCGAAATGCCACTCTTAGGCTCAGAACGTGCCCGAGCGTTGTCCATATGGCGAGATGACAGACAATATATTGCAACTATATAGGCAGCAAAACCTGGCACCGCCCATTTTTGAGGATTGCGGTAATCCTAATCGACTTCTCTTTTAAATCGTTGGTGAGGTAAGAAGGGTGAGAAAGTTCTTACGATGAGGAGGGTGGGGACGTGTGGGAGTTGGTAGGATGTAGTACGATGTCGATAGATAACACTGGACCAAGCTGCAGATGGTAAATGATATATAAGGTGGGATTCGTGGAGAACTAACCTGTCCATCAGCGGTGGGACAATGTATTGTGTTATCGGGACTAATTTGGCTTGTAGCCCGTTGGTGTAAGCAAGTCAAGGACCGGTAAACCAGAAGTTTCGCCTTATCACCGTGTGTAACCCTCGTCGTCGAAATACAGATAGGATGCGCAGAGAGAGACATCTGTGCTGTCTCATCCGATAGTTGGTGAATGGGCCCCAGCCTGAGAAGCATTTGCTGTATACATACGTTGTGCCGCCGTTCCCACTAAGATGAGTCGATGAATTGACCAGAGGGGAGTCGTGTAATGAAGGTGGTGGCACTCCAGGATTGGTGAAGGGGGCGACCAGGAAGGCATTCCCTAGGTCGGATGAAATAAGACCTACTGCAAATACTGAGGGAGGAATGGCTGACAAGGATGTCTTTCATCGCACTTTATTCTCCTCTTCCTGACCTTTCCTTGAGATGCGGGACTGACTTGAAGAAAAGGAACCCACCGACAACGATTGCACGCTCTGTCATCTCAAATTTTATAGAAGTAAGATGGAAAAAGGAAAAAGTTTACAGACCGGCGACAACCTCTAAGTGGCGAAGAATTCGAACCCAACCAGCATCGACAGCCACTTGCAATTGAATCACGTTCTGACAGGCTTCTGTCAAATCGTGTCGCTTTTGCGACAGACATTTGCAATTATCTCTACAGCGATTTGCCAGCTAAATGCAAAACACTAGGCACCTGTGGATTTTTTCCATGTGCGCCTTCGTTTGTCAGTGAACCACTCCACCAACAGCGCAAGCACCATTTCTGTGATAATCACCCCACACCACACCAAACCTGGATTAGTAGCGTTACTGCGACAGTGGAGCACTGTGGAGGAGGTGCGTCACCGCAGCACCAACCTTACCCTTTCTGCATTTGGCTGGCATACAACTGTTTGCAAAATGATTTTTGCTCCACCGTGCTTCTTTGGCTTTTCAATACTTAAAAAGGAAGCCATTGATGGCCATTTTGATTGCGCCAAGCCGCCGGGAACTCCTTACCGACGCGTCGACGCGTCAAAAAGTGTCGCATACTTTTACAGAACTTTAGATTTTAAATTAAGTAGATACGAGTTCATGGTCTCAAGAGTTTCAGGTAGATGCAAGAGACTGCTGTTCGGCACCCTGCTCCACAAAGAAGCATGGTGGAACAGAAATTCTCTATCAGTTTGCAAACGAATCCTCACTCACTCACAAGAAGTCCCGGTTTTCCAGTCGTTAAATCGAGAGTCATCTCGTTTTGGTGGCTGGTCCGAGTCTCGAGTCTACGTAGAGAAGGCCAAACCCTCGGAACTTCATGTGTCGTATGCGTTATGTCTTCTGACCAAAGTTCTTTCCAGAAATGAACGACTTTCTCGCTGAGGCCCATGAGAAAGGCTGATAAGTCGGCGTACTGCTCTATTCAAGTCTCTTGTCAGTTGGTCATCCTTTCTACCCCGCTTTAACGTTATCGATAGCCAAGCCTGAGAACGATTCCCATCCCTCCAATACCGTAGCGTGGAGCAGCGAGCTTCCACCCGACCAGGCCCTGCGCATCGTTATCAATAAAGTGTCGGGCTCCTTTCTACTCCTGTCTGTCTCCGACGATTCAATATATTTTGGAAAGGGATCCCAATACGAAGACTTTTCTTCATTTTCCGATGTACAGAAGGCTCCACTTAGCTCGTTTTTCGTTAGCAACTACCGGCGATCGCTTATATACACTAAATAAAGATTGCTCCAATCCATTCCAGCTTCCATTTTCAGGTGTTTAATACAAACAGAGGCGCACTCCACGGAAAGTCTAGTACGATTATACAAATCGCTGTAAAAGTGGCACTTCCGACCTCCCAACGGTCATGAAGCGTGGTTTTCTCAACAGCAAGAAGGCGAAGGACCAACTTGAACCTTTACACAACAATGGTGCAGTCGGTCACAGTAAGTCCAAAATCATCGTTCCTTGTATAATGACCTTCTCCAACTTGAATACAGAGGCCGTGCAAGGTATTTTGGCGAAACCTGCGGAACCTTATGCAGTAATCCATTTTCCATCTCTCGAGTTGACACAAGAAGTGTCCTTGCTCTCCCCCCGTCTCACACATGTGACCTCACGGCTCTCGGACCAAGATCGGCCGAGATGAATTTGCAAGGTGTATACGACAATGATTATCTCTACATACAGTATTTCTAACGG
>Ga0307508_10005950_pt1 | contig 11506 bp, 8 predicted proteins | sample 9_EM_MG_FD_203089 | JGI IMG/M metagenome (GOLD analysis project Ga0307508, IMG submission 203089) | Populus trichocarpa ectomycorrhiza microbial communities from riparian zone in the Pacific Northwest, United States - 9_EM | ecosystem: Host-associated > Plants > Roots > Unclassified | place...
CCGCCTTCGACGCCGCGTCGGTGGTGTCCTTCACGGTGTCGTTCACCGTGTCGGTGACCTTCTCGGTCGTCTCCTTGGCGGTGTCGTCCGCGCCCGCCGAGGCCGAGGCCGACGGGGTCGGCGTCGGACTGGCGCTGGACGAGGCGGTCTCGCTGGAGCCGCCCGTGAAGATGCCGGTGATCGCGTCACCGATGTCCGTCAGGAGGTTGCCGTCGTCGCTCGCGGAGGCCGACGGGGTCGGCGTGGCGGTGTCGTCGGCCGAGTCGGAGGAGGAACTGGTCTCCTTGCTCGCCGAGGCGGACGGGGACGGCGTGGGCGTGGCCTTGTCGTCGGAACCCGAATCCGACGAGGAGCTGCCCGAGTCCGAACCGGAGTCCGCGGAGGCCGAAGGGGACGGCGTCGACGTCGCGTCGTCGGAGGCGTCCGGGGACGCGCTCGCCGAGGCGGACGGGGACGCGCTGTCCTCCAGCGCCGCGACACAGTCCTTGTACTCGTCGGCCGTCAGGCTCTTCGAGGTCGGGGCGTCGTCGGCGAGGGCGAGCGTCGGGGTGAACCCGATGCCCATGAGGACCGCGGTGGGCATGGCCGCCATGGCTATCGCCTTGCCGGCCGGCATGTGGAACCTCGTGAACAACGGCTTCTTGGGCGCCGCGTGACGAGGCCCCGTTCTGACCCCAGCCTCGGGGCGCTCGGCGTGCATCTCGTCAGCCGACACGGTACCCCCCGTTCGCGTCACCGGTGGCCCAGGAGTTCTCCGACGTCCCGTCCGAGGGCGCACGGTATCCGGGCTCCCGCGCCTCGTACGGCGCCGCGGGCTCACCCATCACCGGGCGGAGGATCGCGGTGTCGGGGTCGGCACCCTGGGGCGCGTCACCCTCGTCCTTGCCGTCCTCGCGCGCCGGCTGCGGCTGCGGCGGCGCTCCCGGAACCCAGGAGACCGCGAGCGCACCACCGATCAGCGCGAACAGGAAGCCGACGATGAAGCCGCCGATGTTGGAGACCACCAGGGACACCAGGGCGAGGACGATCGAGGCGACACCCGCGAAGATACGGGTCGCCTGCTGGAACCACATGGTGATTCCCAGCGTCGCGAGCAGTACGCCGATGATGAGGGAGCCGGCACCCGCCGTCGTCGCCATGGCGAGCGACATGGTGCCCAACTTGAGGGTGGCGTACGGGAAGTAGGCGATCGGCACCCCGCCGAGCAGGGTGAACAGACCTGCCCAGAACGGCCGCGCGCCTCGCCAGCCACGGAATCGCAGACGCAACCGGGTGAACGTCCCGGCGCTCTGGTCCGGAGTCTCGGCACTCATGGAAAACAGCTCCCTGGGTCCGCTGGAAGTACGTACCGGCTCGGCCGTAGGCGTGGAGAAGCCGGAAAGTCTGTGTGTGTTGCCCCTGGAAGTCGAGCCGACCATGCGGGGCGGAGAAGCACCGCTTCCCCGCCCCCCTGGTCAGCTCAGCTGTCCAAGGTCACTTCTCACGGCCGTAGCCGTCAGAAGCACTCCATGCTGGCACTCGTGCCGAGGCGCATCTTCAGGCCGCTGAGCTTGAAGGTGCCGGCCGTGGTGGCCCACGCCGTCTGCTCGACCTTGGTCAGGTCGGCCGACTCCGCCTGCTGGGCGAAACCGCCCGGCAGAGAGGTGCCGTCCTCCTTCACAGGAGCGTTCCTGGCCTTGTCGATGTCCTTGACCGCAACACCGATGTCGATGTTCTTGAACGTCGCGTCGGCGTCGAGCTGGGCGACGTCGATGTAGAGGTTCTCGGCCTCGACCTTGTGGTTCGCGTCCGGACCCGCGTCAAGACGAAGGTAGATCGTCTTACCTATGACGGGGATCTCGGTCTTGACCGACTGGCACATGTTCGTGATCTGAGCCGTCTTGAAGGACGAGATCGCGACCGGGCGCACCGTCTTGGTCTTGCCGTCGGTCGACGTGTAACCACTGTCGATACCGCCGTACTGGGCAAAGCCCTGGCCCTCAAGGTGACCGGCGGACACCTTGAACTCCTGGCCGGACACGCTGAACGACGCGGCCAGCGCACCCTGCGCCAGCCCGACACCCACACATGCGGCCGCGGCGACGCTGGGCACCATGACCACAGCGAACCGCTTCCATCTCGTCCCGCCACGCACCTGGGACTCCATATTTCCTCCTTCTCGGACGTACATCTCCTGGCCCTGGCTGCCTCTGTCGAGCAAGACAGCTCAGCCGGGCAGGGATGGGAGAAGTGCTACGTCCTCGGGAAGGAGAGCGCCTGCACTCGGAGGCGCGAACCGCGCACCGATCACCGGCGATCACCCCCGAGCGACAACCACTGGTCGCGCCTGACACGCATCACGCACAACCTTGCTGGACAGGCTCCGCCGGGTGGGCGAAGACCCCCCTGTCCAAGAGCCGGCGCCACTGCCGCCGACTCTGCCCGGTGGGGACCCAGAGAGAATCCCGCGGCCCGACCGGCTGTCGGGGTACGGGAATGGACCGAGCGTGGCCGATCGTGGTGCATTCTCGCCGCCCGCACAAGGGGCTTCGTTACTCAGTAGTAACGGCCGGATAACCGACTGACGACCCGCTGGTCTCGGCCGACGACGCTGGGTGTCAGTGAGGGGGAGGACAAAACGGTTGATCGATGGACGGAATCCAACAGATCGACGCCTCTGACTTACTTCAAGTAACAGCGGCCGCGATTACCAAGTTTTGGTAAAGCGCGGCCGCAGTGACCCTTCGAGGCCAAATCTTTCACTCCGGCATCACATGCCGTGGTGTTTAACGACTGGTCAGAACCGGGCCCCCGCCCCGCTCGGTTCCCGGCTCAGAACAGGGCGCGAGCGAGCGCCCTGCGCGCGGCGGCCACCCGCGGATCATCGGCACCGACGACCTCGAACAGCTCCAGGAGCCGCAGCCGTACGGCGTCCCGCTCGTCGCCCGCCGTGCGCCGCACGGTGTCGATGAGCCGCCCGAACGCGTCCTCCACGTGACCGCCCACCAGATCCAGGTCGGCGGCGGCGATCTGCGCCTGCGCGTCACCCGGCTTCTCGGCCGCGTCCCTGCGCGCCTGCGCCGGGTCCAGATCCTGCACGCGGTACAGCAACTCGGCCTGGGCGAGCCCCAGTTTGGCCTCCGAGTTGGCCGGATCGTCGTTCAGTACGTTCTTGTAGGCCTGGACGGCACCGCCGAAGTCCCCGGCGTCCAGGGCCTGTACGGCGGCCTCCAGGAGTGCGTCGTACGGTCCCGCCGGAGTCTCCGCGGCGGGCTGCGGGGCGGCGCCCGGCGCGGCGTCGGGGTCGACCGTCAGACCGGTCAGCCCGAAGCGCTCCTCGGCGACCTGCACCAACTGGTCCAGGGTCTGCTGGATCTGCTCCTTGCCGGCGGCCCCCTGGAAGAGCGGCAGGGCCTGCCCGGCGACGACGGCGAACACGGCCGGAATGCCCTGCACCCCGAACTGCTGCATCAGCATCTGGTTGGCGTCGACGTCGATCTTGGCGAGGAGGAAGCGCCCGTTGTACTCGACGGCGAGTTGCTCCAGGACCGGGCTCAACTGCTTGCAGGGCTCGCACCACTCGGCCCAGAAGTCGATGACGACCGGGACCTCGGTGGACCGCTGCAGGACGTCGCGCTCGAACCCCGCCTCGTCGACGTCGATGACGAGATCGGCCGGGGAGAGGGCGCCCGTGCCGCCGCCCTGCCGGGCCGCCTCCGCACGCGCCTGCTCCGCCTTCGCCTTGGCCTCTTGGGCCGCCTTCACCGCGGCGAGGTCGACGACTCCGCTCATGGACATGTTCCGTGGCTGCATGCGTCTATCCTCCCCCGTACCCGCGCGTGTGTGAAAAGCGATGTGAAAGCCGGTCGTGCCGCGCGGCGTACGGCGCCGGGTCCCCACCCCACGCCGTGCGTGCCGTCACTCGCGTACGTCCGTCGCGAGCTTACGCTACGGCTCGTAGCGTAATGGCACTGAGTGTCTACCCGATACCCCACCCCGGTGATCTCCCTCACTGCGACACAAACACCGCCGGTTATGGTCGTGGGATGCAGAGCCGCACTCCCGTCCCGCGCGCCACAGGACGCCCCCGCAGCGCCGCCGCGGACACCGCGATCCTCGCGGCGACGCGCGAGGCGCTGGTGGAGCTGGGCTGGTCCAAACTCACGCTGGGGGACGTCGCGACGCGGGCGGGGGTCGCCAAGACGACCCTCTACCGCCGCTGGGCCGGCAAGAACGAACTCGTCGTCGACGCGGTCGCCGAACTCTTCGACGAACTGGAACTCCCGGACAGCGGCACGCTCGCCGCCGACATCGAGGGCGTGGTCCTCCAGTTCGCGGCGATCCTGGCGCGACCGGAGGCGAAGAACGGTCTGATGGCGGTGGTGGCGGAGTCCATCCGCGACGACGCCCTGCGCGAACGCATCCGCTCCGCCATCGTCGACCGCCAGAAGCACCTGGTCCTCAAGGGCCGTGACCGCGCCCAGGCCCGCGGCGAACTCCCTCCGGAGGCCAGCACGGAGGAGGCCGTTCGCACGGCCGACCTCATCTTCGACATGGTCGCGGGCGCGGTCGTGCACCGCACGCTGGTCAGCGCGGAGCCTGCGGACGAGAACTGGGTGCGCAGCTTCACCCGGGTGCTGGTGGCCGGTCTGGCAGGAGCGGCCGCCTCGGGCACGTTGCCGGGCGCGGGCCCGGTGGGGGCTGACCGCGCAGTTCCCCGCGCCCCTTAGGTCGGCTCAGAACCCCGCCGGTTCCGTGTACACCCCCCACTCGTCCCGCAGCACCCCGCAGATCTCCCCCAGCGTCGCCTCCACCCGCACCGCGTCCAGCATCGGCCCGATCATGTTGCCGCCATCACGCGCGGCCGCGAGCATCGCATCCAGCGCGGACCGTACGGCGGCCTCGTCCCGCGCGGACTTACGCGCCCCCAGCACCCGCACCTGCTCCCGCTCCACCTCATGGCTGACCCGCAGGATCTCCAAGTCCCCGGTGACGGAGCCGTGGTGGACGTTCACGCCCACGACCCGCTTGTCGCCCTTCTCCAGGGACCGTTGGTACTGGAAGGCCGACTCGGCGATCTCGCCGGTGAACCAGCCGTCCTCGATGCCGCGCAGGATGCCGGAGGTGATCGGCCCGATGGGGTGCCGTCCGTCCGGGTGGGCCCGCAGCCCCCGCTCCCTGATCTGCTCGAAGATCTTCTCCGCGTCCGCCTCGATCCGGTCCGTCAGCTGCTCCACGAACCACGAACCACCCAGCGGATCGGCCACGTTGGCGACCCCGGTCTCCTCCATCAGCACCTGCTGGGTGCGCAGCGCGATCTCCGCCGCCTGCTCGGACGGCAGCGCGAGGGTCTCGTCCAGGGCATTGGTGTGAAGGGAGTTCGTCCCGCCCAGCACGGCCGCCAGCGCCTCCACCGCCGTACGCACGACGTTGTTGTACGGCTGCTGCGCGGTCAGCGAGACTCCGGCGGTCTGCGTGTGGAAGCGCAGCCACTGCGCCTTCTCGGACCGCGCCCCGTACACGTCCCGCATCCACCGCGCCCAAATACGCCGCGCCGCCCGGAACTTGGCGATCTCCTCGAAGAAGTCGAGGTGCGCGTCGAAGAAGAAGGACAGACCGGGGGCGAAGACGTCCACGTCGAGACCGCGCGAGAGCCCCAGTTCGACGTACCCGAACCCGTCCGCCAGCGTGTACGCCAGCTCCTGCGCGGCCGTCGATCCGGCCTCGCGGATGTGGTAGCCGGAGACGGAGAGCGGCTTGTAGGCGGGGATGCCGGACGCGCAGTACTCCATCAGGTCGCCGATCAGCCGGAGATGCGGCTCGGGCTGGAAGAGCCACTCCTTCTGCGCGATGTACTCCTTGAAGATGTCCGTCTGGAGCGTGCCGTTGAGCACGGACGGGTCCACGCCCTGGCGCTCGGCCGCCACCAGGTACATGCAGAAGACCGGGACGGCCGGGCCGCTGATCGTCATGGAGGTCGTGACGTCGCCCAGCGGGATGTCCTGGAACAGGACCTCCATGTCGGCGGCGGAGTCGATGGCGACCCCGCAGTGCCCGACCTCGCCGAGCGAGCGGGGTTCGTCGGAGTCGCGGCCCATCAGCGTCGGCATGTCGAAGGCGACGGAAAGACCGCCCCCGCCGTTGGCGAGGATCTTCTTGTACCGCTCGTTGGTCTGCTCGGCGTTCCCGAACCCGGCGAACTGCCGGATGGTCCACGTACGCCCCCGGTACCCGGTCGGATACAGCCCGCGGGTGTACGGGTACTCCCCCGGCCAGCCGATCCGCTCGAAGCCCTCGTAGGTGTCCCCCGGCCGCGGCCCGTACACCGGCTCCACGGGGTCCCCCGAGAGCGTCGTGAAGTCGGCCTCACGCTTGCGCGAGGCGTCGTACCGGGCCTGCCAGCGACGGCGGCCCTCTTCGATGGCGTCAGCGTCCATACCCTCGAATTTACTAGGACGTCCTAGTAAATGTCGATGGAGAACCGCCGCACGCATGCCGTACGGCGGTGAGGTCAGGCCTTGGCGACCACGGGCGAACCGTCGGTGATCCTGCCCTCCAGCTCGTGGCTGATCTTCCGCTCCACGAAGAAGGCGGCCGTGGGCACGGTCCCGGCGAGCAGGACCCACAGCTGCTTGCCGACCGGCCACTTCGCCTTGGAGCCCAGATCGAAGGCGAAGACCAGGTAGACGACGTACAGCCAGCCGTGCGCGATGGCGACGACGCGGGTGAAGTCCGCGGCCCCGTCGATGTCGAGGCCGTACTTGGCGATCATACTCAGGCACAGCAGGACCAGCAGCACACCGGTGACGTAGGCCAGGACGCGGTAGCGGGTCAGCACGCTCTTTTTCATGTGTACGAGCGTAACCATCCGTTCCGGGAGATCTTGGCCCGGGTCGGCCCTGCCCCAGGCCCCGGGTCAGTCCTCGTCGAAGTCCCGCGCGGCGACCCGCAGCGGCCGCAGCATCGCGAAGATCTCCGCGCACTCCTCGGCGTCGTAGACCCCGAGCCCGAAGTCCATCGCCATGAGGTCACGGGTGGCGGCCTCGACGGCCTCGCGGCCCTTGTCGGTGATGGAGGCGAGGGTGCCGCGGCCGTCGTTGGGGTTGGGGCGCTTGTCCACCAGGCCGGACCTCACCAGGCGGTCGACCGTGTTCGTCACGGACGTGGGGTGCACCATGAGCCGCTCGCCGATCTTCGACATGGTCAGCTCGCCGGCCTTGGAGAAGTTGAGCAGCACCAGCGCCTCGTACCGCGCGAACGTCAGCCCGTACGGCTTGACCACCGCGTCGACCTCACCGAGCAGGATCTGGTGTGCGCGCATGATCGAGGTGATCGCGGCCATGGACGGCACGTTTCCCCAGCGCTGCTTCCAGAGTTCGTCGGCGCGGGCGATGGGGTCGAAGGGAAGACTGAGCGGCTTCGGCACGGCAACGACCTTACCGGCCGGTCACATCGTGGTCAGCACCGTCTCGTCCTTCGGTCCGGGGCGATCGGGCCATGTCTATTCCATGGCGATTCATTCACTTGTGTAACGATTGGTCACCGACCGTCACCTTCGCGCAAGGGAGCAGCATGTCCCGGCTGACCCACACCCTCGCCGCCCTCGCGGTCCTCGGGCTCATCGCGGGCTGTTCGTCCGCGGCCGATGTCGACGAGGCGTCCGTCGCCGGTGCCGCCTCCGAGAAGGCGAGCGCCGCGCAGCCGTTCTGGGTCGACCCCGCGAGCTCCGCCGCCCAGCAGAGCCAGCTGTGGGAGCGGGAGGGCCGTACCCAGGACGCCACCGTGCTGAAGCGGATCGCCGACGAGCCGGTGGCGCTGTGGCCGGCCGGCGAGATCGACCCGGCCCCGGCGATCAAGGCGGCCACCGCCTCGGCCTCCCACGAGGGGCGTACGGCGCTGTTCGTGGCGTACAACATCCCGCACCGCGACTGCGGCCAGCACTCGGCGGGCGGGGCGGCGGACGCGGACGCCTACCGGGCGTGGATCGGGAAGTTCGCCGAGGCGCTGGGCGGGGCGAAGGCCCTGGTGGTGCTGGAGCCGGACGCGGTGGCGCATCTCGTGGACGGCTGCACGCCCGCCGAGTACGAGGAAGAGCGCGAGCAGCTGCTGGGCGAGGCGATCGCCCGGCTGAAGCAGCAGCCGCACACGAAGGTGTACCTGGACGCGGGCAACCCGGCCTGGATCCGGGAGCCGTGGAAGCTCGTCGAGCCGCTCAAGCGCGCGGGCATCGCGGACGCCGACGGCTTCTCCCTGAACGTCTCCAACTTCCAGACGGACGCGGTCACCAAGAAGTACGGCCTCCAGCTCTCCGGCGACCTCGGCGGCAAGCACTTCGTCATCGACAGCAGTCGCAACGGCAACGGGCCCCTGCCGGGCGCCTGGTGCAACCCGCCCGGCCGGGCCCTCGGCACCCGTCCCACCACCGACACCGGCGAGCCCGCCCTGGACGCCTATCTGTGGATCAAGCGGCCCGGGGAGTCGGACGGCAGCTGCGAGGGCGGCCCGGACGCCGGTCAGTGGTGGCCGGAGTACGCACTCTCTCTGGCGGGCAACTCCCGGGGCTGAACGGCTACTTCACCTGGATCCACTTCGCCTGGGACGGCGTGCCGTCCGCGTCCGTCACGAACAGCATGTACCAGCCCGGCGGTACGAGGCTGCGGTCCCTCGGCACCTCGACGGTCACCGAGTGCTTGTCCTTGGTCAGTTCGAGCTCGATGGACCGCTGCTCGACGTCGGTGGTGTGGGTGACCGCGCTGGGCCGCATCAGCCGGGCCCTGACGACCCGCTCGGGGTGGTCGGTGCGGTAGGTGGCGCGGTGAGCGGAGTCGAGCAGGTGCGAACCGTCCTCCAGTACGGGCCTGTTGTTGGCGCTGCGGTGCAGGGCGGGCGGGGTGAAGATCTCCATGCGCTGCTCGAAGTGGCCGAGCTTGGTGTTCTGCTGGTCGTCGTAGAGCGGGTCGGAGCCGAAGCTGGCGACCCTTCCGTCGGGCAGCAGCAGCGCCTCGGAGTGGTAGTTGCGGCCGACCGTCGGGGACGCGGCCTCCCGGAAGACGTTGCCCTTGGGGTCGTAGAACTGTGCCTTGAGGATGTTGCTGGCGCTGCGGCCACGGTAGTCCTCGGAGCCGTTCGAGGTGAACACGGTGTCGTCCGGCATGATCACGCTGTTCAGGTAGCGCGTGCCCTGCGGGAGGTTGGGGCCGTCCTCGAAGGCGGGGTTGTCCTTCTTCAGGTCGACGACGGCGGTGCGCGGGGTGGACTTCTTGGACTCGCCGACGCCTCCGCCGCCCATGATCATGACCTTCTGGTCCTGCGCGGGCGGCAGCAGCAGTGAGGCGGAGGTCTCCGTCTCGTCGGGATCCCTGAGCCCCGGCACCTTCTGGAAGCTGTTGGTCTTCAGGTCCCACAGACCCGGCTCGCGGCCCTGGTCAGCGGGGCCGTAACCGGCGTTGGAGGCCGGGTAGAAGAGCTTGCCGCCCTTGGTGAGGAAGAGAGCGGGGTAGGTCGGGAAGTAACGCTTGGGGCCCTGGGTCCACTTCTTGGTTTTCGGGTCGTAGATCTCGTTGTCGCCGGGGTCGATCGCGCCGACGTCGTCGAGGCCGGAGACGGCGAGGACGCGGCCGTCGTCGAGGCCGACGAGGGTCGGGTACCAGCGGGCCTTGTCCATCGGGTCGACCGGGATGTACCGCTCGGCGGTGGGGTCGAACTCGTAGGCGGCGCGGATCCCCTGGAAGTCCTGCTTGTCCATGGTGATCTTCTCGCTGAGCCCGTACGTGTTGTCGGCGTCCTTGCCGGTCAGGCCGACGACCTCGTACTGCGACTGCTTCTCGGTGACCGACATCGGCCCCTTCTCCGCGGCCTCGACGAAGACCCGGACCTCGCTCGCGGTCACCTTGGTCTGCCAGGGCTGCATGACCCCGCGCTTGTTGTACGTCACCTTGTGGGAGCGCTTGGCCCTGGGGACGGTGACGTCGAACCTGCTGACGTACTCGACTCCGGCGGGCGAGCGGAAGCGGGTGCCCTTCTTCAGGAACATCGCCTTGTCGGGGCTCTCGTTCTTGACCCGCATACCGCCGCCGGCCCGGTCGATCTCGCCGTCGAGGAGCTCGTAGCGGGCGGTGCCGCCGGCCACGAGCAGGCGGCCGTCGGGGAGTTGGGCGTGTCCTGAGCAGAAGAAGTCGTCCGGGGTGGGGATCTTCTTGAAGGTGTTCGCCACCGGGTCCCACAGGACGGTGTCGAAGGACCCCTGGTCGAACTTCTTCTGCTCGTTGCCCGATCCGGCGACGATCAGCACCTTGCCGGTGTGCAGGAGGGCCGCGTGGATGGCGTTGGTGCGGTACTGCTCGGGGATGTCGATCCGGGTCCAACTGCCGTACTTCGCCTGGTACTCGGGCTGGGCGATCTGGTAGGCGTGGTACTTCTCGCCCGCGAAGTCGAGTGCGGCGGGGGCGTTCAGTCCGGCGAGGATCGCGATGCCGCCGATGCCTAGGACGGTCTTCTTGGTCTTCTGGGACGGCTGGTAGGCCATGGCCTAGTTGCCCCCTGTCGATGGGCCGGAGACGGAAGAGGAAGTGGCGAGGGCGGGCTCGGCGCCGCCGTCCACGGTGACGCAGGCGCCGGTGTGCAGGGTCTGCCGCTCGCGGCGCTCCTTGAGCGTGGAGGCGGCCCAGACGCCGACCGGTGCCAGCGAGATCACCATGGCGAGGACGGCCCAGGTGCGCATGGCCACGTGCGTGTGGTCGAGGACGACCGAGGCGGCGAGCGAGGTCGCCAGCAGGGCCGCCCAGAAGAGGTGGATCCGGAAGGTGAGCAGCCGGTCGGGGCTGGTGTCGCCGCCCTTGGGGGTCACGACGAACCGGCTCGGCCTGCGGATGAGCGCCTCGCCGAAGGACTTGAGGTAGATGGGGGCGGACAGCGCGGACATCGCCATGCCCGCGAGGCCGCCGGAGCCCTCGGGCTCGTGCGGGGAGACGTTGTGGCGCCGGTTCCACAGGTACAGCCCGATCTGGAGGGCGGCCGCGTCGCTGTAGAGCATCAGCCAGACGGAGGCGGCGACCTGGGTGCCGGAGGCCCCGAACCACAGGAACAGCACGCAGCTGAGGATGCCGAGGAGCCAGTTGACGGCCGTCATCGGGTAGTAGACGAGCATCAGCGTGTACGAGAACAACCGCCCGGGAGGCATGGTGAAGGGTGCCTTCCAGTACTGCTTGAAGAGCGTCTCGTACGTCCCCCTCGACCAGCGCATCTGCTGCGTGAAGAAGTCGGTCCAGGAGGCCGGGCCCTCGCCTACGGCCAGGACGTCGGGGGTGTAGACGCTGCGCCAGTGGTGCTTCGTCTTCGGGTTGCGGCTCCGGTGCAGCTCGAAGCCGGTGGCCATGTCCTCGGTGATGGAGTCGTACAGCCCGCCGATCTGCTTGACGGCGGCGATCCGTACGACGTTGTTGGTGCCGACGAACATGGGGGCGCGGTAGCGGTTGCCGGCGCGCTGGATCAGCGCGTGGAAGAGGAACTGCTGGGACTCGGCGGCCTT
>Ga0307508_10005951_pt1 | contig 11504 bp, 14 predicted proteins | sample 9_EM_MG_FD_203089 | JGI IMG/M metagenome (GOLD analysis project Ga0307508, IMG submission 203089) | Populus trichocarpa ectomycorrhiza microbial communities from riparian zone in the Pacific Northwest, United States - 9_EM | ecosystem: Host-associated > Plants > Roots > Unclassified | place...
AATCACGCCCGACTCCCCAGTGCTGGTGGTGCCAGTGCCCAAAGCAGACAAGAGACCACCTCTTGAAGAGGTGCCCGAGATGGAAGGAGGAACAGAGGACCTTGTGGGAGGAGGTGTACAAGGAGAAGGGAAGAGGGAGGTGGCGCTGGAAAGCCCACGAGCTGTTTGCTGAGAGCGGGTACAGCCAGTCGCTGTTGGATTTCCTCTTCTCGACGGACATAGGAAAGACAGTGCCGGCTGGGGAAGTGGACGATGCAGCGAGCAAGGCATCGGAATGGGAGCTTCGGGAAGCTGAGGAGCGGGAGGCAGAGCGGAGGGTGGAGGAGCTCGGTGCTGAGGACGAAGGGGAGATCAAGGAGGAACACCGGCTGTTCCACCCCACCCCGTCGTTCATGGCGTCAGCGAGAACGGAGGAGGAGGAGTAGAGGCGGAGGGCTTACGACGTCTTTCCTTGGTCCCCTTTTTCCTTTGTAGTCCATTGGTGCGCCTTCATACTTTTGCGGGTCAGGCCTGGAAGGAGGGCAGAGGGAAGCTTGCACCGTGCCGCTAAACGCGGACTGTAGCGGGGAAACGGACAGTACATGAGCGCACGCGTGCCTCGTCATGATCTACATAGGTCGCATACGAGTAATGAATAAACAAAAAAAAAACCCCCTTCCACGCTATCCAACACCAGCCAAAAAATCAAACGACGGAAAATTCAAAATCCACATCGCACCGAGAACTCGGCTCGAACCACGAGGAAATAAGAAGAGAAGTTGGGCGGAAAAGATGAAATGAGCTCACACGAGGAGCGAAGTTTCAGGGAAGAGATGGGAGCAGCGGGGAAAGCAGAGGGTGAGGGTACGGATCAGAAGAGTGAGGAGGAGGGTCAAGGGACCACTGAGAAGGAACGACGCCGAACCACTGGCACAGAAGTGGAGATGGAAGATGCGGGTCCAGGAACGAGCACTGGTGGGAAGCAGGTAGAGGGTACCATGAAGACGGCTGGGAACAGCATGGTACAGCAGCACAAGAGAGCCCGACCCGAAACACCCGCCGGGGCCCGTGGCGAAATCTTTTCGTACAACCCTGCATCGAAGCGCATGAGTGTGACACGAGTCAATATGAAGGGCGACTTGGTACAGATTCTGGATGGCATCAAGGAAGTGCAACTTGAGAAAGAGAGAGAAAAAGCAAGAGATGAAGCTCGATGGGAAAACTGGACAACTGGCTGAGAGGATGGGAGAGCCAAAGACAGATCGAAGAGGAAGCATCAGCAAAACGAGAGGAGGACCTGATGGGTATCGCCCGAGCAGCACTGGCTGAGGCAAGCACAGCCAAAAGGGCAGTGGAGGTGATGGTGGAAATGTTCTCAAGGGCGAATGGGGCGAAGCAACATCGACCAATGGCGATACACAACTGTCTGCACCAACCGTGTGGAGATACAAAGCTGGCAACGCAGGTGGAAAGGGGTATCGCCAGCAAGATGAGGAAGGGGAAGGTGGTGGATGAAGCGAAGATAAAGGAGAAGGTGAAAGCAATGGACCATGAGATAAAGTTGGTGGATAAGCAGAAGATGAAGGCGATGGATGAGACTAGGATGAAGACGATGGAAGAGAAGAAGGAGATGGAAACGGAGAATTCAATAGGTCCGGAGAAGGAGGCATCGCCACTGGAGAAGAAGATGATGGATAAGAATAAGATGATGGATAAGAATAAGATGATGGATGAGAAGAAGATGATGGAGCTGGAGGCCATCATGGAGGTGGACTTCATGGCGGCTGAGTTGACCCAAGAAGAGACTGATCTCGAGATGACTGACCAAGCACATGGCGACCGGAATGTGGAAATGCAGAGGAGAGGAGCAGAGTCAGATATGGAAAAGAGGAAGGGCCAAGTGGAACCAGAGAGGACTCCAGCTCACGAGCCGAAAATGATGATTTTGAAATGCCCACCGACGAAGACACTGAAGCCTACATGGGCAGCAGTCACCAGACAAGTGGTTGCAATTGAAGGAACTACGGCGGACAATGACACGAAATCGATCCGCACAGCAAATAAGGCTCCTGTAAACCGAGTCACTGCAAGCGATATGGCAATACGCAAACATGTTAAACCAGATGAGAGAAGAATCGTCTTTGCTCGGGACAGTAAGTCTGCACTTCTATTAGTGGATCAGACCATCGAGATTACCTCCGCAACGAATATCGCACTTCATCTAGCGGGAGTGCCAGGTCATATTCGTATTGAACGCCTACAGAAATCAAGGAAGGGTACCCTCACAGCTGCAGCAGCAAGAGGGGCCACTGCGAACATGGTAATCAAGTTCAAGGAGATTATCTTGAAAGCAATCCGGAAATATGACCCAGGAATTGTCGACCTGCAAACAAATGAGGACTGGTCGAGAGTCATGGTTTATGCGATCGAGCTGAGTCGATATGGCAAATCACCAGAAGGTCGTCGAATGCTCCGACAGGAGAAGGGAGGGTGTGTGCACACATCATTCCAAAATGTGCGAACTGTGATGGATCACACTTCGCCCACAACAATGTCTGTGGCAATAAAAAGATGGCGATTGCATTAGCTCGTGCTGCCAGGAGTGACAACCCACCCATGACACAATTATGTTGATACTCCAACACAACTGTGCAGGGATGGGGCTGGTGGTGGAGTGCGTGTGTGAGTCTGGTGTGAAACTGGGACTGGATTTGATTTTAATCCAAGAAGCGAAGAGAGAAAAAGATGGAACCGTTTCACACCCAGGCTACTGGTTCATCGGAGAAGAAACACAAAGGACGAGAGCAGCACTCCGGGTTGGATTGGCAGTGGAATTGGAAGATGTCTCAGCAATTGCTGGAAAACCGCCAGGTTCGTGACAGTACGTCCCCTGTCCAGACTGAAGCTCCGGCGAGGTCATGTCGGGTCGTCAGGGTCTGGCGGCGCATGGGGGTGCGGTAGATGCGGGCGAGCCGGCTAGCCTGCTGCCGGGCTTGGAGTTGTTCGTTCATTCGCTGTTGTTCGGTGATGACGGCTCCCAGGGTGCTGGTCATCTGCTCGAGTTGCTGTTAATCCACGTAGTGGAACTCGTTCAGCTGCTGGGCGAGCGTCCGGTGTACGACGTGATTGTGGCGGGCGTCCCGCGTGGTTGTTTGATGTATCATGGTGATGATTTCCCCCAGGAGGGCGAGTTGCTCGTCCTGTAGTGCCGCAATCGCGGCCAGGGGGTTTATGTTTTCCTGATCTTTCTGTGGTGGCGTGATGTCCGCCAAGGTTTCAGGTGGGGCTGCAGCGCTGCAGCGGAGGTGGTGGTTTTCCATGTTCACGAGGAACCGGCATTCGGGGCAGACCCGCTTTCCTCGGTACCAGTCCACGCATGCTTTGGCGGGGTTGAGGCGTCGTTCGCAGGTTACTTCAAGTAGTTCGTTAGGGTGTGGGAGCGGGCAGTCCCAGTTTGTCGCTCAGCGGCGGCGGCTTCGGCGCGGGTAGTAGTTATTGTCCTTGCTCTGGCGGTGGGTGTTGCAGTAGTCATCGTAGCAGGGCATCCAGTGCAGGGATGTGTGGTCGTTGGTATGGGGCTGTCCTGCGGCGGACAGCGGGGGCGAAGGTGCGGCTGGAGGGGCCCCCCATCCGTCGGTCATGGTGGCGGCAATGCCCCAGTCATTGTTGGGTTCGTTGTTGGGTAGTTCGGTTTGTTCGTTATCGGCGGAGGTTGTGATGGGAAACTCGGAGGTGTGGCTGCAGCCAGCGAAGGTCCAGCCTTTGTTGGTGCCGACAGTGGCGGTGGTGGACATATCGGGTTTTTAGAGTTGGGGTTCAGGTTCCTCAGGGTATTCCTCGTGGAACTGGTGGACAAGGTCGGGTGAGTTCTCAAAGTTGCAGGCGGAATACCAGGCACGATCGGGCCCGTGGAAACCGGTCCACTTGACTCGATACTGGATCTGGTTTCTATGGCGTCGCGAGTCGAGGATTTTCTCTACTTCCCACTCTTGCTGTTCTTGGATGACCACAGGTGGTGGCGGTGTTTGTTGGTGTCCCGGGATAGGTTCAGTGCTGGCTGTGGGTTCGAGGAGGCTGATGTGGAAAACTGGGTGGATCCTGACAGTGGCCGGTAGGTCCAGTTTATATGCTCTTGAGCCTATCTTCTCGAGGATGGTGTACGGGCCTATCTGTTTGTGGTCCAGTTTGTTCGATGGTCGGGTTGTCCGGATGTGTTTCCGTCGTAGCCAGACCCTGTCGCCTGGGTTCAGTACTGGGTCCAGATGTCGTGCTTTGTTGGCTTGCTCTGCTTGAGACATTTGGACTTCCTTGATCTCTGCTCGAAGTTCTTCATGCAACCTTCTTAGTGCCGCGACATATTCCAACACTTCCGGGGTCTCCTCGTTCCGGGTGCCGAGGTCTGGCAGGAAACAAGGGTGATATCCATAGTTGGCAAAGAAGGGGGTTATTTTTGTCGTTCCGGTTTGTGTGTTGTTATAGCAGAATTCGGCAATTGGCAACAACCTTTCCCAGTCGTCCTGCTGGTAGTTGCAGTATGCCCGGAGATACTGCTCGAGGGTGGCATTGGCTCTTTCCGTTTGTCCATCCGTTTGTGAGTGGAAGGCTGTGCTGAGGTTGCGTGATATTCCGAGTGCTTCCGTTACTCGTTTCCAGAAGTCTGAGGTAAACAGGGACCCTGTGTCAGATACAATACCGCTTGGCAGTCCATGAGATCTTATAACTTGTCGGAGGAAGTGGTCTGCTAGGTCTTCGGGATCCATGGTGCCCTGGCAGGCGACAAAATGTCCCATCTTTGTGAGGCGATTGATTATTACCCATAACACGTCTTTTCCGTTGCTCATCAGCAGTGCGGTGATAAAGTCCATTGATATTGTGTCCCATGGTTGGTGTGGGAGTTCAAGTGGCTTTAGCAGTCCCAATGGCGCGTGTTGGATTGGCTTGATGCGATGGCAGATGTCACAGTGGTTGACGTATCTGTGGATGTAGTTTCGTTGCCCTGGTGAGTAGAAATTACGGCTAACAAGTTCCAGGGTTCTTGCTCGGCCCGGGTGTCCTGCGGCTTGCGCGTCAAGGTGGTCTCTTAATATGCATAGTAACAGGGTGTCATTGTCTGGGATCCATATGAGGCCGTCGTACATTAGCAATCCGCTGTTTTCCTCGCATAACCCTAGCGCGATCTTTCCGTCACGGGTGGTCCCGCTGGCTTTTTTCCTCCGGATTTCTTGCATCTCTTTATCTGCTGCACTTAGTGTCCGGATTTCATTCAGGAGTTCCTTGTCTATCTCGAGGTTGATGGTTTCCGTTGTATTGGCCTGGAGTGCTTCGAACGCTTCTTCGGGTAACAGGATTCAGCCGTGGTTCTGTCGATGCTTCATATCCCCTTCCCAGGGAGAGTCTCCTGACTCTCTAGAGAGGATGTCTGGTTTGCCGGCTAATCGCCCTGGTCGGTATTTGATCGTGAAGTCGTAGTTTGCTAGCCGCTCACCCCATCAGGCCCGCCGTAGGTTGAGATCTTTTTTCGTTTTCCAATATTCGAGGTTTTTGTGGTCCGTGAGAATCGTGATTTTGGGTCCCGTTGTTTTGCAATAGGTATCCCATTTTCGCAGTGCGTCCACGATCGCCAGTAGCTCTTTGTCGTGGATATCAGAGTTGCACTCCGGGTCCTTGAGTTTCCTTGAGTAGTAGGCTACTGGGTACAGAATTCCGTTATCGTCTGGTTGCGAGCAAATTGCCCCTATGGCATAGTCCGAGGCGTCTGTTTCGATGGTGACGGCTCGTTCTGGGTTGAAGTGCTGTAGTATGGATTCCGTGATCATTGCTGTTTTTAGGGTATCGAACGTTCCTTGCTGTTTGTCGCCCCATTTCCACTCTTTTTCCTTCCTTATGAGGGAGGATAGGGGCATCGTGATCTTACTGTAGTCACTGATAAAGCGACGATAGAAGTTGGCAAATCCCAGGAAACTCTGGATTCCTTTTACATTCGTTGGCTCTTTCCATTCCTTGATTGTTCAGATCTTTTCTTCGTCCATTCGCAGTCCCTCTGGTGATATGACATATCCCAAGTATTCTGTTTCCATTGTATGGAATTCACATTTAGATGCTTTCAGCGTGAGTCTGGTTTCCTCAACTCGTCTCAAGATTGTTCGGACGTGCCTCCGGTGGTCTTACAAATTTTGCGAGAAGATGAGGATGTCGTCCAGATATGCCATACAGAAAATATCCAGGTATTCCCTCAGAATCTCATTTATCCATCGTTGGAACGATTCCCGTGCATTGGTCAACCCGAAAGGCATGACGCACTATTCGTATAGTCCGTACCTGGTTCGGAAGGTTGTTTTCCACTCGTCTCCTGCTGCGATTCGGAGGTTGTAATATGCGTCTCTGATATCGAGTTTGGTGTAGACGGTGGCACTGGACAGTTAATCCAGGGATTCTCCGATCAATGGCAATGGTGTCCGGTCCTTAACCGTGATTTCATTTAATTGTCGGTAATCCACACACAAGCGTAGTCCTCCATCCTTCTTCTTCACAAAATGGATCGGTGCTCCGGCCGGGGAAGTGGATGCACGGATCCATCCTTGTTTTTCGTTGACATCCAAGTATTCTTTGAGAGCCTTCATTTTCTCGTCATTCAGGGGTCGCAAGGGCTCATACGGGGGCGTTTTCCCTTCCTCCAGTGGGATATGATGGTCCTGCGTGCGGTGAGGTGGGGGTGTCGTTGGTTTTTGTTTGGTGAATACATCGAGGAATTCGTGATATTCTTGGGCAATTGGTTTCTTGCTCGTCCTGGAGGTTTCTTTGATTTTGTCGATTGCTGTCTGGCATACCTCCCATGGGTCTGTTTCGCCGATTTCCCAGTTCTCCTCTTCTGCCGGTGTTTTCTTAGAGTATTGCTCTGTGGCCTTTTCTTCTGGAACTGTGTTGGCTCTTGGTGAGCTGGGTAGGCATTTCTCGGCACAGTGGTCGGAGTGGAATTTCACGGTGTGATTCTTCCACCCTATCACTAGGTCGTGGAGTTTGAGCCACGGCATTCCCAGGATGATCTGGGCGTTCCCGATCGTGATGCAGTGTAGCTGGATGTCCTTCTCGTGATGGTTGATGGTTTGGTGGATTTGAGCATCATGGGTTAATGGCCCGCCAGTGACCTCACTTCCGTCGACTGTCAATACTCGTCTTGGTGTTGTTTTTTGTTGCATAGGTATTCCGCTGGCCTTAGCATAGGCCTTATCGATGAAGTTTTCTGATCCCCCACTGTCCACCAAGGCTGTAGTGGTGCATTCGTTCCCGTCTGTCCCCTGGATTCATACTTTGATCATAATTTTCTCCTCGCAGTCGTATTGGGCGGTTCGTACTCGGTACGCGGGGTCTTCTTCGCGTTTGACAACAGGTGTTTCCCTCGGGTGGTGGTTGTCGGCACTTATTCCCGAGGGTTGTCGTTTCCCGACAGTTCTTCTTCGGTCGTCTCCTCGAAGGTGGCTTCCGCGGCCCTGTATGGTCTTCTTCATGGAACTCGTTCTTTCTGGGCTGGGGGCATTCTTTTGCGAAATGTCCTTTCTTTCCGCAGTTGTAACATTCTCCTGTGATTGCTCGTTGTGGGAATCGGTTGGGCGTTCCCATTGCGAATTTGAATCGTCGGGTGGCATGGAGGTCCATCGGGTCTCCTGGGGGCGTCGACGGAGGCTCCTTTGTGTTGACGTGGAAGCGCGCTTCTGGTTTGGTGGTAGGTCGTCGAGTAATGACTCCGAAGTTGCATAGGCGGCTATCCGTTTTGATGGCAGCCGTGGCGTAGTCCACCAAGACTGTGGCGGGGGTTTCGCTCATGACTAGGTGCCTTTTTACCTCGCGGTGTAATCCGTCTCGGAATCGTGCAATGCATACGTTGTCCGCGTATGGGAGGTCTGCTTTGATTCGCTGAAATTCGGCCCAGTAGGTGGCCACTGTCCGATTTTCCTGCTGGATCTTCTGGAATTTCTCAAACACTATTTCCTCGGCGTCTATCTGGCTGAAGGCGTGCTTCATGTTGATCATTCCAACTTCCTGGTTTAGGAAGGTTTCCACCCAATTCCATGCCACCCCTCGCAGTAGGGAGGATCCATATCCTGTTTTCTTCTCATCATCATCGAATCGGTTTCCCTCTGTTCTAAACTTCAGCTCGCACTGGGTCAGGAACGTTTTGAATTTCGTTTTTTCTTCTTCGAATGGTTCCGGGTCCCTGAGCTTTGGGTAACTGGTCTGCGGCGGTCAGTCGCGTGCAGCTAAAAGTGTTTGCAGCATTTCTGTTGTCAACAGGTGGGGTCCCGGGGCTTCCGTCATTCTTTTGAGTTGTTCGGGGGACTCGGAGCTCTGGGGTCAAGATCTTTGTTCGGGGGTTACTGGGCTGGGCGCTTGCCGGTCGTCAGGGATGTCCTTGAATTCGCTAAGGTTGAGGGGGTCCCCTGTGCTTTCGTCCTGGGAATCCACGGTGTCTTTTTCGTTGCTATGTCAGGTGTCGATGGGGAGACGCAATCAAGTGTCAAGATCCTGCCTCAACTTCTCCGTTCTGGCTCGACAGGCAATGTAGGCTTGGGTCTGCGGAGCAAGCGCTCCTACTCACACTTCCGGTGTACTCACACTTCTGGTGTATTCACACGTCTGGCGTGGGCTCGTTGTTCTCGCGGTATTCGTCACACCCGACGTGGTCTCTTCACGGCTCTTCACACCTGCCTTGTGTGGGCTCATTGTTCTCGCAGTATCCATCACACCCGGTGTGGTCTATTAGCGGCTCTTCTCACACGCCTTGCGTGGGCTCGTTGTTCTCGCGGTATCCGTCACCCCCAGCGTGGTCTCCTTGCAGCTCTTATCACACGCCTTGCATGGGCTCGTTGTTCTCGCGGTATCCGTCACACCCGCCGTAGTCTCTTCGCGGCTCTTCGTACACGCCTTGCGTGGGCTCGTTGTTCTTGCGGTATCCATCACGCCCGGCGTGGTCTCTTCGCGGCTCTTCTCACACGCCTTGCGTGGGCTCGTTGTTCTCGCGGTATCTGTCACGCCTGCCATGGTCTCTTCGCGGCTTTTCTCACACGCCTTGCGTGGGCTTGTTGTTCTGGGGAGAGATGGTCGCAGTGCCGGTCACGGGGATAGAGAGGTAGGTCTGTGGAGAGAGATAACAGATTGCGTGGAGAAGAATCTCCAGACTAGCTACCCTGCCCTTCCTTTATACTTTTCCTTCCCTCTGTGGAATCACAGCTTGCCCGCAAGATTGACACAGTTCCTCCGTATAACATTATGACTCGATCGCCGCACCCAAGGAAAACACATGATTGCACGCGGCCGCCGCGCGGCCAACACTCTACTCGCGGCAACAGGAGAAAGGACGCGCAAGCAGTAACAGTAAAGGAAAGGAAGACTGACGTACAACTTAATCAAGGGAAAACAATACTCGTAACGAACATGGGAGAAGGATGCGCAAGCTCAATCAATGGGAGACAACAAACATAGTGGACAGGAGAAAGGACACACAAGTAACATAATGGAGACAAAGGAGAGAGGTCTAGACCAGCCAGCGGTCGGGGATATCGCTACCAGAGTGATATGGCGGAGATCGGCCGAGGCGTCTAAGCGCGGAGGATGACCGTGGCTGCTGCAGCGGAAACGAGGATGAGCCACAGGGCGACTAGGGTGAGAGTGGCACCGGCGCCGGCGCCAAGGAGCCTGTCATGCCAGGTTCGTGACAGCTGGCCCTTCCGGTACGCGTAGTGGAAGATGGTAACGGTAGTGATGTCGTTTCACAGCTTCCAGTCGCTCGGCCTCCTGCTTCTGTAACTGGTAGTACAGAATGTAGCCACTCACTGCGAGGATACCAGTTAATCCTCGAGACAAGGCGAGCAACTGATTCCGGTGCTGGACTGCAAGTCAGCGACTAGTGCACTCTGGGCGCCAAGCACGGCAGCAGTATTGCGGCAAGAGAACAGCTCCGGTCTCCATAGAAAATACAGAGCACTCCCTATTATCTGATTTTGTACGATCAGGATGGACATATGAGATTGTTGATGTTTCACAACCTGACACTACAGGGTTTTCAACACTAAAATCCAGAGTAAACTACTTTCAGCGATCCCTCAACCCAGAGTTGCGAAATCCGTTTTTCATTCTGGGCCCCAGCTCGCTTAACTCTCCCCCATTTCATCCCCCACAACAAATACAAAATCCCTCTAATGTGGAATAAATATTCGCACCATAACTCTCCTTCTTTGCGAAAATGTAAATCAGCCTCTTCAGTACTGTATGGGTTAACATGCTACTACCCCTTACCCGGACACTTTTGTTAGTGTGATTTAGTCTAGTAGCCCCCCCTCATTACCCCAGTCAGTACAGTCAACACCTATCACCACCTATCGACAGTCTGAAGATGGCCCCTACCAAGCCTCAAGAACTCAAAAACACCATTCAAGAAGACAGGATATGCCATGCTCTTGAGGAACGGTGACTGGAAGGCAACTCCTTTAGTGAAGTATGGGGTTTTCAGTTCTACCCTATCCCATCGGGAACGCAGCGGTTTTAAGTGGCAGGAAAGTCATACACACTGGCAGAAACTCAACCCGACCATGGAGAAGGCTCTGGAAGACTGGTGCAAAAAACCGGAATACTGGTGCAAAAAACTGGATGACTGGGGATTTCCTTTCCGAATGGATCTTTTACGTGCAATGGTAGCCACAGTGGTGCAGAACAATGCTGAAGAAGAGGAGGAACCCGAGCTTGCCCACCTAGGCCATTATTGGTTGGCTAACTTCCCCAACTGCCATTCAAGTCTCTCTGTGAGATTCAGTGTTCAACTTGACCGCCAACAGGCCAATGCAGGTGACATCTGCGTACCAAAAAAACTACTTCTCTAAATTTATATGCCTAATTTATACACACAAACTCCAACCCAAAGATATCTTCAACATAGACATGAAAGGGTTCATTATTGGTATGTCTTTAAAGGCAAAGTTGATCTGTCAGAGGGGGAGATGGCCACCATGGGTGACACAGGATGCAACGAGGGAAATCCTTACGGTTATTCAATGCTGCTATGTTGTGACACTGGAGTTGTCTTGTAACCGGAGTGTGAGGGAAATCTAAGGTAATCATCCTACTTTCGATAATTCACAATGGAATAATCTTAGATCTTGCATGTGGGTTATGGTGGTCATGTCTTGTGAGAATGTTCGTGCTTTCTGTTTCTTTTCTCGAGGCGAGAAGGAACAGCGTATATTGTAACGGGCGTGGCTCTCTGACTCCAGATAGCGAACCGGGACTATGGACAAGGGCGTGGGGGGTGTGGACAGATAAGGACAAGACGTGAGGAAACGGGCAAAGGCAGGGACATGGCGTTGAGGCGGAACAATTGCTAGTAGTCAAGGCCGACTATGGCTGACGAGAACAAGTTGTTGCGTGAAGAAGAAACATGCAAGACAGACAACAGCGCACTCTTATATACAATGAGCGCGGTCCTCCATATCCAGATCCTTCTTCACGCCGCGCAACCAGAACCAGCAGAACCTTTC